>Ga0315914_1011083_pt1 | contig 10953 bp, 10 predicted proteins | sample MpolenodulesMG_FD_203920 | JGI IMG/M metagenome (GOLD analysis project Ga0315914, IMG submission 203920) | Medicago polymorpha root nodule microbial communities from Los Angeles, California, United States - elongated nodules | ecosystem: Host-associated > Plants > Roots > Nodule | place: USA... | reverse complement strand
ATGCAGGCTTGAGTGGTGGAATAGAGAAAGGTCCGTTAATAAGTCCTTTGGCAATGTGTCTATAAGCTGCTTCTGTTAAGTGAATTCCATCCCAATTTGTATACGTAGATGGATCTGCACACACTTTTGAACCTTTATAACCGCATCTTGCTGAATTATTAAAATTGTAAGGTCCACCTCCACCACAGCACGCTCTCAAAGCCCCATTAGTGAACCCTACACAATCAAAATTAAGAATTGAAATGTAGGAGTTAGTCTTTAAATAGTAGAATTATATATATTCCATGTTAAAGAGTTTATTCAGTTCTATAAACTCTGAATTACTTACAGCAGGTGATCCTGGTCCTAGAATAACAAATCTTACTATTAAGTATATGAAAATGATCGGATTTAATGATTCAATGGTGCAAAATAAATTTGTGCATAATGCAATACTAACTTGCCTATGCACATTAGACAACCACAAGAAACAAACTAACCATAGTGTCTTGGTGAACGGAAGAAACGCATTGCGGCACCAAAATAGTCAGCATACATTATTCTTGCATGAGGATTCTTCTTCCTTAGTGTCTGTAAGGCAATATTGAGCTGCATGTTGTGGTAATTTGCTAAACCATTGAAAGCTTTTAAACATCCATTTTCGTCATAGTCCTCTATGTTCTTGCTGCTAAACAAAACAAAGTTAGGTACACAGCAGAGCATCCAACAGGTAAATTTCCCGGCACCAAAAGCTCCACTGCTCCTTCAGCAATCAATTCCTAGCAAATTGTATTGCGTGCATGAATGTTATTATTAACATCAATTTCTGATCAAATAAAGGCTGATTCATATAAATGCATTATTATGTTGGATATAACATACCTCAATGGCCTTTGTTATTGTATTAACAACTAAAGGAACGAGGGCTGGAAGATGAGTAATATCTCCGGCAAAGGCAGCATAGTTATAATCATTACCACCAATCTCTCCCACCACAAAGAGTGACCTTTTGAAGTAGCTATAACAATCTGTGACATAGCAGAGGATTAAAAAAAGTTTTGTTATTGGAAATTTCATTTGGGATGGTCAATGAATGTTATATGTTACCTTGTTTAGTTGTACAAAAGTAAGGTTTCAGCTTCTTGAACCAGCCAAGCTGAATGTTCAATGAATGATTTGTCCATAGCAATTTTCCCACTCCTTCATTGAAGAATTCTACATCAAGAGCTGTGGCTCCAGCGACTGCAAAATTTACTCCGTTGCGGATGATTTGATGGCTTTTGATTACTTTCAGATATGGTTGCAAATATGGTAATCTGTATGCCTCAGCTATAACCAAAACTCACCATTATTGAAAATTATTAACACTACAATTTTCAATACATAGATGATAGGTATTAAAATAAGGTTTACTGTTACAATCTAAACTTTGATATCGAGATTTTCTATTTCTCTTTGATTAAAACACAACCTCAAATGAGGTCGCATCAATCACATTTGATTGTGATTCTTAGCAATATCGTTTAGTCATGTATATAGAACTACATACCTATGAAATCAATCACTAGTCGTCCATCTGAGCAACGACCAGTTGCATGTCTAAAGAAGGTTTCACCATAAGGAGGCTGACCTAAGGCTGGGAATAAATTTGCACCAGTGGCAAGGAAATTGCCAGTGTCACTTAAAGAGTCGCCAAAGTTGAAAATAGCATCAAATGGACGAGTAGTAGGATTTGAAATAACTTTTTCAGGGAAACAGAATGTGAAGGAAATGAGGATTAAGATGGTATTGAACTTCATGGTGTTTCAATGAAGATGAACTTTGGTGAACAAGAGATGTATAAAGTTATGGGGACTAGTAGTTTGTGCAAGGCTTAACACTCAATTTATGCAGTCAAACTTTCAATATAGCGGTGCCCTTAGATATTGGTTTTATATATGAAGTGATTCACATTTTCGATCCACTCCTATTAGTATTAATTGAAGCGTACCAAATAAAATGGTTCCTCAACAATCAACATTACTATTTTATTGATTTTTTACAAAAGACCCTAAACATAGGAATGGTGTGGGGTCCATCTAATAAACCCTTGGTCATTCATCTATATGCAGCCTTCATTTAACTGATATCCATCCTAGCTGACATATTTTGAAGGATCATCACATGCAATCACCTCTATGTTTCCACATAGTGCCGTATCATTGCAATTTTCAAGACTTCCACCTCCACAACAAACTTTAAAAGCATTTCTATCAAATCAAACCCTTAGACAACATTTTCACTAAACCCTTGTTAGCACACCAAATAAAATGATTTTTTTTACAATAACAGAGAGAAATACATTGTTTTTTCTCTCCATTGCATAGTTAATGAAATCTGCAAAGGTCTCACTCACTACTAAGACACGAGAAACTAAATTTAGGGATGGTGTATGGTCCTTCTAATAAAGCCTTAGTCATCCATCTATGTGCAGCCTCGGTAAGATGATATCCATCCCAGCTAACATATTTTAAAGGATCATCACATGCAATCACTTCTGAGTTTCCACATAGTGCTGTATCATTGTAATTGTAAGGGCCTCCACCTCCACAACAAACTTTAAAAGCATTTCCATCAAACCCTGCAACAATAGTGAAGCAAATCCTTGTATCACTCTTCAATGATTTGGTGGCATACTGAAAAATCATGGCATAGAGATTCTCTAGACAATAACACTAAGTATGAAACCAACCCAAAATTTAGTTCTGCTTTAAATTATTGATTCATGTTATCTTAACTAATAACAATGACTAAATAACACGTGAATGTCCATGAGGTGCTAGTTTAGTGGTAAGGATTTGACCTTATAATTTCAAGGGACAACATAGTTCAAATCTCCCTCGTGGACAATTGCAAAATGACAATATTGCCACTTTAATTAATAATATAAATATCACATGAAAATGAGGGCTGTTAAAAAAACCGAAACCGAAACACACTGAAAAAAATAGAACAATGATTGACAATTCATGAACTGAACTGAGTTCGGTTCAGTTGAGTTCACGAATTAGCCTTGACAGCTTGGTTCTTTTCAGTGCAGCTCCATTTTGTTCAATGTAACAGTTCTTCGGTTTTTTTTTAAACAGTCACACTATTAAATTTGGTTCGATTTTTGGCTTTTTTCAACAGCCCTAATTATCAGTTAATAATAAAAATTTGTTACAATGAGGTCTACAAAATATTTCGAAAAAGTATAGTTTTTTTTCTTAAAGGTAACTATGGTTCGGAAGTCAGAATCAAAGAACCGGGGCACTGAACCTTTATACAAGTTTGGTGCAGGATGAACCATTAACGGTTCGGTTAAGTTTTACCAAATTTTTGTAACTATTCAGTCCGGTATACTTCCTGAACCATGAACAGTCCTATATGACTGAACTTTTCTGTTGCAATGCTCACTTGCAAGTTGCAACACAAACATATTGATATGACATTGTTGTATATTGGCTTCAAATTGAGAATTCAGGAAACCCTGAAATCGTGTCACGATTCTGGGCATCGGGACACGATTGGATTGGCAGGGAGCATGGTATTTGAAGATGGAAAATCGTGACACGATTTGGGAAATCGTGACACGATTCAACTGCTTCCTCACCAAGTTTCCCTGAAAGGGACTAGTCACAACAGTTGCTCAGAGACAATCGCGGCACGATTGGACAAAATCGTGACACGATTTTGGACTGCTGTAACAAGTATTTAAGTGGATTCTGCAGCATTTTGAAGTAGAGCTGAAGCTAGAGGCCTAGGGTTTACAAAGGGGGGAACTTGAGGGTTGAGTATCTTTGTAAGGGGGGTCTCTAGGGTTGGGATAAACATTGTAATCACCTTGGGTAGTGAGATGACACCATTGGAAGGATCTAAAGCTTCCTTTGTGTATTCTCTAGTAAGATTCATATGAGTGTGGTGAGGGAAACAAAGGGTAGAGATTAGGTATAAGGCTGATTTCTTGTAACCTCTTGTAACATCTTCTCATAGTGTATTGGAGAGCTGCTCTCTCCCCCAGAGTAGGTCATATTGGACCGAACTGGGTTACCATCTTGTGTGTTTGTTTATTTCCTTTAAGCTTGCTTATCTCTATGCTTGGCTAGTGTTTGTGTCATTGTTTTAACACTTGTGTGTGTTGTTGCTTGAAGACACTTAGACCTAGGATTACCACTACCTTTTGCTCCACACATCTTCGTTTTTATTGGTGTGATATCGAACGTGTATTTCACAACAGAGTAGATGAACAAACACATCAAGATTGTCTACTCAATTTGATGCAAATTGACATATGTCTAGCATTTTAACTAATACAATTTCTTTGTCAAAAAAAAAAACTAATACAATTTCACTATTAATGAGTCTTTACAACGACAAACAACTTACAAGAAATTAAATTTAATAATAAACCCTAATGTCTACCCATTTATGATCGTTTTCTCAACCCACAGGAAGATCTCTCATGAGATCAAGAGAGACAACTTGAACCATTCCTCTAATTAAATCTCTCTACCTAAGATGTAAGATTATATGAAATTTATAAACAACGAAACTGCCACCAGTTTTAAGTCAATATTTTACCATTGTTACTTTATAAACAAAAACTCACAATCTTTTATTTAGGCACAAGAAAAAAATAATGATGTGACTAAAATAGCATTTATTTAGGCACAAGAAAAAATAAAAAATATTAAATGATGTGACTAAATAATTTCTCATTTAAATGTTTCATTAGTATATGTGTATCCAAATATTTTTATTTAATTAAGGTTGTGCCCATGGGCGGACCTACGTTACGGCATGGCGTGACCATAGACGCACCAGCTCATCCCGAAATTTTAAAAAGAAATTGAATCATCCAAAACATCATCGTTTTGGTGTAACAAGCTTGATATTGATGTGCCTAATATGGGTGCTACATACGTGCAACAGAAGAAAGTTAAGCAACGAGATTCAAGTGTTTCTAATTTGCATCATTATAAGTAGCATTGTTTGTTTAGTATTGTAGATTTACAATTGCAGAACCTCAGTGCTAGGTTTGGTAAATACAATACTGAAATTTTACAATATATTGCATATTCTTGAGTCCAACGTTATCATTTACAACTTGTTATTTTTAGTATAATTTATTTGGCAAAATTTTTTAGTCTCACTAACAATTTATTCATAAGTCTATCCCTGGTTGTACTCAACTAAATCCAATATTGTTTACAAACATGATACTTATCATGGGAGGAAAAGAATATTAAAAACAACATGTGCAACAAAGCAAAAGCAAAAGCAAAAGCAGTACAAAGAATACAGACTTGCTTTAACTAGATTGATTCTGCTTCAAGGTGACACAAGTGCAACAAGTTCTGCTTTATAACTTTAAATATTGTTGTTTTATATTTTTATTTTTGACTCGTTTTATATTTTTCTTTTTGACTCCTGCTTTATTCTATTTTATTTTATTTTGCTAAAAAAATCTTATTTTTTTTCTTATAAGAAAAAAACTAATACATTTTATTAAATATTAAAGGCTCAATACAATGAGAAATATCAAAATAAAGTTGAAAACAGATATTGTATATGATCATCTTGACAAGGTAATAATGATCAACTATATCACTTTTTCTTTTAGAAAACTCAACATAAGAGTTGTTATACAAAACGATGATGAAGTACCATAACATCAACTTAAAATAGAACCTACCTTGATTTTATCATTGAATGACAAGTTAAAAGAGTCCACAACTCTCTTCGAATCAATAGTTAAGATAACTTGCTTGAACTCTAATTCATGTAACCACTCGATAACGGCTAATAAGCCCAAAGCCTAACCCTACTTATTGGCAATTGAATTTTGTTCTTATTTTTATATATAGTTTTTTTTTTAACAAATTTGCTTTATCCCATTTGTTTAATGTACATAAAATATTAAAAATTTTATTACAATAAATACAAAATAAAATTATGAAAACTTAAGTTTTCTAAATTTCATTAACTAAAAGGTACAATTGAGAATAAAAACAATTAAAGTCAAGTTGGAAACCGCCAAAACTGACATTTTTTAAAAATAATATTTTTTACAAACGTGATAATTATTTGAAAGAAATAGAATTTTTTTTTTGTTGAAGAAGCTAAATTATCTCAATGAAATTGACATAAAAGATAATCGAATAAGACCTTAGAAGAATCACACTCTAAGGTCTCAAACCAACGCCACCCTACCAACTCAAATGAGTTAAAGAAAGATAATATTAAAAACAACAATTGCTTCCATGTCATGGCTACAAAGCAAGAATAAATTAAAAAAGTACATAAATCATATGTTTTGTCACCTATGGATTTGCTTTAACTACATTACAGAAGATTCCTATTTATAACTTTAAGTACATAAATAATATGATTATTGATTCGATCGTCTTTGCACGACTCTATTTGTTTTCATTTTTTGTCTTTGTGCAGTCTGTTTTTTATTTCTCATCTTAGCTTGATGTTTATTTGATTCAGGTTGAAATATTAGCTTTGAGCAAATACATATTCAATCAATGACTTAGCGTCGTCAACGTTGCAGATACGGAGACATGATTATTCTGGAGAATTGAATATAGTCATGCTTGTAGACATAAGTATTGTCCCGTTTTATGCTTTTAACATGGATGGTGTGAGTTTGTTCGCAAATTTATCCTTGTTGTTTTTACCTACTTTGAATTTGTATTGCAACGATGTACTCTATCAATTTGAATGAATGAATATTGTTTATTTTTGTCAAAAAAAACTAAAATAATTCTTATAAAGATATTTGTCCATATAATGACATTGAAACATGATTAAATTAAATTAAATAGTAAAATAATCCAACACATCAAACTCGTTAACCATTTTAACCTAAATTGAGATATGTTTGGGAGAGAGCAGCTCATATCCACTATCAATGAGAGTCTTTACAAGAGATACAAAGAAATTAGCTTTAAGTGCTCTCCAAAAGCCCTCAATGATTTTCAATCTCCAATGTATTTCTCGACCTTAGATCCTCACCTTAAGCCCTCAACCCAAAAACCCTTTTTTTCTTTCTGAACTAACCTAAAAGCCCTTTTGAATTCCCTCTTTGATGGTGTTGACTCTCACCAAGAATCTCACAAAAAGGACGCAACGCAAGAGCCATGTAGTTCTCCTTTTCCCCCCTCTCCTTGCCTCTAATTCTTGTCTTCTAAAAGGCACCAATCCTTAAGGTTTAAGTTCTCCTAGGATCCCCTCTTTCGGTACTATATGATTTCCAACCCTAAAATCTCACCCAAAAATTCTCAACACGCAAAACCCTAATTTTTTTCGTGCTCTCTCTAAGATTCTATTTTGTGAGTTGTTTACAAATGTTGTCAAAAAATACTGCTATTTATGTCAAAAATTACAGTCTTAATTTGAATCATATTACATAATGATTCAAATGAACTTTACTGAGAAACCAAAATAGCCAAAAATAAAATAAAAAAATCTGTCATGATTTGAATCACGCACAACGTCGATTCGAGTCAAGCACTAGAAACTTAAAGTTCTAGATTTTAAGGCAATATCCTCTACAAGATCTTGAAACCTAACCTACACTAGTGCACGTGAGACCTAATGTCATATCTGCTTGACGACGTCGAATGTGAGACCAAAAGCATGCTTTCTAGATCACAAATCATTAATGGGGAACATCCTTTGAGTCTTAGCAATACCAGCATATGTAATAAATTTTCCAGGTATTAGTATATGTGCAAACTTTTATGTAATAAATTTGCCTTTATCATAATTCATGCATTCTCCATGACTTATTTTATCTGTTCAATAACATTAGGTATTGAAGGATGCCTTTTATATATTACTTTCATTTAAATTTCAGCATATTATATACCAGTTCCAAACCTTTATTTTTTCTGCCTTTCTTTCTTATGTGTTTTCAGCAATTTACCTTCAAGTCTTTAATTTATCCTCTAAACATTTACCTCTGTTAATTTATACGTTTAAATCAATTTAGTTTACCTTTGACTGATTAATCAAAAAACACAGTAAATAGATATATAAACTGTTTTGACTATTAAGTACATAAAAAAAACAACACAACCATATTATTTATCTTTGTTTCTTCCCAAGGAGAAAATAAGATTGCATAAAAGAAACGCAAACCTCTGAAAAAATGCGTAAGAGCGTCAACATAAACACTAATATTGGAATAACTGAAGATGATATTGCTGCTATTACGATCCAGCGGTACCCCTTTAGCATGAGAGTAAGTGCAGAGCAAAAAGCACACATCATGAATACCACAGACAAGAAAATGGTGAAAAGGCCAAACAATAACTTAACTGGCAAACTTGTGACGAAGTCTTCCTCGGCATAACGCGATGTAAGGATCCCAATAAATGTCAAAACTGACGAAGTAGATGTAATTAGAGATAACGCGTCTGCTATAATGAAGAGTGAAAATGCATCATTACACAAAAAAATAGGTGTTCCCTTATCTTGATTGTTTCCTCCTGGAACAGTGAAAGCTGCGGCAAACATGATGGTAATGATGAGAGTACCAACAATTGTGAAAGAACTTGCTGTATCTTTTGCCCATTGTCGACCTTCATTCACAAGCTGCTCATGATTTTTCGTAAATAATTCACGAGGCTTTAGACCATCTGCATTTTTAGCCTCCTTGCACATAGGAGGCACAATGCTCTCTACCGCCTGTGTGGAGTAATAATCTATTAATTATGTGATCTTTAAGTAATCAAAATTTAAACAAATGGGATTAAAAACAACTTTTCTTAATAATTAATAACTTTCTTCTTGGTTATGCATAAATGTTAGTATGTATGTTAATGTCACCATATATGTCAAAGAGATGACAACTCTTTTTCTGAAAACACATCATAAGGTTGATAACATGGATCACCACATAATTCTTATTTGTGTGATTCAAGAATAATGGATACCTTAAACCATTGAAGTTCTCTTTGCATTTGAAGTGCGGCATTGGATCGACGACCACGATAAGAGGATGGGCCTAATTCAGCTGCGAGGTGTAGTAAGTTATTTCCAAATATGTCTACGGACGTTTTAAGCCCTTTTTGGCCGTCTATCTCGTATATGAGTTTGAACACTTGGTCTTGACGATTTAAAATTGCATGTGCAAATACACCTCTTTTGTTTTTGTCCATAGCCCATAAAAGGTCAGGATTTGCTGCCCTCATTGAATTTATAAACTCTCTAATTCCATATACTTGGCTGCTTGTAACATAGCATCGTGAATTGCACATTGATGTAACTCTGATTCTGATGATATTTTCACAATTTTTTCGCACAAACACCTCATAATCTCGCTTACGAGGTAATGGTCCATTTTTATCTCATATATCTTCTTAATATCTGCAAGCATTGGAAGTTTGATAAGGCTGACATAATTAAAAAATAATAATCTATGTACAAATTGGAACAAAATTAATTAGGAGCCTTCATGATGGACATACAAGGTAATTTACTCAGTTGAAATTGCCCCATATCGACAAAAAGATGACATTATTGAAGGACAGTACTTTCTAACTTTTGTCCCGGTACCCGCAAGAGATTTCAGCAACCTGAAAATTTTACCTAGAGGATGTATCACATATCATATAAAGTTAGGGAACAAATATTGTTTAAGCAAGTACAAAAAAATAATTTTTTATTTATTATTTTTTGTTTAATTTTGAAATATTTAGGTAATTCTCTTACCAATACACATTATTTTATTGGTTGAAATTCATACAAATTTTATCAGTTTCAATCTATATAATTTTTTTGTTAAAGATTAATATTTCAGATTGAGAGTGTATTGCTAACTCTCATCTTAAAAACATACCTGTAAAAGTATATGTACTTGATCCTCCATCTTGCGATTCAATTGTAATTTTTTTTCCTTCAAGGTGTATGTAGGGTGGTATCCACAATACTGCAACTAAAACATATTAGAAAAGTATTTCTCTAATAACTTCTTCTTTATACACCTAGAGGATTTTTTGTCAAATACTATCTCGGACCGCAGACTGTGGCAGTCCGCAAGTAAGTATTTTAGAGAGCTTTTGTTGACATTTCCTGCGGATTTTACTAAAACTTCTTTTTCCTTATTTTTGTCTTCCATGAAATAAAAAACAGGTAAGACTTTTAGTTTCTTAATTTGTTTATACATCAAAAGTTTGTTATTGAATATAGACCATTTTAATTTAATTTTGAATTTGAGTCTAAGTCACACTATGTAAATGAAATGTTCAACCATTTTTGTCGCAAATTCTCAGAAGTCAATCAACAACACTTTTCGATGTTGCTGAAGAACCGAAAATGCAAGAAAAGTGCTTCATAATTTGTTGAACAAAAACATAACCAAGTGTGCATACCACTAGCAAATCACACCAACCCGCAGCACCACAAAAATATATCAGACAAAAACACGGCTAATTCCAAAAAAATATAAAAAATAACCTCCACTCAAAATTTCTCGAATTGACCTTTGATGAAAAGCACCATCAATCCTTTAAACAACAGTAAATATTGAACAAAAAAATCATATATGTTGTCGTTTCTTGCAAATCAGTTTTGGAGCATTTTGTCCAAACCACAAGGCACTAGTCATAGGAGCGCAATGTTCCTTAGGCTGCAGCGAAAGCATTGTTTCACACTGCATTGGTCTAAGGATGGCAATTGGACCTAAGTTCATTGGACACCCGCAAAAAATATCCATGATGGACGGTTAAATGCCCGCATTGTTAGGTATGGGCATGGGCACGGGTAATTACCCGCAAATTTGAATGGGTATGGGTGCGGGTACAGGCACTTTAGTGCTCACCCCGTCCCATGCCCGCACATTATATATACTATACCAATAATTTTATTTATATTAAATTTAGTTAATTAATCCAAAGTCTTTGATATTTATTGTAATATGCACTTATTTTTTATATTTTAGAT
>Ga0315914_1011082_pt1 | contig 10954 bp, 5 predicted proteins | sample MpolenodulesMG_FD_203920 | JGI IMG/M metagenome (GOLD analysis project Ga0315914, IMG submission 203920) | Medicago polymorpha root nodule microbial communities from Los Angeles, California, United States - elongated nodules | ecosystem: Host-associated > Plants > Roots > Nodule | place: USA... | reverse complement strand
TGGGGAGAACGTAATAACAGGATCTTTAACAACGTAGAAACGCCTATTATTCAGCTTTTAGATAAAGTTAAATTTCATTCTTTGTGGTGGCTAAAAGCGGGTAACATTACGTTTGTGTATGGCTCTCAGAGCTGGTGGTCGGACCCTATGCGGTGCTTGGGCCTTGACTGACCATAGTCTTGTATATATCTTGTATAACTCTTTGTTGGTAGGGGTGTTCTCGGAGGTACGCCTTGTACTATGAGACTACATCGCCTTTGTTAATATATTCCATTTTGATTTCTTAAAAAAAAGAAGTCAAGTTTACCAAATATTATTGTCACAATCAGAATATATAGAAGATCCGCCAATGCAAATTTGATAACCACTACCCGGCATTGTACGTGGGAATACAAATTGAATGGTTGTAAGTAGGTATTATTATTCACGCGGTGGTAAAAAGAATGGAATTTCTTTACAAAAGCTCATCGAATTTTTTTTATTCCTTTTGTGCTCAACTTGTGTTATTCTTTCCCTTCCTTCTTATCACACACAAAATATTCCTTTTTACTTCCATCCAAATTTCTCTTCCTCTTTCCTTCTATATAATAGGTTCGTTACATAAAGCTTCCCTCATAGATTGCATACACCAAAAAAGAGGAGCTGAACAGAAACATAAAAGCAGCTTTTTATTTGCAGATTTCTCAGAATGCCTTTCAGAAAGCCTCATCAGACAGCGGACACTACTAATCCTGAGTATAATAAATGGGCAAGTATACGTTTTATTTTACAAGAATTTCATTTTACGTATAATATTTTATTTCTTGCAGAAAGTGTATGTTTATGAAAAAATTATGATAAAATAATATATGTGTCACAAACTAAGAAGAAAGTTGTGTTTCATTAAAAAAAAAGAAGGGAAAGTTGTAATTTATTTCAGGTGCTCCTTCCAAGGACGTATCCGGGGAATACCAGGTTCGATTCCTAGGGGAACAACGCTTGGCCAGTGCGCATGCCTCTACGCACGAGCCGGATTAGTCGTCCACCTTTGGTGGGTCGGAAACCGGTGCGAAAGCAAAAAAAAAAAAGAATTAATTATTTGAGGTTTAAAATAGAGTTTTATTACTCTCTATTTTTCTGAATATTTTTTTACTACTCTTATTTTTTGGTGACTCGAGAGTTTTATTATCGGGAAATAGTCACTTTGGTTCACAAATAAGTGACGCGATGTCATTATAGTTCCTAAACATAACGAGATTGCACATACATCCACAAATGTCTTTATTATCGGTCATTTTGGTATGTGAATATAGTTTTAACTTGTTAATTTAGTCTTTGAATATGTTTTTTGTTCATCAATTTAGTTTATAAAATTACTAACAATTTTTGCACTTAACATGTGTTTGCAATTTCGATTTATTTATGAACTATAGTGACAACGTCGCACTCGTTCAATGACTTACATAGTTGTTTGCCAGTTTGATGTTCTGTAGTAATTTTTTTGTTGTTGCTAGTTTTATTACTTTAGAAAATAGATCCAAATTTCCTTTTATTTTTTATTTTCTAAATAACTAGCGTAACCTGTAATAATTTGAATCTTTTTTTCAACAAGAATTAGTCTAATTTGATTTTCTTGAAAAGCAAAGACGTTTATTCCGTTAATTTATTACAAGATTAAAAATTAACATTTCAGAAATCGTTCTTAGAGATTATAAGTTATTTTAATTTTTCTTTCAAAAAAAGAAGTTATTTTAAGTTTGAAGGTTCGACACCTAAGATCCATTACTTTATCAAGAAAAAGTTATTTTGTGTTTTTATCACAAATAAAAGACTCTTTGAAAAGCAAAGTATAATAGTGATCTTTACAAAATGATGGAAAGATGGCTAGTTAACTTTATTTTTGTAAAGAAAATTAGGAAAGAAGAAACTTTTTTTTGAAGAGGAAAGAAGAAATTATATTTATTATAATTATTATTATTTAAAATGATAATAATGATCATTTTAAAACTATTTGTTGGGTAATTTAAACTTCGTTGTTTTAGATTAAAAATGTCAAACTTTTATCACCAAACTTTTACCACGAGAAAGCTAACACATGAATACAACGTCTAACTTTTGAGTGATGCTAAATACAGCGGCAACTTTTATCAAGAAAGCATCACGATTTTATATTTGGCCAATTAAATCACGTATTTGCCGGAAAACAAGGGTGGGAAGTTTATATTGCTACATGTGCTAGCTTGCTAGTTTTGAAGTCGTGATGCATTCGAGACAGTTTTTTGGGGAGAAATATCATTTCCCCTAACTTTTTTTGTGTTTTTTTTACAAGGTCTAACTTTTTTCGTGTTGATTGTTCAAATTTTTGTAATAGAAAAATTATGAGATAAATTATAGAAATCACAATATACATTCACAAACTCTAACTCAACTGACAAAAACCACGAAATTGTGACGGGGACGTCATGAATGGGGTTTGAGTGAACCCCACGCAGCACCTTCACTTGAATGTGCAAATTTATAACAACTTTGTCATTTTGTCTATTTATAAACAAAAAAATAATAATTAAAATCACAATATACTTCCGCAATCCAAATTTTTTTTTGGTGGTGTCCGGGATTCGAACCCCAAACTTTGCATACATTATGCATTATTCTTACCAGCTAACTAAACTCACGAGGACTTCCGCAATCCAAATTTGACTGAATAGTACTCATGATACTACCATTTATTTATATAATTAACAACGGAGGCGATATATGTGTGCAGGATGATGGCAAAACTAAGTGCGTGATAAAACCAAAAGGACTCAACGTTATATGGGGAAATGATCCTCGCTACTGGAAAATAACAGAGTAAGTTGCATTCATAAATTGTTTTTTTTTTTTGTCAAGTAGTTTAGTAGCCAGAGAAATTCACCTTAAAGATGAGTAAGTGGAATGTCTGGGATTCGAACTCCGACTCCTACACATATTGTGCATTATCCCTTAGCAAATGAGCTAAACTCTTGGAACTGCATTCATATATTGTTATTACAATGAAAATGATAACTTATTGATTTTATTTGTATACACAAACCATGTAGAACTCTCTTGATATTTTATTTTTTTTAGGAAAGTACCTCTTGATATTTGTGAAAGACATTTTATAAACTGATTTGAGGAATGACATCATAGTATGATTTGTCTGAATACATGAGCAAAATCTATTATGTGCAGACATTATGTTAGGATGGTAATTGATTTATATAATTTTATTTTTTCCTTCTTCACATATGTATCTATAATTGTCAGTGTATAAATTAAGGCTTAAATACGTGTTTAGTCTCTATAAATATATCGACTTTTAGTCCCTCTAAAATTTTCCTTCAACTTTTAATATCTATAAAATTTTCTATCATCACTTTTGACTCCTATTTTTAAGTCAACTCATGTGTAGCTTTTGTATTTTTTTAATAAAATTGTGCAGAAATATGTAAAATATTGTAAAAATCTCTTTAAAAGAAATTAGAATTTTTAACAAAACATAAATTAAAATATGAATTTTTAACCGCTAAAAATATAAAAATTCATATTTAATTCATGTTTTGTCAGTGGCGGTTTCACCGCCCGGCGACCAAATTCTTTGCAATTTCTTATGTAAACTCCTCTAAATTTCTTATATAAACCGCTATAAATTAGGCAATTTCTTTAGATTTTTTGATTGTTTGCATGCATTTTCTTATGTAAACACCTATAAATGTGTTGCAAATTTTTTTTGTCCAGGCTTTGTAATAATCCTGGCTCCGCCACTGTGTTTTGTTAAAAAATTTATTCAAAAAAAAGAATTTTACATATGAGTTTGCATAAAAGGATGGACCAAAAGCGAAGATGGAATTTTTTTTAAGACTAAAAGTCGAAGAAATTTTTTAAAGGGACTAAAATGAAAAGTTGGAATATTTATAGGAACCAAAAACATATTTAAAGCATGAATTAATTGTCTAATAATATTTTTTGATAGAGATGTGTTTAATTAAATAATTAATGTTTCTATATGCATGCATTATTTCAGCGAAGTTGCAGAGCTGACACAAGTTTCATGGTTGGAGGTATCTGGTAAAGTAAAAGTAGAAGAAGGGAAAAGGTATGTAGTGAAATTTGATGTGGAAGTTAAGCAAGAAGGTTTCGGTTGGGTAAGCACAGATGTACTGGTGATGGCTAAAGTTGGGAAAAAGGGACCATATAAATATGAGGTAGTGAAACTAGATTGTGGTAGGAAAACCATTCCAGAAGTTAAGGATCTTGAAATTGATGTGAAAGTAGGGGAAAGGGATCTCGAACTTCATTTTGGATTGTATGAAGTTTGGAGTGGAAAATGGAAAGGAGGTTTGAAAATCTACAAAGCAGAAGTTATTAAGAAGTCTTAAAATTAATTACTTATTATAATGACTTTTAAGAGGTCATGATGTTATATTGTTGCTTGTTCAGTTTTTATTGAGAATAACAGATAGCATGCTCATCGGGAAGACTATATATATGATTGAGTCTCTCTCAAAAGGGAGCATATAGATAAAAAAAATGCGATTTATGACATTATTACTATCAAAATATTAGTAATAAGTTAAAGGTATGGTGTTGTATGTTTATTGAGTAAATAAAAGTATTGTGTTGTAATAAAAATGTTAAATACATTTTCTATTCCTAGAAATAAATAAATGTGTTTTAAGTCCTTGACATAAAATATTTGGAGGTAGATATGACAACAAAGCTGGTACTCATGGGTACACACTTGAACCCGCCTTAACTTTGACTGAAAAACCCAAGTTGACTGTGTTCAGGGCCGTCGTACGACCCTGTTTTAGTTTTTACACACCTGAACCCACCTTAACTTTGACTGAAAAACCCGAGTTGACTGTGTTCAGGGCCGTCGTACGACCCTGTTTTAGTGTTTAGGCTTTATTTGGATAGTAAAAGAAAGTGTAAGGAAAGAAAGTGTAAGAAATGATTGTTAGAGGAAAGAAAGAGAGTAGAAAGTGGAATTATTTTTTAGTTGTTTGGCAAGAGTGAAGGTACGAGGAAAGAAATATTTATATTTTAATAAATTAATGAATAAAATATCCCTATAGAAAGGTGATATATATTTAAGTAATTATGTTTGTATTGATAATATAAAACCATACGATAATTTACTTTCAATATTTAAATTATTAATTTTGTCTTTTTTTAATCTTTATTTTTACATATTTTTATCCTTTTCGTATCCATTAGTCTTTATCTTCTTTTTTAACAATTTTTTATTTATAATTTTTATCCAATAAAAAGTCCAAAGTTTCATGACAAGTCCAAATTGGTCCCAATCCAAATTCAAGCTGTCACAAGCCTAACTGCAGCCAAGTCTGTAACAAACACCTTCTGTCCTCCTCACCAAGCCACAGATTTTTCTACTCTTCTTGACCCTAACTCAAATCCTGATCCTATAAATAAAGCCTGCAAAACACAGTTAAGGAGGCCAAAATTCACGAAAAAACCAAAACCTGCAATCACAAGATAGGACAAAATCGCACAAACAACAAAAAGCATTATTTTCCAGCCAGAAAAAACATAAAAATCGCATTCAAACACCAATTTTTTTCAAAACCGGCAAAATAAAAAACGCACAACAGAATACAATTTCATCATAAGCAATTTTCAATACGCACGGTTTCACGCACTTCTCACACAAATTACCTGCAACACACCACAGCCAGAATCGATAATACCCATTCTCAAACCCTAACAATCTCTTACCATACACAAAAACTCAATCTAACTCGAAACCAACATCCCCAACTCGGAAATCAGTCACGAAACCGAAACCTGCATACAGAAGGCTCACAATCACGTACAGACTTCAATCCAGCCAGCAACGAACCCAATCGGTCGACATAAATCAACCATCGAGTCTACACCAACCGTACGGCATAAAGAACCCAACACAGTCGCGGCCACCGGCGAAATCCACCACCGCCGATTCGGAACGAAGTCCTACCGTTCGTAAACAGGCACCATCAGATCCAAAACAACATTTAAAAGGTAGTTTTCGTTTCTTTCCTTAGATCTAGGCTTTCGTGGGTATTGTTTGAGATTTGTGAGTTTAAAAACGGAATCAGAAGAAGAAATAGGTTAGAAAGAATAAAAAAAATAAAAAAAAGAAGGTCTGGGTGTCCGACGCGGTGGCGCCACCTCCCTGGCCGGCCAACCACTGCCGGAAAACCCATCAGAGTTTTTAAGAAGAAGAAGACTGTGAGAGAGAGAAGAGAGAGTTGCTCTCGTTTTTTAGAGGAAGAGAGAGAAACAAGCTTAAAAAATGAATGAATATGGGTTCTACACCCTTTATATACTCTTTCGAACCGGTTCGGTTCACCTGGAGCAGACCCAGGCTTGAACCGAACCTCCCCCTAGCCTGTTCCATTAAGCCCAACACGTTTCGCACCCATTAAGCCCATTAACTGTTTTTTTATTTTCTACACCCCATGCTTAATGCCTGCACCCCCCTTTCACATCATTTTCTTATTATTTCTATCTTCTTCATGCATTTTAAATTCCCTTGCATTGTTTTATCTTGTCTTTTATATTTAGTATTTCATATTTAGGCTCCGTTTGGTTTGAGCTTATGAAAAATAGCTTATGTAAATAAATAAGCTTTTATTTTAATTTATAAACTCTCACTAACGAAAATTGTATCTTCATAAACTGGTTTTTCATAAACTACCTTAAAAACTTATAAATAGTACATAAAAACTTATTTATTTGCATAAGCTGTTTTATATAAGCTCTAAAATAAGCTAATCCAAACGGGTCCTTATTAGATTAGGTAGTATATTCATCATTCATTTATCCATTGCATATTTATTTATTTATTTATATCATTTATTTTTATCGTGTGGAATTTAGTTTGTACATTAGGCTTTAATGTAAATAATTCATGCATCTTTAGTTTAGTTTTAGCATTTCACATTTGTAATTTAATTTGTAGTTTATTGCATGGAATTTAGAATGTAAACTAGACTTTAACATACATTTTATTTTTTTCCCGTCATTTATTTTCCGCGTATATTAGGCCTAATGTAATTCATGTATGTGTGCGTGTGTGTGTATGCTTTATTTTTATGCTCTATAGTTTAGGATAATGGTCTTTGGGGGTGAACCAACGTCACCACAAAGTACCTACACTTTATTTTCTCGCTCCGTTAGCGTTAATTTTAGATTAAATATCATTCAAAAATAACAAAAAGATTCACATAATTAGTGAAATAATTAAATGTTCAGTCGTGAAATAATTAGTGAGTCAAACGCTAATCAGCTTGATCTCCGAAAAATGACGCGACACGCACCAACATCTGAGAAAAGAAATAAAGAAAATAATTAGCTTATTTTGTTTTTTTATTAGATTGAACAAGAGAGTGAGGGATTTTTATGTGATTTTGCTCCAAATAGTGTCTTCCCAATACTTTCTGTCCACAATAGAGTGGAAACATTTTTTGTTGTGGGACCCAGCTATCAGCATCCTTCCAACCCTTTTTAAGGTGTTTCCAAACGATGGAAAGATTCTCAATCCTTCTACTTTCTATCCTTCCTCAATCTTTCCTTACACTTTCACCCAAAACAAACAAGCCCTTAAGGACCGGCAAAAAAATTAAATTTTGGGCCCCAAAAAACTAAATAAGGCACTAAAAAGAAAACTATTAAAAAAATCACTCAACTGGGAGTTGGACCCACATCCACACACTCAATCATAAGTAGGCGCACCACTGAAGCTCTTGTGACTTGTTTGAAATGTTTTTGCATTTACTATATAAATATTAATTAAGTGCCTTACATATAAAAAAAAAAAGTTTTGGGCCCTAAAAAAAATCGAGGCTCAGTGGCATAGCCCAACCTTGACTGGCTTTGGGCTGGCCCTGACTGTATTCATGTTTGGATTTCCCCCGGTTTTAAAAGACATGAGTGGGAAATCCACCCCAAATTCATCCTCAAACCTGTCTCGCTTGGATCAAGCTTACATCCCCCGGTTTTAAAAGACATGAGTGGGGAATCCACCCCAAATTCATCCTCAAACCCGTCTCACTTGGATCAAGCTTACATGTTTACTTGCCCTCTCTCATATTATAAACTCTTGAATTACATTTATATGTTTATTTTTTGGCCAAATTACATTTGTAGTCTTTAAGTTACACCGTTATGACATGTTAATCATTTAAGTGTTTTTGGTAACAACAATGTTTGCATTGTTACAAGAGGAATGATATTTTGACATCCAATTTCAAGAGGAATGATATTTTGACATCCAATTCTGTCAAGAGGAATGATATTTTGACATCCAATTTCAAACAACTTTGGGTGACAACTTTTTTCCTCCATTCTTATTGGACAATAACAATAGAGAGAAAAAAGGAAGAGAGAGAATAAAAGTAAAATGAGAGTATGAGAAAGAGAGTTGTCACCAATTTTGTTAAAAATGGTTGTCAAAATATCATTCCTCTTCTGTCAAATACCGCCTATGTGTCCATTTTAACGATGGCGTCTGGCATGGCAGTCTAAATGATGGCTACTCAAGTGATTTGGTTTATCATGTGTGTATATATGATTGGAAAATCGGTGTCTCCACACCATCCTTCCCACAGATATAGCAGAAGCCATCAACAATATTCGGTTAAGTTTCAATCTGTCACTCATGGATGGTTACATTTGGCCCCATCACAAAAATGGCATTTACTCTACTAAAAGCGGATACAATTGGCTAACCTCTCACCACGATTCTGACAACCAAAATACTGATTCATGGAGGTGGATTTGGAGATTAAAAGTCCCTGAAAAATTCAAATTCTTGATTTGGTTGGCTTGTCATAATGTTGTCCCCACTTTAGCCTTGCTTCATCACCGAAACATGGCAAACTCGGCAACTTGCTCTAGATGCGGTGTCCATGAAGAAACTTTATTTCATTGTATGAGGGATTGTAATTTTTCTATTGTTATTTGGAATAGAATTGGATTCTCTTCTCAGCTTTTCTTCTCCTCTAATTCGGTGTCTGATTGGTTGAGGGAGGGATCCATCTGCTCGCGCTCAACGATTTTTCTTGCTGGTTTATGGTGGATTTGGCGGCACCGGAACAACATGTGTCTCGGAAATGTTACTATGTCAGAATTTCATCTATGTAGTAATATTTTCAATTTGGCAAATTCCATCAACACTGCTTTCTGCAAAGCTGCAGGCGCTGCTACCTCTCCTAGGATGATTTGCTGGAATAATAACAACTTTCATTGCACTATTTTGAATGTTGACGGTAGCTGGAATGGTGATCCCATTCGCACAGGGTTTGGACGTATCTTTCGCAACAACGCAGGCACATACATAGCGGGTTATTTGGGTTCCATCAGCCACACTCACGACATTCTGTTTGCGGAGCTGACAGCTCTCTACCATGGTTTAAAGTTGGCGATTAGTTTCAATTGTGAGGAATTGGCTTGCTATTCAGATACCCTTCTTGTTGTGAACCTCATCAAAGATGATTTAAATCATTTTCATGTCTATGTTGTTCTTATCCAAAACATCAAAGACATCATGAGTACTAGTAATTTCTCCCTTCAGCATTCGCTGATAGAAGGCAATCAGTGTGCGGACTTTCTGGCCAAGCTCAGAGCTTCGAATGATGACGAGTTGTCTATCCACTCTTCACCTCTAGAGGACCTGCTGCCTCTGCTTAGGACGGATGAACTAGGAGTTGTTTTCCTGAGGCGCTAGCCTCATTTCTTCTTGTCTTTTTTTGTTTTTCTGTTTTTCTTTCTTTCTTTAGCCATGTAACCAAAAAAAAAAGATTAGAAATTTACACTTAAGATTCAAATTATTGAAGAATGTAACTGGAATTATAAATTGAGAAGAATGGAATAATAATGGGCACAATTATAAGAACAAAATTGATAGATCAGAGACAAGAAGAATATGGAAAATGGAAAAGACATGAATGAAAATGGATGGTGCCACACTCAAGCTTCTATAGAGAACATGAAAGATAAACATTGGGGTAATGATGGCCACAAGAAAGTTTGGTTTCTAGATAAGAGTAAAGGGAATGTAACCAAAAAAAAGGGAATGGTACAATCCAAAATCGAAAAGAAAAGTAATCTGAAAAATACACAAAGTGTAATTTTCTATCAACATATTAATTCATTTTCATTGCTTTAGGCATTGCCTATTTATAGGAAATGAATTAGCCTTGTTGACTTACAACTACAAGACAAGGAAATATAGTGCATCTAATTAGGAATATTTCTTTCTTGCATAAGAAGTTCTAGCTATTCAAGACTTTTTCTTCTTTGCTCTTGAAGACTTTTCTTCCCTTCCTTGCTCTTCAAGTTTGTCTTCCTTGCTAATCAAGCCTTTTCCCTCCTTCCTTATCAAGCTATTTTGGTTGCCATCCTTAACCAAGATGCAACCAACTTTTATTTCAGCAAAAACTCTCCAAAGAGAAACTAGGGTTGGGTAGCATACACGTTGTGACACCTAAACCCCAAAATGTATATACTTGAATTTAAAATACTTTTCCAAAAATAGTCTTTCAAAGGTTTTTCACAGTAGATACTTGAATTTAAAATACTTTTCCAAAAATAGTCTTTCAAAGGTTTTTCACAGTAGATAGAAAAATTATAAAATGTCAAATGATTAATAAAGTCATTACCACAATAAGTTCAGCGTACCACATTTACACTTGAACATAACAATTAAAATAAATTATCAAAATAAATGAAAGAACGTGTAAGAAATCAAATTCGAACATTGTATGATGTAACGCCCTAGTTGTTAATTATTTATTTCTGATTTGTTTAGAGTCTTTCATATGATTTTAAATAATTATTGTTGAGTATGTGTTATATTTTATTATATGATTTATTGTGATATTTATTAGAATAATGTGAGGATTATTATTATTTTGGAGTTTGGGGATTAAATTAGAATTAATAA
>Ga0315914_1011077_pt1 | contig 10957 bp, 6 predicted proteins | sample MpolenodulesMG_FD_203920 | JGI IMG/M metagenome (GOLD analysis project Ga0315914, IMG submission 203920) | Medicago polymorpha root nodule microbial communities from Los Angeles, California, United States - elongated nodules | ecosystem: Host-associated > Plants > Roots > Nodule | place: USA... | reverse complement strand
GGTCTACAGTTCATATGGACTTAAACAAGGCTTGTAAAATTGGTACAATGTCTTAATCATGCCAAACTTGATTTTCGGGTGGGATTGTGGAATATATAAACTTGGGATTTTCTCATACGAACTTAGGCTAATCTTTGAACTAAATGCTTAATAGTTCGTAAGTGGCCTATGCTCATACTTATATGATTGATTAAGATTGGTTTGTAGGTTTTCAAACTTGAACAAGTTACTTTGCTTTGAAAAGTATCAATGTTGGCCGTTTTGCTACTTGATACGGACTTTGTCGAAAATGGTTCTCTAAAAGCCAATTACCTTATAAACCTTTCGTGAATAGCTTTATATGATTGAATGAAGATATGTGAATGATTGTTAGGTGTTGAATATGATGTTTATCATAAAGTGTTGTATTTTCTCCTTTGCTTGGAAATGTGAGAAAGTGTATGGAGTTGTTGGGCTATATTATATAGCTGATGTTGATTAATGTATATATATCCATTGATGTTGATGATTGTTGATAATTATGATGACAATGTGATGATGACTCTTAATTTAATTGTGACTTGATTGATTGTGTGGACGTAAATACTTGATAATGCAATTGTTGATGAAGTCGATCAATATAGATGGAGGTTATCCTTTATATTGTTGTTGAATATTTATGAGGTGATTTTGCATTGTCGAGTCTTTGCTTGTATGTCCATGCATCATAGTCATGTTGAGTCTTGATGTTGTAAAGGAGGGTTACTCTTTTACTTCGGTGATAATGTAAGACGGGTGTGAAATCTTACATATGATGTTTTTGTTGCATCATGGGTGACGACCTTGAGGTGATTTGGTACCACATGCATCTAGCAGAGTCTAGAACATTGCATGCATTTGAATAGTTGATGAGTCGTGTCATAATTGAATATGTGACTTGTTGAATTTGTGCATTGGTGAAATTTGGTGAATGTTGTGATTGTGTGGATTGGTGTATATGTACATTGGTGGATTTTGTTGATGGTTGTAAATAATTGAACTATGCTCTAATTGCATGTCTTACTTGTTTGTGCTTATACACTTGGTGAATCTATTTGATGATAACTATTTTGGTAATAGTAATGAGGTGAGAATTGTATATGTATATACATATGATGTGATGATTTCTTTGATAATGATGATTGCTTGCTTATAACCTTGAAATGATGAATTGTACTTGTTGAGTTAAGTATGCTAAATGAGGAATAAGGTGAGTAATCCTTTCATTGATTGATGTTGATAAATGATGAGCTTATGTCGATGACTTGATTAGAGATTAAATATGCTTGCTATGCTATGTTAGTAATGTGATAGCTTGAGGGGTAAAGAATGTGGGATAATAATCATGTGATGTTAGTATCCTAGGAAGGATGGGTATGTATATGTGATATGTATGAATCCTTGAATGCTTATGTTTTCATATGTTGATTATGATTGATGTGAAGCTTACCCCCAGTGGTCTGTGGTGGACCGCCTACCTATTTTTATGAATGGGTAGACGGCGTGCAGGAGTAGTTGTTGGTTGCTTGGCGAGTGCTTGGATAACGGGAGCTATCTCCATTATCGTTTCCTTTGGAGTCTTAGAGTAGGCTCTGATCTAGGATGTCTGTCTTTATGATTATTCTAGATTGTTTATGCTGGATTTATGTTGTTGAGATTTTGCCCATTGTCGGGACTTGGAGATTTTTATGATGATGTATATTGATCTTATGACATGCATATTTGAAGATGTATAATTTTATATCCGCTGCGACTGTTGAGAATTTTATAAATGCATGTTGTATGATATTTGTTGAATAAATGTTTTATTCGCGTGTTTTATCGCTTTAATAGAAGTAGGGCGTTACACACTTAAGCCTAAAATTTAAAATAGTAATGACACTATTATATGTAGTTTTAAACTATGGGTCTTACATTACTACTTGGTAGCACTGAAAACACTATTATATTTTCAGAGTCTTGTTAGTGCAAACATACATTGTCTCAAGTGTTAGTATAAAAATATCAAACCTATAAGGATTAGGGCAATGTAGCTTTCAACAGCTTTTTGGTTTGTAAACTTGTTTGCACAAAAATAAAATACTTAATTGCAAGTAACAACAATCAATAAAAGACAAGAAATTAGTAAAATGATTAAAGGATATCAAATGATAAAGCATGGTTAAGAACAACGAATTAGTTGCGAACATATATTTGCAAAGATGTAGAGTTACGACTTTGTACGACTTCTTGAAGATCTAGTGGTCTTGGGGTTTTCCAACAAACACTCTTGGTAAACATGTGGGGTACTTCTCTTCATAGATTCAAAACTACCAGGTTTACCATGCAACATTATTAAGGTCAGATGTCAAGCATTTTACTTCTTGGAAAGATTGAGTCTTTTTCCTATGACAATAAATCTTGATAGACAAATTAAACAAACAATTATATTCAAATCCTCTTACGAGCTCAAGGAATTTGGACTTAAAGATAAAAGTGATCAAGTTTTACTTTAAAGATTAGAGTTTACATGGTTTGTTTAATAGAAGCAATTAAGTGTGCTACAAACTAAACTTGTACAAACATAATCATAGCTTCATCATATCTTAACCACGAAAGGGTTTAGCTCATGATGATCTTAAATACAAAATTTGAAAATGGGGAAGAAATGAATGAAAACATAATTGCAATAATTAATTGAAGAGTTTAGTGTAACAACCCGATTTTAGGATTTTATTTATTTAATTTCTTTATTTAATTATTTAATTGTTTGGTGTGTTATATTTGTTAGTTAATTGAGTTTTAGAGAAATTAAGGGTATTTTGGTAAATTGAGGAGTAAGGGTAATTTGGTCATTTTAGTGTGAATTATATTTTAGTATATTTCGGTATGGAGAGTTATTTAATGAAAATAGTAGTAACTTGGGGTAATTAATAGAATAGTGGTGTATGAGTAATAGTGAAGATTTTAATGAAGTAATTGTGTAGTAACATTTTGTGAGTGATAAAATTTACTAAGCCCATTAGTGAGTGTGACTAAGCCTAAGAGTATATAAGAGAATAGTCTTAGAGGAAAGAAAATTGTTATATACACATCTAATAGGGCTGGAAAACACCTGTAAAAGACATAAATGCCCCCGCGGCAGTTAACTTCCGAAGTAAAGAATCAGTGGCAGTTAACTACCAAAGTTCCGTCGACAGTTAACTGCCGATGAATAAAATAAAATAAAAACCTCCTTCGGCACTTAAGTGCCGAGGAGCTCAAAACTACGAAATTTTTTACTTGGTATGCAAGAACAAAATTCTGAAAATCTTATCCCTTGTAACAAAATTCTAAGGACAAGAAAACATTTTTTATTTTTGAATAAAGAACAAGAAAACATGATAGATTGACCGACAATATTAAGTACCAGATCAATGGAATTGGTGGAATAGGTAAAAATAGATCTTGAATGTTTGATTGCTTGTCAGTTTGTGAAAATGAAAAGAAACAAGTCAAATAAACATGTGTGTGCTGCTATATATATACTCTTTTCGTAACTAATCTTGAATAAATTGACAAGAAAACATGATAAATTGACAACATTCAAGCAATTTGGTAGTTTTGAGCTCCTCGGCACTTAAGTGCCGAAGGAGTTTTTTTTTTTCATCGGCAGTTAACTACCGACGAATCTTCGGGAGGTAACTGCAGCCGGTTCTTTATTTCAGTAGTTAACTGCCGTGGGGGCATTTATGTCTTTTACTGGTGTTTTTCAGCCCTATTAGATGTGTATACATCAATTTTCTAGAGGAAATTAGGTCAAGAGCTCAATTGTTCATTTTAGAGAGAAAAAAGGCAAAGAGAGAGAAGTAGAGAGAAAGAGGAAGAAAGAAGATTTCAAGAGGAAGGGAGATCTAGCTTCGGGGAAAGCTCAAGGGGGAGATTAGATTGAAGATTAAAGTAGCTTTTGGAAGGTTAAGGTAAGAGGGAAATTTATATTCACCATTAAGAGATTATGAGTGATAGAGTGGTTATGAGTCATGTTTGTTTTGATGATTTTCATGAAATTGGTGTTATGTTAAGTTGATTTTCGTGCTAATTAATTATGTTAATTATGGGTATGATGAACTTTGAGAAATTAAGTTGTTTATGTGCCTAAACTCATGTTTGATGATATATCATAAGTTGTTCTTGATAGTTTAGCTTACTTATGTGAATTTCATGATATTGTTGATAATTATTTCTCAAACCATGTTCTAATTGCTTGCCATGTTATTGGGTATGTTTGTATGTTGAAATTCATGCAAGTGATTATGTTAAATATGATGTTTGGATTAAGTTATGGTTTGTTTGTGAATTTTTGAGAAATGGATCATAATCATGAAAGTAGTGTTTTTGACGAATTGGGTTATGTAGTTGTGTTGGTGAAGTTGTTGTTATGATGAGATGCTTATGATATAGGATTTTTGTTGTTAACTTGTTTGGTGTGGAATTAAATTAGTGTAAAGGGAGTTTAAGCTAAAAGTTGTTTTATGAGATTAATTAAGTCAAAAAAATGTTTTGGAAGTGATTCTTTGGTCAAATTCGCATTTGAAAAAATGTTTTCTGCATAGTTTGATGCTGCCAAAATCATGAGGCGATTTTACAAATTGTGAGGCGATTTTGACAGAAACAACAAAATATCATTCTGGACATAAAATCATGCCACGATTTATAGAATCACACCATGATTTTGTGAAACCATTTTATTCATATTTCACTATTTTCTAACCCTCTTGGCCATCCAGAATTGTTTAGGATTGTTATAACATCAAAGTAAGACTTGTAGGATTAATAATCATGTGTTGAGGAATGTAAGGACTAGTAACGAACTTGTGATTTAATCATAGTTGGATTATGAATTGATTATAATCTTGATAAATGATTGATCAGGAATACTTGGTGATGTAACATGGTCGCTTGCAAATGACTTTATGTTCAAGATAATATGATGAATAATGAGTGATTAGTGAATGATTTGCACTTGATGAATTATTTAACTTGGTGAAAATGCTTAATCGTCTTTAATTGTAAATTAAGCTAAGTGTGGTGATGTTGTTGCTTGATGTGATAAATGTTTGGTGATGATTATGGTGTTGATGATTTTGGTGAAGATCGTTTATTTATGGTACTAATTCATGAAGGGGTGTGTGTGTGTGTGTATGTGTGTGTGTGTGTATATATCTGTATAAATGGTGATTGGATACATGTATATGAAGTGGGGACGTTGATTTAAAGGAGATGGTTTCGATGATGAATATACATATATGAATTGATGATGAATGGTGATGATGTTGAATAGTGACGATGACATTACAATTGTTGATGAACATTGGTGATAAAAATTATTGATGATTGTGATGTCTTGTGTCGTAGTATATGAATATATGTGGTGTTGAGTTATATGTTCATGCATACATGGTCAAATCCTATTGGTGATGATTATGATATTTCAATATCCAGTGGTGATGATTGGGATATTTCAATATCTAGTGGTGATGATTAGGATATCTCAATATCCAGTGGTGATGGGATCAATCGGTAAAATAACCCCGCCCTCCAAATATGGTACCGCATGCATATAGAGTCGTGTCTAAAACATTGTTTGCATATGTGTCTATATGATATGTCACATACTTAAGTATGTGGAATATGTCAATGTTTGTGGAGAGTTGTACATGAACATGGTAACTGAAAGCAAGGTCACAGAAGCATTGGAGCAAATGGTGAAGGAATGGTCCACTCTCAAAGGTATACTGCAAACCAAGAAAGTGACTGAGAATCAATGCTGCAATAGCCTTCTAGATTATTTATTCTCACCAACCGATAAACACTTTATGATAAATTGGTCGCTGTTACTAAAGAAGATCGCAAGAAGCATGAAGACGACTCTCCAAAGAAAAAGGAAGACCCAATATGTTTTCGCATACCAGTTACCATCAAGGGAGTGTATGTTAGAGAAGTGATGCATGACCTTGGATCTAGCGCAAATATGATGTGACTATCACTTTTCAACAAGATTGGAGGAATGAAGTTGAAACCTTGCAAGGTAAGAATAGGACTTGCTGATGGTTCTCTCAAAAATGTTGAAGGTATGATAGAGACTGTGGATATTAACATCGACGGATTCACTTTCCCTATCGAGGTAGTTGATGAAAGTCATCATACACTATTTCTAGAGTACTTTTGGTTAAGTTTTTAGTCTATTTTCATTAGTTTAATATTTAATTTATAGTCATTTTAAATAAATTGTTGTTTTTAATTTATTGAGTCAAATAGTGTTATATTGGTCAATTAGTGTGACATATTTTTAAGGCTAAAGAAACTCAGAAGAAATGAGTGTGCCACTTGTTTAGACAAGGAAGAAAAGGTAGCAAAATGTGAGGTGGGAGAAGGAAAAGAATTGGGCTTTTGACCAAGATTTTGTTGTTGACCCGAGAGAAGAAATAGGAAAGGAAGGGGCTGAAGTAGGGATGTCAATGGGTATCCATGGGTACGGATAGTATGATACTCATCCCCACCTAGTTGGATAAATATGATACCCGTGGCAGCCCAGTACCCTCGTAGGTACCCACTATGCGGGTACCCGCGGGTATTGAAGTATCCATGGGTACCCATGGATTTTTTAATTTTTTATTTTGTAGTACAAATAATAACTTTTTTTAATTACCAAAAAACTTCAAATTTTAAACATTCATACATAATTCATTCCAAATTTCATAAATCATACATAATCCCTAGAAAATTCATGATTCTTACATAATTCATAGGATATGTTTTATGATGTGAATGAAGTGGAAACAGTGAACTTAATAAGATGAATTAAAAAAATTAAAAATAAAAATAGGTTATTAACGTGGAATCTTAGGCGGGCGGTAAAATTTCCTTCAATAAGATAACGACTTTAAGTAATATGATAAGATAAGATATATAATGATATTTTAATAATTTACTTGATTTATGATTGGGTATGGGTACCCGTGAGTATGGGTACAATCAAATTCATGTCTGTATCCATATAATAATGGGTAGTCAAATACTCGTTTATTATACCTGTGGATACCCGTTTAGCTACCCGCCCCGTGCCCGTGACGGATTTTACCCTCGGGTACCCGTCGGCATGGATATTTTTGCCACCCCTAAGCTGAAGACACAAGAGGCATCGCACTGTTATAAAAAGGTAGCTGCACAACATAGAAGAAGAATCACGTTTTTGGTAAGGGATCACGTTTCGGAAAAGGAGGGTTTTGGAGTATCACGGTTTTGGAGTTGAGGAATAGTAATGGCACATGGAAATTCCAATATAACAACAACACTGATTGAGAAAAATTGAGGATCACCGCCAACAATGACGAAATTCTATCGGTTTATTTTCTTCTTTACGTTGTTTGCTTATTTGATCATGTCTAGCTAGTTTCCTTTGATTAGGTCTTTCAGATGATTTTAATTTAAGTTGTTTGAACCATGTGATTGTATAAACTCTTTTCAATACAATTATAATCCTAGTTTTATTCATAATTGTTTGCTCTTAATGTTTTTTGTATATTGATCATATATAAACTGAGTTCAAATATCAATTGACTACTGACCCTAACTATTGAATTGGATTTAATAATTCTGGTTAATCTAATGGGTCAGTCTAGGGATAGATGATTGTTAGGTTATGACATATAAATTAACGTTCATAAAACCTTCAACGGTTACGGACTCACCTAAGGGGTTATGGTGTTGTAGCTTTAGAAGAGTGTTCCAAGTCAAGGGATTGATCAAAACTATTTTGTTAATTTTTCGTGAGACTAGGAAAATAATTGTAGAGACTAGGTGCAATTTACCAAACATCGATAATTAATTGATTCGAATGACTTGATCATTTTAATCTCTCATATTTTCCAACACAATTTATTTTTATTTTTATTTTCTGTTCAATTCAAATATATTCTCCGAATACCCTAGTTGTTAAATCCTTACTATAATTAAATTGTCGAGTTGAGATTGAAACAATTCCTACGGAGACGAATTTATTTTATTACTTCGATAGTTTTAGTACACTTGTTAAAAGTTCTATCAGTAGTAGTTAAGGAAATGAAGGGATTTGATAGAGTTCAAATGATCTTAGGGAGGACTTTTATCGCCAATGCCCGTGCTATAATAAATGTGGATCAAGGGAAAACGATCATTAGATCAGGAGACGACTACATTTCCTATAGAGTTTCAGGACAATACCGTTACTTAAGGAAAAGGGGTATGCCGAAGGAAGAAGCCAACCTGAAGGCTAGGGGCTCCCAGATACAAGTTAGACATATTCGTCAGGCTCGGGACGTGAAATACGCGTTGAATAGGAGGCAACCTATTTCGTCAAGCTAATGACCTAAAAGAAGCGCTGAATAGGAGGAAACCTATTGATCATCGTGACAGAGATGTTAAACACGCGTCGAATGGGAGGCAACCCATTAGTTTATTTTTTTTCTGCATTTATTTTTCATTTTTAATAAGCTAAGCTGATATTTCCTTTCTAATCAACTTCATTTCTTTTTCTGTTACTAATCCTCAAGTTTTTATCTTATAAAATTTTATTATTTGTATTTACATTTACAACATTTCCTTTTATGCTTTACTTTATTTTAGTCTTAGATATTCATTTCAGACAATTTACAGAGGAGGCTAGGTTACCCTTCCATTCAAGAGCACGATACCTATTGGGGCTTACTACTAAAGGTAGTCACATGATCACCATCACTTTTATGAATAGCATAACCGGTGAGAATTAAAGCCAAATATTTCCAATCCATTATATTACTATAATTCTTTCTATCATGAGTGTTCCATATGAATGCTACTTTTGCTCGAATTTGCGGTTGTTCTTTGCGAACGATCGGTTAAGTTATATTACACACGAGACATTTTTTTGGGTACCTTGAGCCTTTCAAGACACTTTTTTATATCCTTATTATCCTTTGTGAAACAATTTTGATCCTTTAGATGCAATTTTCTTTGTTGTTACTAAGTGACGAATCATGTCACAGTCCTAAACCTTAAATGCAACATGTTTGATTTCTCTTGGAGTTAGATAAGTAATTATATTGACTTGATATGGTTTGAAACTAAGTTTGAGATTACTCTTTAGAATTAGCAACATTTTTAAGTTTGGGGTGGGGTACCAGTAGAACTTATTTATCAAAAAAGAAAAAAAAACTAAAAAATGTAGATTGTCACGAGTCTACACAAAAAGTAAATAGAAAAAAGAAAAAAAAAATCAAGAGCCAAAAACTTCAAAAAATTTGGTCTTTTAAAAAAAATGTTTATTTATTTCAAAAAGAAAAAGATAAATAGTTCTACTGCAGTACCCACTTTGTTTGATTCAAGGAAGGAAGGTTAGCAGTTCATTAATGTTTAGTAGGAATCCTTAGGTTGATAATATAACTTCAACTTCTTTTGTTAGCCTATTTTCCCAAATATATACACCCTTATCCTAAGCTACGTTATAACCCTAAAAGACCTCAAAGTGTGTATATAATTTAATCTTGATTGTCTGTTTAGAATTGTCTGAAATTTAAAGCAAGGTACATGCTGTAATGCCCTATTTCTATTAAAGCGATAAAACACGCGAATAAAGCATATATTCAAGAAATAGATGCTACGTCTTCAACAAATATCATAGAACATGCATTTGTAAAATTCTCAACAATCGCAACGGATATAAATCATACATCACCAAAGTATACATGTCATAAGATCAACATACATCCATAAATAAAAACTTCAAAACCCGACAAATGGGCAAAATCTCCATAACATAAATGAATCCAGAGTAGTCAATCTAGAATAATCATAAACACAAACATCCTAGATCAGAGCCTATTCTAAGACTCTAATGATCGAAAACGGAGATAGCTCCCGCGATCCAAGCACTCACCAAAGCAATCAACGACTACTCCTGCATGTCGTCTGCCCATTCATACAAATAGGTAGGCGGTCCACCACAGACCACTGGGGGTAAGCTTCACATCAATCATAATCAACATATGAAAACATAAGCATTCAAGGATTCATACATGTCACATATAAATACCCATCCTTCCTAGAATACTAACATCACATGATTATTATCCCCCATTCTTTACACCTCAAGCTATCACATTACTAACATAGCATATCAAGCATATTTAATCTCTAATCAAGCCATCGACAGAAGCTCATCATTTATCAACATCAATCAATGAAAGGATTACTCACCTTATTCCTTATTTAGCATACTTAACTCAACAAGTACAATTCATCATTTCAAAGTTATAAGCAAGCAATCATCATTATCAAGGAAATCACCACATCATATGCATATACATATACAATTCTCACCTCATTGCTATTACCAAAATAATTATCATCAATTAGATTTCACCAAGTGTATAAGCACCAGCAAGTAAGACATGCAATTAGAGCATAATTCAATTATTCACAACTATCAACAAATCCACCAATGTACGTATACACCAATCCACATAATCACAACATTCACCGAATTCCACCAATGTACAAATTCGTCAAGTCATAGATTCAATTATGACACGACTCCTCAATTACTCAAATGCATGCAATGTTCTAGACTCTGCTAGATGCATGTGGTACCAAATCACCTCAAGGTCGTCACCTTCGATGCAACAAAAACATCGTATGTAAGATTTCGCACCCGTCTTAGATTATCACCGAAGTAAAAGAGTAACCCTCCTTTACAACATCAAGACTCAACATGACTATGATGCATGGACATACAAGCAAAGACTCGACAATGCAAAATCACCTCATAATATTCAACAACAATATAAAGGATAACCTCCATTTATGTTGATCACCTCAACAATAATTGCATTATCAATTATTTACGTCCACACAATCAATCAAGTCATAATTCAATTAAGAGTCATCACCACATTGTCATCATTCA
>Ga0315914_1011076_pt1 | contig 10958 bp, 3 predicted proteins | sample MpolenodulesMG_FD_203920 | JGI IMG/M metagenome (GOLD analysis project Ga0315914, IMG submission 203920) | Medicago polymorpha root nodule microbial communities from Los Angeles, California, United States - elongated nodules | ecosystem: Host-associated > Plants > Roots > Nodule | place: USA... | reverse complement strand
TTCTAAGGACTTTATTAACATTACTATAAATATAATAAAGATTGCCATATATTTATTCAATAATAAAAGTCATGATACATAAGATAAGTTTAACATAAACTATTGGCCTCTAGGGCTTACACCAACACATACACGTCACCATAATCGTCACCAAATACAACACCATAGAATTTATATATTTACTCACCAATAACGTCACCAAAATTAATATAGTTACTCACCAACAACGTCGCTAGAATTTATACAATTACTCAACAATAACGTTTTGAGAGTTTATATAATTACTCACCAACAACGTCACCAGAATTTATATAATTACTCACCAATAACATCACCATAATTTATATGTCTACTCACCAATATCATCATCTTTAATCATATATAGTGTCTCCTCTCTATACAACTAGTTTCTTCCCCACCATCATCATTAACTCTTCTTACTTATTCTTCCCATTAAAGTGACTTTATATCTTATAACCTCGTTCTCACATTCGTCGTCATCTATACATTGATCATTCTCTTAACTTTAACTTCATTCTATTTAAAGTTATTATATCATCTTATAGTTACTTTCAACTTCAGCAACTTTCCTCACTAAGACTTCATTATAATTTAAGGAGTTATTCTCTCGATACCGGTCGTTATTATTATCGTCAAACATTATAAGTATTACATCATTCACTCTTAGCATCCTTCATTCATTCTAATTTAGGTCATTATCTCTCTAGTGGTTTGTTATCTTGTCTCATCGCTAATATTATACCTACAATATTATTCATTAATTACACACAACTTTATATTCTCATTCTAATTAACACACAATTTTCTAATCCCATTCTAATTGTAACACTAAATTCGGAACAAAAAATGGTAGAAAAGTTGATTTTCCTAAGCTTGGGGAAAAAGCACGACCTTTCTAATCCATGCCGACCCTTGTGTATAATTTTGATCATATCTTGAGTTCTGGATGCTTAAATCGAGTCCCTCAAAAGGCTAGTGCTAACATCCATACCTACAACTTTCATGAAGATACCGAAACCCATTTTAGAACTTAAACTTTCCAAACTGAGACAATAAGAAACGCATGGTCACAGCAAAATCGCAGTTCAACTGCGATTTCGTTTTGGGAACCCTTTTCTATTCTGTTTTCGATCATATACTCTCCAAACTCGACCCTAACCTTCACCCCATGATTAACCTATCATTTAAACACTGATTATTTGTTAACCTACTGGATTATCCGCTCTTTTTTAAGACTAAAAAAACTCAATTCAAAAACTTAAACTAGTTTTCCTTAATTCCCATCTTTCAACTTCATCTTTTAATTCGTTCATCATAAATCTCTCATCTCAATCTCACATCATAAAAACAACATCATATTTAGAATTAAACACCACTGTCATATATTAAGATACCATAAAGTGAAAAGATTCTCCCCCTTACCTCAAATTCTCTGAATACGCGGTGTTTGGCTTTCTTCTCCTTAACTAGGGTTTCCTTCTCTCATTTTTTCTTTAATCTGGTTCAGCAAGAGTGTTTATTCTGATTTTCTATCTCTCTATTTATACTAAAGAATTGGGCTATTCAACAATTATTAATTTTCCTCTCCTTAACTTAACATAATTTTACTTCTTCCTCCCCCACTTATTTTATTACTTCTACTCTGCACCTCCCACTTCTATTTTCTCATCATATTAATCCTCATCACCTATCAATCACAATAATAAATAAAACTTCGTCTATTTAGCCTTGTTAATATAATTTAATAGAAATTTGGGGTGTTACATCCTCAAGAACATCATGAACATGTCAACATACTACAACAGTGAAATACAGTCAGTATAAGTCCCTATTGTAAACTTGACTCAAATCGAGGTTGCTTAATAAATACAGCAAACTGTCATTCTGATGAACATGCTACCAGATGCGGTACCCAAAAGAAACCATAATCAAGAACTAAGATAGAAAGGTCCTTCCCCCCCTTCGTCGTGGAGGCTCTCCACCACATCATTCACACAAGGCAAAAAGTAGTCACACTCCTTCGTCACATCGAAGAACGAGGAAATCACCAAAATTGTGTTAGCATAAGTTCATCCACAAGTCTCCAGAAGAAATCTAACATCATTACAAATGACGTTCGTTCAAATGAAAAATCTATGACTCTCACGTCTTGCGTTCCCTTGAGAAACCTTCCAAACTAGAGTCTTATGATGGAACTTGGGACCCAAGCGAGCTCATCAAGCGAGAGGAGCAGTAATGTGTAATGTGTTAGTCCTTACACTGAAAGGAACAACAATGACGTGGTTTAAAGGCTTAGAGGATTGGCTCCACAGATTCGTGGAAAACCTTGTACGGAGAATTCACCTCGCACTCAAAGCAAGAGGACACCAAATTGGGTTTATGGACGCCCTCAACGCCATCATCCAAGGAAAGAAGGAAATGCTCCATGAATATATGGAACGGTTTACCAAAGAGGCGTTAGAGGTTTGAGCTGACTTTTTGATTGCCTATTTGACCCTTCATTTAAACTATTTTATTTACTATTATACCCTTTAATAATATTATTTTAAATTTTAATTGAAAAAACTAAAATCCCATTAAAATAGGAAATTTCCCACTACAATAGGAAAAATATTATATATGAATGAGATATAGATTTTGGGCCGAATTTTTTATAATTTCAATTATTCCCAAAAAAAAATTCTATATTAATGTTATATTGTTGGTGGTATTAAAAAAGATAAAGATTTATATTATATTTGTTAAATTATTGTTGTTATTAAAAAAGATAAACACGAGATTTTAGGTTTATTAAAATTTTAAAGTCACGAATATTTTTACTTATAATTTTGATCAAAATCAAAATTTCATATAAAACATCGTTCATAATTAACACGCGACAGCATAATAAAAAGATTGATAAAAAGACACATGAGTATTCGTCTTTTCGCTAGTGTATATAATAGTGATGGATGTGAAAACCCGTTATTCTTTTTTTCTTCTCATATTTTTGGTTTTTCCCAGTAACATCTTTACGTAATCTATAAGATAAACTCAGGTTGTTCTGAAACTTCGTGTAAGCATGATTCATACTCAAAAAGAGCATGTTGTATATGAGATTTGTTCTCATGAGACAGATAATTAAATAAAATAACATGGCCTATATGTTTTGGAAGATTTAAAAAAAATTAAGTAGGCATGTAATACAAAAAAATAAAAAAGAGAAAATTAGAAGCAAGTACATGTGTAAGTGGGGATCGTGGGTTTAAAAAAATAAGTAAATTAATTTTATATTTTGCAAAACAACTATTTGACACATAAAATTAAACATCTTCATGTGACATCTTCATGTGATCTATAAGATAAATTCGGGTTGTTCCTTAACTTGGTATATGCATGATTCATACTCAAAAAAAACGTGTTATACATGTGCTTTGCGCTCATGAGAAAGATAAATAAATAAAATAATATGGGGTATATATTTTGGAAGATTTAAAATTAAGTAGGCATATATAAAACAAAACAAAAAATAAAAGAGAAAATTAGAAGCAAGTATTTGTACGTGGGGCTCTCTTAAAAAAAGTATGTGTATGACGGATTGAAGCCAATCACTTATTTCCTCTAAAATAATGGAACGACCAACTTAATTCCACAGTTTTCTCCTCAATTAACTAAATTCAGATCACATAAGTAAGACAGTTCAATATTTCTTCAGATTACAATTTTTTTTTTTTGACTATAACAGCACAAAGAAATCCCTCGCCATCACTTCCTCACCAGCACCACCCCCCACCGATTCATAGTACAATTCTTAAGGTAAGGACCATTTCATTGCCTTTTCTTTTATCCTTTTGATTCCACTCTAATTCCAGATCTTCCTTGTTTTGGAGTACCCTTGAGGCCTTTGTTCGTGCAATTGGAACGAAGTCTCTTTAAAAAGAATGCCACTCGAAAGGAAATCATATAGAGGTAAGGGTTTTTTCCCATGCAATTCTAAACTGGGCTTGATCTAGGAGTTTGTAAGATGTTGTATGAATGCTTCGATGCTTTATTGGAAAAGGTTTAAATTTCTTTTAATGATAAAATTATGGCATACCAAACCTAAAGTTAATGTAACATGAGTGAATGAAAACTTTCCTTTTCATTGTCGGGGTTGTGCTTTTGTTTTCATCCTAAGACATGACATATGCATATTATATTTGCCTCAGTGGGTAATATTATATGTGTGAGAAACTTTGTCATGCCTCAGTTTCTATAATGGCTTATTATTTTGTAGGTTAATTTCAAATGAGTTGTTGGTGGAGAATGTTGATAGAGTTCTTGTGTTGGTGACCTAATTTACAACAAAATTAAGGACATGTAAGTTTATTTAATCTCTGGTTTATTCTCATTAACAATCAATTGATACTTATATGTATATCTATTTATTTAGAGATAATTCTATGACTAATTTATACTACGATCTTAAGGATTCACCAAATGAATATTTTTTTTCAGCAATTTTGTTTTGATAAAAGCATGAAAAATAAAATGGCATGAAAATATGCTTAGCGCAGCGTCGAGTTACAAGTACCAATACAAACCCTTGGTACGCTTAATTTATATTGTTTTTATAATTATTGTTACATGAGAAGATGTTTCCAAACTTTGGTACTGAATATGGAAAGTTGATTCATTTTTAAATTTGTTGTCTATCATGATTTGTGCTAGTTCTTGATTTGTAACTATTAGTTTAAGCAAAAATTGGCTCGTAACATGTGATAGTTACTATGAAGTAAACAAATAGAAATATTATAATATTTTGAATTAATTATTATGTCATTGTCAGCTTTTGATAATCTTTAATCTAGTGGGATACTATACTTGTGATAAACTTTAATTGATTATTAGTGAAATATTAATCTGTCAAAATTGTGATTTAGCATATTTTGGCTAAATTTTACTTTAGGTCTCTTAAGTAAATTTTAGATTTTGCTTTAATCTCTTAAAATAATTTATTTTCGTTTTGGTATTTTAAATTAGAAATGTTAAACAATTTGGTCCTTTAAATTTCTTTTCTCTCATTGTGAATACTTAACTTTCAAATATTTGACAGTATCATCTTTAAGTTACAAAAATTGAAACACTTTAGTCCTTTCTATCATGATCAAAATATAATAATATTTGTAACTTTAGAGACCAGAGTGTTCATAGTTCATAACTTACGGGAGTAAATTGGAACGAAAACAACTTAGGAGACCTAATTGTATAATGTTTGTAACTTGAGAGACCAGATCATACAAAACTGACTTTATGGACCAAAACGAAACCTTAAAATAACAACATAAACAAGAATTATAATTTTTTTTAAAAATTACTTAATTATAAAATATGAGAATCCTTGCATTTTAGGAATTGCATGGATATGAGACATTCTTGAAACATTTATGGAGTCTGTGATTGTTCCTTATATTTTAAGAAGTGCAACAGAAGTTTTGTTGTTTAGAAATAATCTAAGCAAATTTATATATATTTTGTGGCACATAGTAGACTTATGATACATTTTGATAAATATCATGAAAATTAATATGGTATATTGTGAATTAACCATTGTATTCAAATTATGCAATGATGTCAAATAAAAATTGTTTATATGAAAATATATACTTATCTTGATTTGTTGTCCTCAATTGTGGAGCTATTGTTGATTGGAAATCATCTAAGTAGACAAGTATTCTTTTATTCTTCCCCTAAAAAAAAAGTATCCTTTTATTCTAGTGTCGTGACACGTGAGTTTGCTTGTCTTAATAAAATATGTCTACTTTTACTCAATTCTATCATTACACGTTTGACCACATGGTTCTTTAATTTTGTTTACTTGGTAAGAGGCGATTAATGTAGCGTTAAGCTTTTAGCGAATGACCATGTTTTAATTGTTATATATAATAGAACATTTACTACTCACAGATGCACACTTCTTGTTATTTTTTCTAACAAAAATATATAAGAAAGCAGCATATTGTTTATTATATATAATATATATACCACTTTCATGAGAATGTGAAAACCCTATTTTCTTCCTTTCTTCCCTTAATTTTTGTTTTTATGGTAATATCTTCATGTGATCTCTAAAATCAATTCGAGTTGTTCTGTAACTTCATGTAGGTTTCAATATCAGGCAAAACAAATTGTATTGTGAGGGGTTTCTGCTTATGAGACGGATAAATCTTTAAAGACAATTACTACTTCACTCCTCATGTTATATAACAATTTATTATTTTGCAGGTTACATATGAGTCATTGGTGGAGGATGTTGATAGAGTTATGTCAATGGTCTAGTAATACAACAATATTAAAAACAGATAAGTTTATTTGATCTCTCTTGTTTATTTTCATCAACCAATTGATGCTTATATGTATATTATTTAGAGATAGGAGATAATTATATGCCTAATTTATACTTCAAGAAACAGAATGGTACTTTTAAATTTGAGCTATATATTAATTACACACGACTTTTCAAAGTTTAGGGAAGCCTCTGAACCTTATGTTATAAATATTGGTGTAAAAAAGACCATTTAAAATTTATACTACCTAAGAAATAAAATATTTAAATACAGTTAAAGAAAGATTACTATTGTCTTCGTGAGCTTAGCTCAGTTGATATCGATAATGCATAATATATGCAAGGTCTGGGATTCAAACCCCGACCACCACAAAAAAAAAACTATTAATAGCAATTTAAAAAAAAATAATCACTCTTATTAAGTGACAAATTATAAACTGCTAAAAACACTCTTGCTATAATCTATTGTATAATTTAATGTGTTTGAAAAATAAAATAAAATATTTCATTTTTGTTACTTTAAAAAAAAAAAAAGTTTTGTCATGGTTTTATGTACGATATGTTGGGATTGACTTTATTATTATTTTTTCAAGCAAACAATTGTGAAAAAATATCATATGGTAGATATGATATCACAACTTTGTTTGCTTCTCATAATTAGTCATCACCTATCACTTACGAGACTCAAATTATTTTATTTATAAGAAAGAATAGTACCAACATTGGGTCAAAATAAATCATTCACTCATCAGATATAAGAAAATCTATCTATTCGACAAATAGACGAACTGTTATAGGGTGATACAAAGTAAATTTTTGATCCAATAAAGCAATTTTCTCCAACTTGTTCTCTTAATTGCACCCCTCGTACACTCCCCTCCCCATCATCTTTGTCAACCCACCTGACATCCCTCCCAAAAGTATTCTATAATTATTCTTTAAATGGTGTATTATAATTGTTCTATTTTTTTACGTCGGTGATATTAAAAAAACAATATATTTTAGGAATTCTTTGGTAACATACATTTGTCCAATGCATGATTTTTTAATAAACTAAATTTAGCATATAATGATTAATTAATTAATTAATGAAAAACAATTGTCCTGTATGTAGATTGTACCTTTTAAAGACAAACTTCAGTAACTTATTTCAAGAAGTTATTGCAATAATAATTTCTTGCATAAACTAAACTGACATTGAAAATGTAGATATTGATTCATTATTGTTTCTGCAGACCAATTGTTACAGACAACTACCCAACTCCAATGGCGGCTACGGATGCGTCATAAACGACTTTCTTAGCAGCCACCTAAACCAAGGCTACCTGGTTAAAAAACATAGGCAGCTTTTGTCTGGGAAATACATCAATGAATATTAAAGACAAGAGGGGGGAGGGGGGGGGGAGGGGAGGGAGAGATAGGGAGAGAAAGAGAGAGAGAGGGAGATATTTTAACGTATGAAAAGTCATTTTACATGGTTATATCCAAATTAGCGTGTTATATTATCCATGTTGCATTGTCAGCTTGAAGCTCCAAAACAATGAATCTTCAATTTTTTCTACATGAGATAAACGAAAACTCGCCGAATTGTCAGGTAGCTAAACATGTTTATATGAAAATATATATTTATGTGAATTTATTGTCCCAAATTTTAGAGTTATTATCGATTGGAAATTATCTTAGTATACCAATATCCCTTTAGCATAGTGTTGTGACACATGAGCTTGTTTGTTTTACTTAGGACACATATATCAGGTCTTTTAAGTTTAACGTTTGTTACATATTAGTTATATTAGTTTTATTAGTTTTAAATTGGTCATTAATGTTAGTAAAAAAGTGTGCACCTAATCTTCAAGTCATACAATATATGTTTTATTACCCTTTATCGAACAAAACTCAATTACCATGTGTTTATATGGACGTTTATTGTTGAGTGGGTAGGTTTTAACTAAACTCTCTCAAAACAACGGTTTATAAGTGTATATTCAATCTTAGTTTGAAAGAAAAACATAAGTACTTGATTTATAATGTCGATGAAATATTTATCTATAAATTTAGGAGTGAATTGGTAAAAAATAACAAAAAAAAAGTATGTAAGTAATCATGTTTGGTGTAGAAAATATTTTTTGGACCTTTTCCCTCAATGTCAAATGGTTATGTAAGTTTTTTTTTTTAACAAATTTGGATGAAAAAAGAGATTTATTTATTACAAAAAACAAATTAAAGGATTAATGTGTTCGCTTTTACAACTATAAATCACCAATTTAAAACTGAGAAAAACTAAAAGAATTAATTTGATACAAACCTTAAAACTTAAAGGACCCCAAGATGTATTTTAACTTTTACTAAATATGCCTACTTTTACACAACTGTTTCGTTACAAACTTTACCGCATGTTTCTTTTATTTTGTTTACTAAGTCCGAGGCAATTATGTAATGTTGACTTTTTAGCCAATGACTAATAAGTGAAGAATCAAAGTTCGAACCCGAAATGTTTTACTTGTTATATTTGTTATATATGTGTGTGTGTGTGTGGAACATATACTACTCACACATACACATTTCAGAGTATGCATTCTCCTTAACCATCTTAACTAGGGAATCCAACACAATTCGAGCAACATCTTGGTCAACAAAACTATTCATATATTTGAAAAAACCAATATAAAGACAAATTATTGTCATATATTGGTCAACAATTTATTATTTAGCTTATTACACTTGGATTTTATCTTAGTAAACTTGGTTTCATTTGTCTTATTAGTGATACAATCTGATCTAAATATGTTTCTAGTTTCCCTTTAGAATTTGTTGGTATTCATATAATGCACTCAAGTAAAGACTTCATAAAAATATTGCATTGAATTTTAGGGAAGAAACATTAAAAATATTTTAGTGTCCATGTATACTTTTACATTATTGTGTTTGCGAGTGTCCTACTCCACTATATCATTGAGTTGGGCTTAAATGAAGGTTCATATGACATTTCTTACATATATAGAAACGAGTTAATAAAAATAAGAAGGAATGAAACAAGTCAATTTATGATGTTTGAAACAGTGAATGTTGGACATGTAAAGCTCCTTTTAACTAAATATTTTAATAGAATAATTTATCAATATTAGTGTTGATCTTTCCTTGTAATATTTTAACAGAATATCAATGGAGATCTTTTTAAGTTAGAATAGACTATCACTGGAAGATCTTTTTAAGTCAGCATTGCACTCCTCGCATCAACCGAATACAAGGGAACGGTTATCACCAATGACGATATGGTCTTCAAGTAGATGAATGGTGTGAAGGCAATTAAACGTGTGGAATCTGTCGATATGGCTTAAAAAATTATCAATGATTCAACAACATGTATTTGCGCCTATCATTTAAGGTTGATTCAATCCAGGGACGGATACAGAAATTTCAATAAGCGGGGTCAATGCATATACGTAAAATTACAATAGGAAATACGAAAGTAATACTACTATTTTATTTAGAAAGTCATATATTTAATATAAAATGTACAAGTTTGAAAACAAACTTACTATTTTAAACATCTTAACATAAGAAATTGCACATGATTGAAAAATCCTTTTAACAAATATAATATAAAAATAGTTTACAATATGGCTTTGTTTTTCCTCTGGTGTTCTCCCCGCGGTCATATTTATAAGAAAAACTATTTTATAGGCTCATTAAATATATAAAAAATACATTAGGTATTCAATGAATCTAAAATTTAGTTTTTTGCTTATAAATATGACTAAAAAGAACATTAGTTTTGTTATATGGGGTCAACGTGCAATTTAAAGTGGGGTCAAGATATAAAATCATCTTACTACTGGTTGAAATAAAATAAAAAAAGTGGGGTCAATTGACCCCAATGCACATAAGGTGCATCCGTGCCTAATTCAATCTGAAAATATTAATGCGACTCAAATGTCGTTCATAGTGAAGTATTCTGTAGTGTAGGATAACTATTGTAAAATGTACGGTTTTTAAACAGAAAATAAATTGCAAAAAATCCTAACTTATAACGCAGTTGCCTTGTTGAAATAAATCAACAGTCCCCGACAACGGCGCCAAAAACTTGATAGACAATTGGCAAGTGTACCAAAAACTATCAAAGTAGTAAAAATCATCGTTCCCACAAGGACAGTTTTTAATCTCAACAATTCGAATACGTTATTAATTAGGATGTAAAAAAGGTTATTTAGTTTTTCCACTAGGCAGTTGATTGGTTTGTTTGCAATAGATGTAACAACAGAAAATAAAGTTCGTTTTAAGAATAAGAGAGAGATGAGCTTAGGTCTTTCGAATCATCTATGTTCCCCTAATTGGTATACTGCACCTATTCTTATGAATGATTCTCTAGTTCCACGATAGTTAACAAAATAGCCCTAATCAATCCCTTGAGTTAGGACCCTCTTCTAGGATTACAGCCCCTAATTCCTTAGGTGGTCTAATAATCTTCGAAGGTTTAAGCACGTTAACCCAATATCACTAATAAAGGATTATCCATTCCTAGACTAACCATGTTTATTAGAACAATTCAATTAGGTCTAAGTCGAAAGCTAGGGTCAGTAGTCATTCGTTCTCACTAAATCATGTTTATATTTGATCAAGATATAAAAAGCAT
>Ga0315914_1011070_pt1 | contig 10965 bp, 4 predicted proteins | sample MpolenodulesMG_FD_203920 | JGI IMG/M metagenome (GOLD analysis project Ga0315914, IMG submission 203920) | Medicago polymorpha root nodule microbial communities from Los Angeles, California, United States - elongated nodules | ecosystem: Host-associated > Plants > Roots > Nodule | place: USA... | reverse complement strand
TGTAAGCCATATTTATAGGGAGGGTAACTCTTGTGCAGATGGCTTTGCTAGCTTAGGGTTAGCTCTATCTTCATTTGTTTGGTTTCCCTCTCTCCCTGCTGATATTAGGCATGATTATTATAGGAATGGGTTAGGATTACCTAACTTTAGATTTTCCTATTGAAGAGGTCTTGGCCTAGTCCCCCTCTTTTTTTGTACTCCTTTTGATGTTTAATATATTTTGGTAGTGCTACTTGCATTACTATTATCAAAAAAAGAAAAATTAAGGGTATTTTTGGAAATAAAAATTCAACCCAAAAGTACTGAAAGGGATAGTTTTTTTTTATATATAGTATTGAATGATATGTTTGTATATAGTAAAGACATCCGAAGCAACAATATTTCAGCATTCAGCAATAACAGGAGTGGTGCACATTCTTGATATGTATTTAGAAACGGAACAGGTACAAATTTATAATAATTTCTTTTTTTAATAAAATTACAATTTAAGCGAAAATATAGACACATTAGTGCCCCTAATCGCACATGCATCACGTTAATTCCATGTGATCATTGCCCAATTAATAAGGTGTTTGACAACTAAGCCAGCACATTTTTGCTTGAAAAAAACTAAGCTGACCACATTATTTATTTAATAATAATTTTCATGAATGATTTTCAACGGTCTCTATTAATTTAGCTCAGTTGATAAATACAATACATAATACATACAAAAATGGAATTTGAATCAGAATCATTGAGATTCAAACCTCAAACATCTCACTCGTTCATCTTAAAAGTGATCATTCATCTTAAAGGTCAGGACAAAAGAAAAAAAATAAACAAGGGCATAGTGAAAAATTAACTTTTAATACCAATCCACACAAAGCTGAGTTGCCACATGCTATTGGATTACTTGTTTAATTAATCAATTATGGATTGACAATAATCAATTATTATAAATTATGGTCTATTGTGTTAAGCACTAATTAATTGATGAATATGTGTGATTGGGTTATTCTTTCTAAATGGACCGTGATGGGTTGGACCATTTAGCTAAGTCTAATGAAAGGTCCTGCCCTCAGCCGTTTAACTATTTAAACGTCATCTCATCAAACGGTTAATCACTCTGAACATTCTGGTGTTAAACGGAATGAGGGTAGTCATCCCTCTCATCCTTCTGGTAATTATCCTTCATCAACCTAATTCAAAGGTACACAATTTCTTCTTCCTTCTTTATCATTAATGATATGCTATAACTTGTATCTAATATAATCCATCACTAAACTCTTAAATTTTTTATCACATGCGTCACGTTAATTCCATGTGATCATTACATCAAATGTATGTGGCCAAATTAATAGCGTATTTGATCAAAATAAAAAACTCAGGGCCACCATATTGATTTCAAATATCGTTTTCAATAATAATTTTCAACAACAATAGGGAATAATTTAAAATAAAAAATGAACTATTTGCAAAAAGTTAAATACTAAAATATATGCATCTTGCTAAAGATAAGTAGCATTATACAATCCACAAAGCTTCGTGGCTTTCAATCCCAACACATCACCCACCATACGATCATGCCACGTATCTCTCATAGCTTCATTCAACCGTCGGATGAACCCCTCATCATACTTTTCACAATAATGCAACAAACGTGCAACATGAGTAGGGTCCTTATTGTCCCACCATAATTCACGTCCATCTTCACATTCCGGTGACTCCCCGACGCCACTGTAGAGTCTCTCACGGTGAAATCCGGCTAACTCAGCGATATATTCCGCCATACCATCAAGAAGCCTAGGTGGTGCCTTGGACTTTCCATCCCATAGCCAAACTCGAGCTAAGGCACGTTGAATTACACCTACTATAGCCATGTTGTTGAAATATTCATCTTCAAGTAACATAGGACTAATTTCAATTACATAGCTATTAATGTTTTTTTCATCGGCCATGATCCTAGTGGTGGTATTGAGATTTTGACGAGCAAGACGAAGGGTGACACTCTTTATAATCTTCTTATTCTTGATATCAATATCATTGTTGTTGCTCTTAGGGTATAGAATTTGTTCCACAAAGGAGCTTGTGTTGAGAATTATACGAGTGGCTTTGTCGTTTGAGATGTAAAAAAGAGTGAAACGACGACCGGCAAGGGAGTCTTTTGTGTCGTTTACTATGTGTATGTCAAAGGTTTTTGATGCTTCATAGTTTGCCCATATTGAGATTATTGCTACAAAGAGAATAAGGAGGATTCTATGTATGATATTGTTGTTGTCGGTTGTGTTGTGATCGTTTTGTTGGTTAATCTCATAAGAGGAAGGGTTGAAATGAGGTAGGAGTGGTTGGAGGAGGAAATGTTTGTCTTCCTTTTCCATTGAACTTGAAGCAAATGAAGTATATAGTTGCGTTAATAGAAATGGAAATTTATAAAAAGCCAAAAAAGATTTGGGTTATTTTTTTATGATTCTATTGTTGTGTTCTTTTAATAATAGAGCAAATGTTTGCCATGTTTTGCTTTCAACTATAACTTTTATTTTACACTATATACGTTTACATTTGGATATACGATGACATGAGCACTATCTATGATCTATCCTTAATTCAAGGTCATGAGTTAGATTATTACAAATACAAAGGCATTATAATTTATAATTTTTTTTAGGGGACAAAGGCATTATATTTGAAAAATAATTGTGTACCTCATGATTCTATCTAATTTATATATAAAAAATTATGGTTAATTATTAAATTTATTTTATGTGGATTTTAATAACAATAAGACTAATTCTATAGGATGTAATTTATACATTATTTTTATCATTATATCTTCTATGTTGCTTTATATTATTTTTGACAATTCTTCTATGTTGTTGTGGATTATAACGAGATAACACAATATGTGGTGCATGTGAAAGTGGGGTACACAAATGGGTATATGTTGTTCGGTGTAAGGACATGACTATGACCAATTTGTTATGTGACAACTGCATCAAAATTACAAAATTAATTAATGGAGAAACTTTTGGTTCAAAGGGTAAGTCTTAACTCCATTATAAATGAATTAAATGATTGATATATAAAAGATATGATTCATATGATATAGTATATACAATGTTATAAAGGTTTTAGATAGAGATGTGACGTCTCCATCTCATGATCTTCAAAGAGTTTTTCATTGTTGCTTTCAGCGTTCCCTAAACTCTCCAACAAATGATATCAGAGTTTGATTCACCTTGATGACAAGGACAAAAGTTGGATCCAAATTTTTGAATCAAAATATATAACGTGGAAGACTCACACATTGAGAATGAGATTGTTGGATTTAAGTGTGAATTAGGGTTAACATTATTCCAAAATGATTTTGAAATTCACTCATATTTATATCCATATCAATTAATTAAGTAAGTAATTAATCAATTATCAAAATACATACACTGCTGGGAGATTGGAATAAGGAAACAGACAGTAGGTTTCAAAACAAAATAATACAAATAAATACTGTCAATTTGGTTCTTTGTTGGGTTAATATGCTTCCTTAATATATAATTTAGATTAATATGCTTCCTTAATATATAATTGTATGGAAACATAAGATAAGCATGGGAGATAACCACAATAACTCATTTCCATCATTTGAAAAGTACTACATGGCCAAAGTAAATGAAAAACTTCTCAAATTATTGGTATGCAAAAACTGAGGATACATCCTCACAACTTCTGAAAGTACCTTTAACCATAAGATAAGCATGAGAGATGACAATTCACAAAAATACCACATGCTTTTACTGCATGACATCGTTACATTACATGGTCCTGGTTGTGATTTTTAACCATTTAAACGGGAAAATAATAGGTAAAAAATAGAAAACTCACACATGTTATAGGGCTGAAACACACCAATAAAATACCAAAATACCCCCTCTACAGTTAACTGCTGAGGAAAAAATAAAACCGGCTGTAGTTAACTGCCGAGGAAAACGAAAACCCAAAATTATCATCATCATCATACATGTATGCTCTGGAACCTACTCTACTCCGGCGCCAATGATGAATCATAACTCAGAAGGTTGCTTTGACATTGATTTTTGCAGATCGAAGCTATCTTCCTTTAACTATCCATCACATTCTATTAGCCATAGCGTAAGTATTGTTTAATCAAGTAATTAATAAGTGCCATTAGAAGTTAATTAATAATGATTTGATTTGTTATTAGCAGGTTTCGTCATCTTCACTTGACGTAGGAGTGGTGCCAGACGGAAACACCGTGTCAGAGATATCATACAATTTCGGATCAGAATCGATGGTTTCAGGGGATGTGAATAGTAACCAAGGGGTGCAAGGAGCAACACAATTATGTGGAATGGATCGTGAAGCGAGGGTTATGAGGTACAAAGAGAAGAGGAAGAACCGAAAATTCGAGAAGACTATTCTGGGTTTTCATTTTTCTCGGTAGTTGACTGCCAAGGTTTTCCTCGACAGTTAGCTGCAACCGGTTTTATTTTTCCTCGACAGTTAACAGCAGAGGGGGTATTTTGGTATTTTACTGGTGTTTTTCAGCCCTATAACATGTGTGAACAACAGTTTTCTAAAAAATATGTGTAAAAGTGGTAAAAACGTGATTTACCATAACCATAAATTGCTTCTAAAAATTACTTAACGAAACTTATTCCGGTTTTGATTTCCTACAACAGTTCAAAAGCAATGTAGCGATCGTCGGAACATCTGAGATAATCTGGCAACATCCTCATTTAGTATTTTTGTCATACTTGTACATTAAGAACACTATAATTTGACATAAGTACATTAAGAACACTATAATTTGACAGAAATAAAGATATCGCAAATGTTCTTAGAACAAACAAACATTTCTCAATCCGCTATAATACATAACAAAGGAGGAAACATAAGATTAAGTAGCGGAAAATCATTGAAGACAAGTGTAGACACTACACCACTAAGACATATAGCAAAACTTCTGTCTTTTCACAAATTGTCCATTAAGGAGATCTTCATCCTTTATGCTTCATGTTTTTCAAAGTGCCTCTGATAAAAAAAAATTGCATTTCTAATTGTTTAGAATCCACAAAATCTCGTATCGATTAAGAAAGGGAAATAGCATAATAGGTTCACAATAAGGAGAGGATGAAGTCAATGAGAAAACAATTGATCAGTCAGAGCATGTCCATTCTTACCTACAGCAGGAAGCAGCCCAGAATTTACAGCCAGAAAAGATCGAGAGTTAGACCAAGGCATTCAACACCTAACAGTGAAAAAGCCACCAAAAATTAGTGGAAGTGTTCGCTATTTATGTGCTATTATGAAAAGTGTAAGAGTTTTACTCACTTCATCTTCATTAGAGGGTTCATAGTAGCTGTTACTGAAACAGTGAAAACAAATATATGTCAACGAGTAGTTCAACATAGTTTCAGAATAAAGATCTCAAATCCCTCAATAATATGTTCTTATTCATGAAAACTTGTTCCAAACACCCTGTAGGCCGTGGAATTAACCGAACAACCAAATCTCAAGGAATTAAATAAATTTGGCTCATATCATGAAAAGATGTTCAGTACAAAAACCTACTTTACATACTGAAAATTTTATAACGAACATCAGCCACATCTTATTAATATGAAGGTAATACAATGAAAATAATGCAAAAGTTTATAGTTTTGAGAAATAAAAAAGTAAAGATATTACTGAAAAAGAGCTTTAAGAAACTACGTTGATGTAAAAAATACAGTAAAGAATTTTGAATTAGCTTTCATGTCAATCAAGTCAACATTAAAGTTTTTCATGTGATCTCAAAAACACGGCACAATATAGACCTAGTGCATTTAAAAGAATACATAACTTTTACGTACTAACCAAATATTTTAACTCAATCAAATAGATAAAAACAAATAATACAATTCCTCTAGTTCAACTTGCATTACCTTCACATCATGTTATTGTTATTTCAATCAAACATCTCACATCATGTTAAGTGTCTAACTCTCTGCCGATTAACTGTTCTAACATCTAAGCATTGGCCGGAGCCATGCTTAAGCATACTGCTGAACCCTAAAAGTTTGCTCTCCACTATGTCTGGACTTCACACCAACCTAAAGACCTAACCTAACACTATCATCAGTCAATCACATACATTTAAGCTTCACTGAGCATTCAGCAATACTAACATGGTCTAAAAATGTTGGGATATTATCGTGCGAGCGCAGGGTGCGGGGAAAATGAACCAGTTTCACAAAATTCAAAGTGAGACAAAACCACTTACTGAAGTTTGAAAGACAAGTTCAAGATTCTTTTTGGGGGCAAAAATCATGCCATGCTTTGGTATGGCAAGTATAAAAAGTAAGAACTACCACTCTAAACACTTAGACGATTTCATTTCCCTGCAATCAGAGTTTGTGTAATAAAATAAATTGATTCAGTTCACAAATGGCATACTTTATAAACTAGTCACAGTAGTCTTGCTAACAAAGTTATTTATTTCGTCAACCACACTTTTATATTACAGAATGAAGTTAAATTAGTAAACTGAGCCCATTCAAAGGAAAACAAACAAAGCAAGAAAGAAAGAAGATTTACCAAAACTTGATGACACAACTTTCCAGGCATACATCTTCCAATTGTTTCCGGACATCATCTAGCTTCTCCATATCAGCTGATAAATGTCTCGAACAGTGTATCTTGATCTCCCGTAAATATGGGGCATTTTCTAAGATAAACGTAACGAATTCGATTTCATGTACATTTCCATGAAAATTTAAAAAGCATAATCGTTTGAGAGAAGATTTGAAACAGCACGGCAGTGAGTTCAGTATCAAATCATCGTTATCCAAGTAGTTAAGTACCTAATCAAGAATCACTAAACAAGTCAATTGACCAGAATAATATCATTGTTATCCTTGAAACATGGCAAATACAAGGACTGGTGCAGAATGTAAAACATACCACCCCAGGAATCGTAAGATCTTCCAGTTTAGGAGTCTTCCGAAGAATGTCCATTACTAATGCACTAGCGTTCCCGGGACTCACAGAACACACATAGAGATGTGTCAAATTGTAAAATGTAGGAAGGAGATGCAGATTATCCAATGTATGGTAAAAAGACTAGTAACGAAACAAAACTACATTCAGTATTATGACACAGAAAATGTGCAACAATTATAAGAAACACATAACTAAAGATAGCATTCTCACTAGACTTGCATATACAATATTTTTTTCAAAAAAATGAATATGATATGAAAACAGTCGAACATACCATAAGAATAATATTATTTAGTTTGAGAGATTTGACACTACCAAGTCCCTTCAATAGCTCAATTGAAGACTGAGCAGCATATGGTTCATCATGTGGATAGACGTACCCAAGATAAATGAACGCATCAACTAGGGAGGTCAGGTTAACAGGGATAACTTCTATTATTGGATTGCATGTGCAGTATAAAGATAGAAGATTCACAGCATCAATTTTGAGTGTCATAATATGATCATAATCTACACAAAGCATAAGAAAACTGATGGTCAACTTCCTTAATGTGGAAATTGAGAGACTGATCTGATTTATGTGCTCCCAATAACAATTATCCAATTCCAACTCTTGTAAGACCGGGCACCCGGAGAAAAGTTGTTGAGCCGAGTTCTCATTTGCAAAGGTAACATTTGTAATTACTAATGTCTTCAAGCTAGGGAAACAAATACCACTAGGAATATGTAGAGTGAACTGGATTCCTAAATGCAATTCATTTAATGACTCGAAAGCTGCGAAACTATGTGGTAAGACAAAGTTATCATTTTGATCACCTAGTGAAAGGTCAAGATATTGTAGTTTGTGGTTCGCAGCAGAAGATATTATAGAACTAACTTTGTCTGTATCAACACTAGATCTAACTATTTGAACGCCAAGCCTTTCTATGTGAGTAGATTTGTGCATAAGTCTTCCAACTAGATCTAAGAGGCAATTTGCCTTGTTTTTCTGATTTTGGAGGCTTGACTCATTCAGACGATGAAAAGTTTCAAAATGAAAGGCAGATAAGTAGGTCCACAAGGGTTTCCACTTCTTTGCTAATATGGAAGTTCTTACAGCATCTTTGGTAGGGAGTAAAGAAAGAATATAAAGAAGAACGCTCTCAGGTAAGTCACTAATCATATCGATCATGTCGTCCACATTGTGTTGTTGGATCTTATGTGTCATTGGACCAGTCATGACCTGTGCCTACCTGCTCAAAAATAGTAAATTAACAATAATAAAAATGTAAACTAATAAGGAGTTACAAGTAAAACAAGAAGGGCAGCCCGATGCACTAAAGCTCCTGCATACGCAAGGTCTAGGACATGGTCCCACCATTTTTGTGTATTGTTCGCAGCCTTATACTACTTTTTACACTAAAGGTTGTTTTCAGGACTTTAACGTGACCTTTTAGTCACGTGACAACAACTTTACCATTGCAACAAGACAATAAGAAGTTAAAAGTATGTATAAAATAATGAGTACCCCTCTGATCTCATATATAAGAAAAGATTCTTTTTTAGGTTAGAATTCAAAAGAAATGCAAATCAAATATCGTAAATCAAATACATTAATTATTCATGGAACCTAAAAAATGAGTCTTTTCTTATGAGACTGGAGGGAGTAATATTTCCAGGCGGGATCCCGAATGAGTGTGCATCTCAGTGAAAAACCACGATGGGAATGCGAATCCAAGCTCACTTCCGGTTTGTGTGCTCCGGTTCCCGGATTCTCGCTCCAGGAAAATCACAATTTTGCCCTTAAAATTTAAACCGTTAGAAGGGAAATTTAGGTTTTTTGCACAACATTAACCATTTTCTTTCTTCTCCTTTCCATTCTCTCTGTAAACACCGCTTTCAACCCTAAACCCTTTCATTCATACATGTTTGTTCTGTATGTTTTTTATTGTTTGTTACATTTGAATCAGCTACTACTAGAATAGACTAGAATTGATATCAAAAGAAAGATACAATGGTACTATAGATAATCACTCACACGTGCTTCAACCAACACTTGTAGTTAAGTGTGAGTTGGGAGGAAAAAAAGACATAGCAAATAATAATCTGAAAAATACATTGAGAAGAGAAGAAGATGAAGAGATTACCTTAGCAATAATGAGGAGAGTGACGCAACAAGCTAAAGACCATACGAGGAAAAGGAAGATACTGATGGGTCACGGTGAGACCTAGATTTTTATGAACTTCTGAGAGAAAATGCCTTGGGGACTGGTCACATTCATTGCACACAAAGAATAAGAAATCCTACTGAAGAGTTGTAAGAAAGAGATGTAAAAATATCACTATTCCAAATTTTATGTCGTCGGAGGAAAAAAAAAATTGACACAAATTTTTATTCCCTCCGTTTTTAAATATGAAAAATGTTAACAAAAGTGCTTAAGACATTGTTTAAACATCCAAAATTAGTTTTTAGCTTGAAAATTGTGTAATTATGACTTTTATATATGTTTGATTTGTATTTTCAAGACAAATTATGAGTCCGTTTGTTATAGCTTTTTTAAGAAAATAATCATTTTTAAGAGTTTTGCATCTGTTTGTTACAGCTTTTTAAAAAAATTAAAATCTAAAAACATCTAAAAACAGCTTCAAATGAGAAGAGAAGCTGTTAAGAGCAGATTCTCAAAAAATAGATTTTTTTTTAGAGGAGAGAGAAAATATGTTTTAAAAGATTTAACTAATTTTGTAACAAAAAAATCTTTTTTATATAGTTGTATCCAAACAAATTAAATTATTTGTTTAAAAAAGTGATTTTAAGTGTGGTAAACAAACGTAAAATAGATTCTGATTTTTCATAAAATCTCTAAAATATAATCTCTAAATTATTTTAGGTGAAAATCACTTTTATTTTAATCTGTTACAAACGGGCCCTAAACTAATTTTGTAACAAAAAATCATTTTTATATAGTTGTATCCAAACAAACAAAATTATTTGTTTTAAAAAAAGTGTTTTTTATTATGATAAACAAACACAAAATAGATTTTGATTTTTCATAAAATATCTAAAATATAATCTCTAAATTATTTTATGTCAAAATCACCTTTATTTTAATTTGTAACAAATGAACCCTATAACTCGCTTAAAAATAAATATAAAGCATTAATGTTATATTTTTTATTATATTATTAACTATTTATTACTCTTTTTTTTTCAATTCTTTAATTTATTTTTCTCATATCATTATCAAAGATAATTTTGTAAAACAACTCATAAATTTTTTTTCATACAAAATTAAGTATTAAATAATGCAACATGCTAAATGGAAATAATGATTAAATTTTACTTCCTTTGTTATTAAATATAAGACCCTTTTAAAAAAATATTGTTTGTTTTCTTCAACAAAAAAAAAATATTGTCTGTTTTTATATGACTCATTTGGTGTATCCAACAACATTAATTATTTTTTTACCAACATATTCTTATTTATTTTATATAAATTTTTCAATCAACAACAAATATTATGTTGAAAACATAAACTCATATTCTAACTTTTAAAGACTAATAATACCTCAATTTCGTCCTTGAATTTTAACGCATCGGCCAAATTCGTCCCTGAATTTTGTGAAATAGCTATTTAGTCCCTGAATTTTACAGACGTCCATCAAAATAGTCCCTCCGTTAAGTTGGTCTGTTAACGGAGGTGACGTGTAACGTTAACCTCTTACAAGGCTTAACACGTCAGATGCCACGTAAGCAGGGACCAAATTGATTGATTTACAGAAAATTTCCAAGGACCAAATTGATGGATTTTCAGAAAATTGCCAAGGACCAAATTGATTGATTTTCAGAAAATTCCCAACGGCTCTTTCTCTTTAATGGGTCATTCTTCCCCAAATATATAAATTTGAAACCCTAATGTTATAATTTGTCACCTAGAGTTCAAAATCCCCCAAAATTCTTCCATGAATTGATGTCAATGTTCTTCCCCAATTCAAAAAACTTAAAACCCT
>Ga0315914_1011068_pt1 | contig 10966 bp, 8 predicted proteins | sample MpolenodulesMG_FD_203920 | JGI IMG/M metagenome (GOLD analysis project Ga0315914, IMG submission 203920) | Medicago polymorpha root nodule microbial communities from Los Angeles, California, United States - elongated nodules | ecosystem: Host-associated > Plants > Roots > Nodule | place: USA... | reverse complement strand
GATATTTAGTGAGGGAAAACGTGAAATCCCTCTCTAATTCCGTCACTAAATTTTGCGACCAAGAAATTTGTGAGGAATTTCATTTTTTCCGTCACTAATTTCCCTCGCTAATTTTGCTTTTTCTAGTTGTGAATTTTCCGTTTTGATAAACCTTAGTTTGCCTCACACTTCTTGCTCAAAACTACTTTGAAACTGAGTGCAAAGAAACAACCCATAATTACAATGTATACCCCCGTTGCAATTACCATTGCAAGCAAACTCAGAGAAAAATTATGGAAGGAAGGAATAGTTTGGCAGTCGATGAAAGCTAAGGGATACAAAATAAAGGTTGTAGGTTTTATTTTCTATTCTCTTTAGACAATTACATAGAGTCCAATTGGTAATGGTATCACCAATGGATAACATGTGAATTAAAGAAAATAATCAAATAAGACGTTTAATTTTAACATAAGAATAAGTCACCTGAATAAAAAAAACGCCAAAGAGATTTTGATTATTTTAATTCTATGTTGTTATTATTATAATTATTATTAATATTATCAAATACTCAAGGACATTTCTCATTCCTGCCAGGTCCACCATAGTAAAAGTATTTTCCCCAGTCATGAGCACTCCCTCCTTTTATATTATAACAATTTGGTTTATCTGCTATATACTTGGGATCTTCTGACAATGGATGGAAGGAGTTATCAGATTTCACAACTTGTAAATTCTTAAAATATGCAGCTTTTCCATAATTCTCCTCAGCAAAATGTCCACTACCCATTTGGGTGGAAGTATGAGACCCTTTTGATTTTGAATTCACTATTTCTCCACCAAACTGAATTTCATGTGCATTATCCTTCAACTTTGTGAACAAGGAGGATGGCCAATACCCAACTACTTCAGATCCATATGCAAACCACCAGTTCCCATTCTCTCGATCCTTCACAAACATAGAAAAGAAAATAAAAGCAAACCTTTAAAAACACCATTTTGTATTTTAGAAAGTTAAGTTACTAAAATATACACATATTTAATAATTAAATGCAACATTTTAGCTAGACAACAAAAAATCTTATATTCTAATTAATTTAATATAAAATGAATAATGGTAACTCAATTTTTAAAGATATAAAAAATACCTAAATTTTTTAATGTGATTAATATTTTTTAATATCAAAAAATAAAATATTTTTTTGGGAAAATTACACCGACCTCCCTTCAGGTCTCTTTGAATGATACAAACATCCCCTTTAGTTTTATAATAGACACCAACTTCCCTTAAAGTCTCTTAAATAGATAAATACCTCCCCTTTTAACTTAACACTGTTAACTAGTCTGTTAAACTAGTCTATTAAACGTAAATTAACTATTTTTCTGTTTTTGTTTCTATTGATGATGATAATCTTCATCCACTAAACTTATAGTTCTGCCATTTTTTGTAAGCATTTCTGAACAATTTAATTCTTTTAATTTTGTATAGCAGTTCCGTCCACAAGGTGTTTGTTATTCCTGTATGAACGAACACTAAAACCAAACGTAAAATGGAATTGGGAACGAATACAAGGAAGCAAATCAACCCATCTCCCACGATTGAAGCTACTGTCTTCCATATGTTGTGGGATTTAATCAATTGTCGCTGGAACCATAAAGCAATACCGAATAAACACAAATATATTATAAATACACACATGTGAACAAAGTATCCCAAAAATTCGAAATTCAAATATCCACAAAAACGTACGAAAGCAATAAAACACGAGAACATAATTTATCCAATAGACGAGAACTAAAGAGAAAGACTTGTGTTCATGTCTTTTGTGTTGCTTCCATGGATGAAGGAAATTTGTAAGTGTTGAGTGCAGGAAAGTTAATTTTGGCCGAAGTTAAACGGTGTTAAACAGTAGGGGAGGTCATTGTTAAATAAAAAAAATAGAGGGGGTGTTTGTGTCATTTAAAGAGACCTTAAGGGAGGTGAACGTATTTTTCCCCATTTTTATTTTACTTTTAGTAACCTAACTGAAGCAGTATTGATGGTACACACATTATTTGAGGGACAAAATTAGTAAAAAACAAGAGGAACAAGCAGAAATATCTATTTATTCATCCTACTATTTTACGGTCAATTTGGTAATCTCAGTAGAAAATTACCTTCCAGATCGATATGGTAATTTCATATTGTCCTCCGTTATATGTAGAAGTTGGAGCAAGTATACTTCCAAGTACAATCTTTTTGCTAGTTTGGACAAAGCCGGGACATAGTAAGTTATGGCATCCAGTTTTTTTATATCCATCAGCCTGCAATTATTACAATCATAGTCATTTTTTTGGGACAACAACATCAATTTTTTTATACACTACTAAACTTTTACACATGATCTTTTACTTCAATCAATTTACATACCGTCCAGTAAATAAACAATCTAGGGCGGTTGTCCCCATAAAGGTGTGGGAAGACCTGCATATAATAATATTATACTTAACTTAGCTTGATTGGATAAAATACAAAATTATGACATAAATAAAAGTGTATACTTTAATCATAATTATTATTTTTTTAAACAAGACTAATGCAAAGAGCATTACCCTAATATATAAAACAAAAGGAAAATACAAACAAAGAAAAGGGAAACTATGATATACCCTTTCAAAAACGACAAATCTATAGTTTGGGAAACCTAACATGTTTCTAATAGAATCATCATTTATTAAATCAGGGAGGGAGGGAAACCAAATAAAAGCAAACTAAGCTAAATCAATGTTAGTTATAAACCCGTCTTCACAAGAATTCCCTTCACTATATATATATAACTAACAAAAAAATTCATTCCTTTAGACAGTTGATCTAAACAATTGCTCCATCTGTTTCAAGTAAAATAGTCTGTCTTCCTAAGAATTATACATGTCCCAGAAAAGTTTCAAGTTTGAAGCCTGATTAAGAATCCTATATAGTTTGTAACATGTTTTGATTGACTTATTTTTAATTTATCTATTAGGGGGAACATTCTGATATTGTTACGGAGAATTTATAGAAACAATGCATGGAATTTTTGTAAGTTATTCTCTTATGCTCTCTAAGATAGGTGGTGTGTGTTTGATATATTACAATGAAAAGATTTGAAAACTGTAAAATTTGTTCGCCACTATCCACCCGCAAGCGCCACACAAGAGCCGAGTGGATGGTGGCTAATCGAGATTCAAGGCATTTTTTCACTGTCTTGTCAGGAAGGCTGGCATGAGGACGCGTAAGGCACCTATAATCATATGTTGTGAAAGAGGGAGGTGGGTAGACATGACGTGAAGTACCTTTCTCAAGATTATTCCAAATTTTTAGGAAAATTAAATGTTAAGGGTTGATTGCTTTTGAGTGAGATTTTTGGTTGAGAAACACATTCTAAAAACCTTGGATAGTTAGGTTTAATAATAGAGAGAAGCTAAGCTTTCTCTCTTAATTTTTCTCAAGATCTTCTTGTGTGTTGTCGGAGACTTTAAAAAGGGGTAGAATTTAGGGTTTTCTCTTGAGAGCTTTTTAAGTTGATTTCTGCAACGTGTTTGTATCTCTTATAAAGACTTCTTCATAGTGTATTGGATAGCTTCTATCCCCCCCACCCTATCTTAAACGTATTGGTGCGTATGCTTTTATTCTCTCTTATCTTTGTTCTTTGGTTCGATTGTGAACTTTATATATATAAAAAGGTTTCAAGATTTTGATTGTAGCTTGGATTGTTTGGTTTCTGCTTGTGATTATTATTTATTCCATAGTATTGATGATTCAGAGAACATTGAATCCAACTTTGATGATGAGTACAAGCCTCTACTCTTATTGTATTAATTATCTATATATTTTGAGCACTTTAATGATGCACTAATTCATGGAAAGGAAGGTAGTATCACCCTTGATGAGCTCTAATTAGATCTTAGACCAAGTAGTAAATCAAAGTTTATGGACTTACGGCTTGAAGATAATGAAGGTTTGAATGTTGCAAGAGGTTAGAGGAATAAATGGGAGTAGAGGAAACAAAAAGGGCAAGAAATCAAGGCAAATAAGTTTTATAAATCGAAGTACATATGTTTGGTCACTTTCAGAAGGATTTTCTTCATAATTGGGAAATTGTATTTCTTCCATTAAATTTGTGGTTATGAGAGTTTTGATGCACTAGTGGTGACTAGTAAGGAAATAGAGATCAGTTGATCATGTAATCTGGTTATATCACATGAGATCAAGGAAGGAATACTTTGAGACTCTGGGACTGAGAATGTGGAGTGATTCGCCTCATCGATGAAAAGGTTTGTAAGTTTCAAGGTTTGAGTTCCATTAGTCCAAATATGCTTGATAACCGTGAATTTCTTTTACAAAGTATGTTGTATGTTGCTAAAATTAAGAGAAAACTAATTTCCATAAGTATCTTTGATGGGTTAGGCTATTGCACTAGAATTGAACTTGGCTCGTTAAAAATTTCACATGGTGCATTGATAATTGTTAAAGGTCTAATAATGTGTAATTTATATATTTTAGATGTTTCGATTGTTACTGGTCATGCATATATAGTTAGTCAATAGTTTCATGTTAAAACTAAATTGTTACATTTAAGGTACGAGCTTGTTAGTTAAACGGGTATAGTAGAACTAGCTAAACAGGGTCTATTAGGACAAGAAGAATTGGAAAAACTATAATATTGTGATGATGTTATAATTGGAAAAACAATATTATGCATTGTCTCTACCAACTGAGTTAAACTCACGAGGACAGTGGCATGAATCATTCTAATATACCCTAGAGCATGTCCACTCAGACCTTTGGTGTCCGACAAGAGTGTTAACTCACATGGGTTCACATTTTTAACATAAATGTGACACCTTTTAAAAATTTAAAGACCAAAAGATTGAACTTTGAGGAAAATTAAAGGATAAGGGTTGAGTGCTTTTGGATGATACCACTGGATTGAGTAATACATTTTTAAACATATTGGCAATGATATTTTATTAGAGGGAGAATCTAAACTTTCTCTTTCGATTTGTCTTAGGGTCTTCGTGTGGGTTGTGAAAGACTTGAAAAAAGGGGTAAAAATTATAGTTTAGTTTTCTCTTAAGAGCTCTTGAAGATAATTTCTTATAACTTTTTTGCGTCTCTGGTAAATACTCATGCATAGTGGATTTCAGAACTACTCTCTCCCACAATCCTATGTCAAATTTAAGTTAAACTAGTAAATATTGGTGTGTTTGTTCCTTTACTATTTTATATCTGTGTTCTAGTTTGATTGTAGATTCGTTGTATACATAGAATGTTAGATTTATGTTGTTGCTTGGACTGTTTAGTTGTCATCATTACTTGCTTAACATCTTTGTTTCTTTTGGCCTGAACAAGGGTTCAAATTCACAACATGTCTATAAGGTAATTGAATTTATCTACTAATGTGAACATTTGTGAGATTGTTATGGAGAACTTATATGTTTACTTTTAATTTGTCTAAGTTATAATCTTTTAAGCACTAAAAACTTCAAAATTAATATTTAGTTCATTCGTTGTTAAAAAATTTAATCTTTTTCAAAAGAGATTTATATAATGTACTAATAAAGATGAAGTAACTAATTAATGAGAGTAATATTTAACATGCCTGCCAACCAGCTTCAATGGTGTTACGGTCATCTCCAGTTTGATCAGATACAATCCATATTTGAGCCAAGCTGAATTCTACTTTGCTCTCCACATTGGGGACCCACAGGTTTATGGTAGCCTTTGCTCCTTTGTAATCCCCAGTCACATACCCAATTGAATACTGCATTATTTCATTAACAATAGCATAAGGTTTGGAGAACAATTAAATCTAATGTTGGTTTGAGGTTAAGTTTCTTGCTGTAAAAGATAAAAATAGTCGGAGCAAAGATATAAATAAATAAAATTAAAAGAGGTCAATGGTGAAAGAAAAGTATTTTAAACATGAATTATGATATGTTGTCAACACTTTAAATTGAAAAAGAATTCATTTTCATGAGTACCAAAGAAAGATTGAAAATTGAACACTCTTTCATTTAATTAACAAAAGAAATAAACATAAATTGTTGAATATAATTTTACCATAATAATATTTTCTTTTGGTACATTGAGAGGGGACAAGCAGAATTTGGTCTATGTTCTGTTTTCTACTTACTTAAAAGTTAAAAATAAAATGAGAAATATAAAATGCAAAAATAAATAAATAATAATAATATAGTTCAACTGCTAGAAATCTCTACATTGTATATATGTGGTGTCCCAGGCTTGAACTTGGATCTCTCATTTATTTGTGTGTGAGTTTCAAGTGGTATATCCATTCATCTCATAACAAGTGATTAATTTATAAAACAAAATTGTCTTAAAATAAGTTATCCTTTCAATCTTCAATACAATACTAATTATAATTTTTCAATCTGTTTTAAAATCCTGAATGAAGATCGACTGGGTTAAGGCATTGGATCATAGGCTTACTGCTTGAACCAATGAATCTTTATTTGAACTTTATAACTTTTATGCTGGACTATATTAATATTTTGAAAAATATTCATACCTATAAAATTTAATCAAAACTCATACATTTTAAAAAAACACTAATTAATAAACATAATATATCATTTTTTTTTTGAAATAATAAACATAATATATCATATTATATGTTAAAAAAATGCATATTTTAAAGAAAAAAGTGATCTCAATTTAAAGATTAAACGCGTCTTTGAAAACCCAGACTGACCAAGAATTGGAGGAGTGGGCGGTTTGGTTTGCTTACATAACCAAAATAAAAGTGGACCGATGAAACTATGTGTAACCCAGCCGGATCGACAATCCAACCGATGAACTGATATAACCCATACTAGATCGAACGAATTTGATGCTTGATTGAACATTTCATAAAAAATACTGAAACGAGACATGTTATTATTTTAAGCTTGAATTGCAGGATGTTGGGCAGCCTGAGTGCAATTTCAAATCTTCTTAACCTAAACTGGGGACATAGATTAGATATTCTCTTTTTGTCTGAAACATTAGAAAATGATCACAAAAGTTGGAAAATAAAATAAAAAATATATTCTCTCTCAAAATGATATGCTGGATCAAAAGCCTTCAATCAAATAAGGTAGTGGAGGAGCTTCAAGATAGAGCTATGGTAAACTTCGGATGTCTTCAAAGTTTCCCGCAAGTTACTCACCAAAACCTAGTAACTCTTCACTCAGATCATAGTCTGATTTTGTTGTTCATTCATGTTTGATAACAGCTGGTTACAAGAACTTGATCTTAATGAGGTTATGGTTGATGACTGAGGGAATGGTGTGAGTCTAGAAGTTGGGGACCATTTCCTAAATTGTTCCTCAAAACTGCAGAGGCGGAGGTGCAAGAAGATGAATAGATTTAAGGACGGAATCTAACATTGTACGAAGGTTATGGGTAGACCACAAATAGATACATTGAAAAATGGAAGGATAATTCCTAGATTACTTGTTCAAGAGGAAACTTTTTGGAAGAAGAGAGCCAAGATGCATTGGTTAAAAGACAAGGATATGAACACTAAGTTTTTTCAAATGACAGCAGTTTCCAGAAGCAAAGTTAAAAGGAGAGGTGATTATGAATCAGGAAGGCATGTGCGATGTGGCTAAAGAATACGTTGACTCATTGTTTGCCACAAACAATGGTATCTACACACTGGTCCATGAGTTGATGCATAACAAGATTTTGAGAGAAAATAATGAGTTTCTTATTCCACTGATTTCCAAGGAAGAATTAAATCATGTTTTAATCCCTCTTTCATTCAAAATTTTTGGCGTGTGTGTGATGATGATATTTTCCATGCAACTCGTTCATCACTTGACCGAAGTTTTCTCCGAACAAATTTATATATCTAATTCCCAAATTTGAGAATTCAGTGACCATGAAGAATTTACGACCTATTTTTTTTTTATGAAATGTGTTGTACCAGATGGTATCCAAACCACTTGCTAACCGGTTGAAGAGTTGTTTGGACAAGTGTGTATCTGTATATCAAATAGCATTTGTGGAATGTAGGTCAATTTTGGATAATGTGCTTCTAGGTACTGAAATAATTCAACCTATGAAGAGAAATGTTAAGGGTTGAGAGGAGAGTTGGCTCTCAAAATTGACATTAGTAAGGGTTACAATAAAATGGATTAGAGCTTTATTCGAGGTGTTCTTATAAAGATGTGGTTTGATACAAAGTGGATAAGGTGGATGATGGTGTGTGTGAACTCAGTCACATATTATATCTTGAGGATTTTTGACGGTGTAGTTCCCATAACCACTTGGTGAGGATTGCAGCAATGCGACCTATTATCAGCATATTTGTTCAGTCTGATGGCTAAAGGGTTATCAACTTGTTTACCCAATAAATTTTGGCGTGGTGAATTACATCAGGTGCTTGTTTATATAGGCGCGTTGGTGGTGTCTTACCTACTTTTTGCATATGACACTTTTTTTGTTTTGCAGCGTTAATGTTGTTGAATCTCAAAACTTGTCACATGTTATACGGGTTGTTGTGGATGTATCTGGGAAAGAAATTAATTTATCTAAGTCGGAGGAATACTTGAAATTCTCGTCAGGTTCTCTTATGATATTAGTAATGGTACAAGGATAAATGTTATGAGTGATTCATGGATTTGCGGTGATCATAAGAGTTGAATCCTTTGCCCTCAACATCAAGGTGTGTACAATTTTTTTGGTTATGATTTAATGCTAGCTAGGAGAAAAGATGGGAGGTTAAAAAAAAATTGCCTCCACCTGAGGTATCGCAATCTATTTTTGACACGTTGTTGTTTGCATTTGTTAAATAGGATAGAATGGTACGACGGGACGAGGTAGATATGATTTATTTGGTAAGGTCTAGTTATCGATTGATAATGAAGTAACTCTTACATGTTTAATGGTTCCATGTTTATGGGTGAATCGAGTAATTTGTGGCAATTCAATATGTTTTGCAGAAAGCTAGCTCAAACTATATTATGGCGATTATGCAGAAGTTGTGTTCCTTCTCATGTAAAATTTCTAGGTATGTACCTTGTTCAGCTCATTTTCCCTGGTGTGATTTGGAAGTGGAAGACAAGTGACACAAATTTGTTGCGTGGGTTGTGTCTAGGTAGTGTAAGTATTAGGCCGGGATATTGACGTTATTGCTGCAACGAGCACGGAGGTTCAACAACCATACAAATTTTGTCTTTGATGTTTGTAGGACAAAGTGTAACGATATAGAGGGGCGCATGGTTGTGCTTCTTTATCATCTATGAGCAGCTAGGAATGATGTTGTGTTGTAAGATGAGCGTCAAATAGAATCAAGTGTTAGGCATACATCATTAGATGGTTAGCAGCAGTTGAATCATGTACACAATAAGTCAAATAGGCAGTCTCCTGGGATTGCTACCAACGAGTTGCTCATATATAGTAGCTTGAGAGAGACCAGCTCACGGTTGGCTCAACTGCAATGTGGATGTTGCTTTCCATCATACAGCTCGGTCCACATCATTTGGTTGTGGCGTGCGAAATTCAGATGGCCATTATGTAATGGCACAGACTCTTTTAGAATCAATTTGGTTCACAATCACCAACGGTTGGAAGCATGTGACTTTTGAATCGAATTTCCTAAACTTTGGTGGCATTTCTGACATCCAATCATCACGGGGCTTCTGTATTTCATGTTATCATTTCTCATATTAATTATTTATGAGTTAGCTAGTGAAGTTTATCAGGCGACAAGCGAACCTGGTTACTCATACCCGAGCAAAAGGGCCGATTATATTCTTCGTCTAGTCACCACATGTTTGTGATTTATCCTACTTGTATTGAACCATTTTTTTATTAATAACATAAGCTAAGTTTTCTTAATTTCTATAATAAAATTTGTTTGCTTATGCCACACTTAAACATAAAGAATATATATATATATATGAGAGAGAGAGAGAGAAATTTCTGTGATTGCATACCTCGTGTGCATTGCTAGTATCGTCCCTTCCAACTTGATTTAATTTTCTTCCAAATTTGCTAATAGAGCCAGCTCTTAATATGTCTTGCTCTTTTGTTCTTCTAATTGGAATTGATTCTTCGGGACATGATTCACCATACAAGCTCCACAATTGAAGATTATCACTAAAATTGCCCATTTGATTATACCCTTTTGGTGTTTTTGGATGACCCTTTATGAATATATGCATGAAAAATTACCAATTATAAAGTCGAGAGTTAATAATTTAATTAACTTCAAAAAAATATTTCCAAATACTAAATAATGCAGTTAACAAAAAAAAAATGCAGAATTGCGATAAAGGTCTTTTAACGTAATTTAAAGTTTGAAACATTGTTTTTTTGTGTGTCATGTTTGTCCTTTAATTTATATTTAAAAATAAGTATAATGTTGGACTAAAAACTTTTTTTTCTTTTATCTTTGTATGTTCCATACGTTTTCTTTAAACATTCAAAATGTAAATTTATATCTTCAATTCATCAAGATAACATTTAAATTACATCGTCCCGGTAGGACAATGCATTATTATATGCAAGGGCCGAGGTTCGAACCCGGACACCCCACTTATTCACCTTTTAAAATGAATTCTAGCCACTAGGCTATCTGACCAAAAAAAATAAAAAATTACATTGCAAGTGGTTTTTTTCTTTCTTTCACGGTAACATCACAGTGGTTGTTACCATATGTAATCCATCAAAGTTAATATGCTCCATTTTAGTTTTTATCTAATATTATGATCTTTGTATCTTATTGTCAATATGACGGTTTAATTGTGGTTCTAAGAGGTGAAATATTCTTGATAGTATATCATTTATTGACCACATACACAAATTTGTCACAAAATTAGAATATGGAAAAATAGAATTAAACAAATGTTGGGTCAACAATGTAAATATTTTTAAATATAAATGACTAATTTGGCAAAAAAAAATGTTAGTTTAGGTTTTCCTAAAGAGAAAATACCACTGGTTTTTCCCCTTTTAATA
>Ga0315914_1011065_pt1 | contig 10970 bp, 4 predicted proteins | sample MpolenodulesMG_FD_203920 | JGI IMG/M metagenome (GOLD analysis project Ga0315914, IMG submission 203920) | Medicago polymorpha root nodule microbial communities from Los Angeles, California, United States - elongated nodules | ecosystem: Host-associated > Plants > Roots > Nodule | place: USA... | reverse complement strand
AAAATTTTGTTGAAGATGGTTTGATGGGTGATAAAGATGTTGATTCTGATGCTCCAAGTTTACCTCCAAAAGATAATACTCTGACTCCTTTGTTATATGTTGAGGATGGTGAGCATGTCTTGGAAGATAGGAATAAGAGCAATGATTGAAGGCTGTCAAGAGACATAATCGGTCAGTCTGAGACTCTAACAGAAAGCTACAACTATTTATCTGAAGTAAGTATAGCTGATCTTGAACAAAGAATTAGTCGATCTTGAACAAAGCATAACATATCTAAAGAAAAAAAAGGTTAGGCCTCAATTGAAAACATTATTGTCTCATCAAACTAAAACCTTACTGCTTATTTACATATGTTACATATCTCTTGACTATTCTCGAACCCATAATGAAGAGAGTCAGAAAGTAACACTCCATTTACTAACAAGTTACATATATAAAGATTTGCAAGAAAGATAATATGCATTAATTTATTTTGTATTTCTCTTTTCTTTCCCTCTGATTTATAAGCATCATATGAGTAATTATTTAATAACTAGATGATAAATTTATGCAGAACCTAAATTAAGTATTTAAATATTTTTTCATTTTCTATTTCTGGTATGTTTGTCTTTATTATTTTTACCTTTCCATCTATTATACTCAAGGCATGCTTACATGGTTGCAGACAAGATAAATATGTGGATCTTTTTACTTTTATATGATTTTTCAATGTACATTGTTTGTGCATGATCTAAATGTTACTTTGTTTGCTTGCCTTTCTTTCTATGTCCTCCTATCTTACATCTCATCTTTTTCTTCAATTGTGAATCTTTTCTGCTATTGATTTTGAAAATGCATTTCTCATTGTAATCTCAAAATTCAATATTTATCCTTCTATACATGATCATTCCTCTTCTTTTCACTTTTAGCAACTTTTAAGGTGATTTTATTCGTTACTATTTTTAAAATGTATTTGAGCGGAGGAATGAATCAAGTGCAAGCATGATTGTTCTTTTTTGGTGCATGGCTTGGATCAAATGGAAAACTGTTTGTGTATGCAAATTATGAGTGTGAAGGGTCATGTAACTGCAAGGGGCATATCATATATTCATGAAGGTCAACTTAAGCTTTCATTATGCTATAGTTTATGTATTTTGATATATGTATGTAATGAAATTTGTAAGTCAGAACTACTAGGAGGTGTCTTTTGAAGAACATATCACATTCCATAACAATTAACAATGAGTGGCATGTACCGATTGCATCCATTGATATCTTTAATTTAAGTTGAATGATTCTGACCACAAGTGGGATTGAACACTTCAATTTGTTAGTGAATCAGATTTGCATTGCTTAAAAATTGGATTAGTGTGTGCGTGCAAATTTAGTGTTCTCAATTTGTTAGTGAATTCACACTAATCCACAATGTGCTAATCCGGAAACTATATTTATGATAAGACTTATATGTGAATTTATGTTTATAAAACGGCTTATATGAGAACTATATTTTATTTTAGAATAATATGTTTTTCTTGATAAGTACTATGGATTTTTATTCGCTGACATGGATTTTTTTCATTTTTTTATTTGCCACATGTGTAATTCATTTACACATCATATTTAATAAAAAAATAAATAATAAAAAACAATTTAAAAAATCTGAAAATTCATTTTTCAAAATTAAAAAAATTAGAAAAAAAATCAGATTTTATGTCTAAAAAAATAAAAAATGCTTGAATTTAATTTTCAATATAAAAACAACAAAAATTAGAAAATATATTTCGAAAATTAGAAAAACAAAAGTTTTTATTCAGATTTTTATTTTTTCTACAAAACTAAAATTCTGGAAAATAAGATAAGTTTTTATTTTTCTATAAAAAAGAAAAATCTGGAAAATAAAATAAGTTTTAATTTCAAAAAATTTCCAGAATTTTTTTTTAAAAAAATCTGCAATTAAAAATAGAAAATAAAAACTTTTTGTATTCGAAAAAAATCTGAAATTAAAAAACTTTTTAATAAATCTGAACTTTTTTCAATTCTGCAACTTTTTTTTTCAATTTTTATTTTAAAAGTTTTTTTTAAACATATTTTATTTCCCAGAATTTTTCTTTTTTTAGAAAAAGTAAAAACATTTATTTTTTATAGGAAAAATATATTTTATTTTTTACAATTTTTTTAGAAAAATAAAAACTTTTTTTTTCTAATTTTCAAAATATATTTTCTATTTTTTTATTTTGAAAATTAAATTCTAGAATTTTTTATATTTTTAGAAATAAAATCTGAATTTTATTCTAATTTTTTCGATTTTTTTCTTTTCGAAAAATGAAGTTTCAGATTTTTTAAATTGTTTTGTACTTTTTTTTATTAAATATGATGTGTAAATGAATTACACACGTGACAATTGAAAAAAGAAATAAAAAACCCATGTCAGCGCCAACTCAGCGAATTTGCTGAGTCATATGGGTCAGGGTGTTATTTTGGAAAAAAAATATATTTACAAGGTTGAAATCCAAACTAAAAATTTTACAGGGGTGAAAAGCAGAAATGATCTATATTACAAGGGAGTAAAACACTATTAACTCATAAAAATATGTTCCTCCCTACAAGAAATTGGATATTCCCATTTTTTATAACGGGGTAACGCTCTTTAAAAATCTCATTTAGAGATTGATAAAACCTTAGTGAACATGTTGGTGCATGTATCCGCATAGCATAACCATCTTCAATTCCTTCACGAGAAATAACAAGTTGAAAATCTTTGTTAAATTCGGGAAAAAATGGCACACTAATTCCATTTGTTGGTAATGATAGGCCAACTTTAAAAAAAGATTTAAGAGCATTTTGATTCAATTCTTGCCATGTAGTGTGAAGATTGGAATCAAAGAAATAAACTTTTCCAATGTCATCTTTAATAAGCAACTTATGACCTAAAACAAGATGACCTAATTTTCCAATGTAGGAAGGAACATCCTTCAATATTCCCCAACAACCATCACTATAAACCTCAAAACTACCTGAGGTTGTGTGGTTATTATGAAAATATGGTGTTCCACGAATCACATAAACTTTTGAATCAACATTTGCTACCAATGGAGAACTTTTTCCATAACGTTGTTCCATAGGTTTACAACGGTCTAAAGTGAATGAATTTTTCTTTATGTCTAAGCGAAAAACATGACTAGAAAAGCCACCATAACATTGTGGATTACTATTAACATATGTTTTATCAATTTTTGTTCCTGATTTCAACTTCTCACCACCAAGAAAATACACTTTAGAACCCAACTTCATATGTGTAAAGCCTACAACCATTTCTTTACTATTTTGAAAATGCTCCATTAAGCTCTTCCTAAAATAGATAGGGGTAACATTAGGTTGATCTTTTACTTTATGATGCCATTGAGGTTGACATTTGAGTCGTTTGAAGTCTATCCCAACTAACTCATCAGCTAAGACAATAACAAGAACTTCAGGATGATCATTAGCACTTGTCATGATTGAGTTTATTGTGTTTTTGAAAAAACTTGTCATGGTTGGTTGGGTTGTGAAACAATTTATCTACACAATAGAAAAGCAAAAGGATGATAATATGAATGCAATGAGGTTTTTTTTTTTTTTTTTTGAGGGGACGAATGCAATGAGTTGTTTGTATCATGAAAATGGCACTTATATTAGACATAAGTACTCCACATGTCATGTATATTTAATTTGTTGAAATTTATTATGCTTATCCATGGGTATCAATACATAAATGCTTGTTATTATGGTTTAATAAAATTTGATCATGCCTTTCTTTTAGATAAGATTTTAGCATGCCAACAACATGATTCAGCATGTTAGGTAATTGAATGGAAGGATATGAACTTCTTTGTAATTTTGCACGTACTAACTACATGGCAGACCTCGACTATCGATCAAATGCTCCATTTGTTTCAAAAATAAGTGTCGATTAATTTTCTCCTAAAGTTGTAAATAAGAGTTTATGGCGATGGATTGACAAATCAAAACAACTTTGCACATGCCATTTTTAGTAAAATGGATTGACAAATCATGATTGACCGATTGTATCTTGGAGTGGTCCTTTTAGTACACCTTGTTAATATATACGATTTTTGATTCTTCAAAATAAAACTTTGCATATAAAACCAATCAAAATATTTTTTTTGACAAAAAATAAATGATATTTATTCATTCAAATTGATAGAGTACATCGATACAATGCAAATTCGCTAAAAACAAAAGGGATGAATCTGCAAACAAACTCACATCATCCATGTTAATAACATAAAACGACAAAGTACAAAAGCCTACACATATGAGTATATTTAAGTCTCCGGAATACTCATATCTCCGGATCTGCAACGTTGACGATGCAAAAGTCATTTATTAAATCTGCACTGGATTGAAGTTGGTCTGGTAACCTGAAACCAAACAAATACCCGAACGAAAACAAAAAAGACAAATAATGTCGCACAAAAACGACAAACAAACAACGACGAAATAAGAAAAAACAAAATAGATGTGAAAATTAATTATTTCAACAAAAGGGAAAGAGAAAAACGAGTTACATCTATTTAAAATTACCACATCAATTAAATTTTTAGTAAAATGGATGACCTCTTAAAAATTAAAAAGTCTTTGTGTTACATCTTTAAAACTCTCAAAATAAAATAAAACATACCGATCATTTTTTCAACATGAGAAACCTTCAAAAACATTGTGAGAGAAAACTATTCTTTTTAGAACCATTCTGAGAGAAAAGTTAATTTATCCAAACAAAGAAATAATATATATAAAAGTTAATTGTGGTCGGTTAACTGGAAGGCTATAAGATAAAAAAGTAGGAAAAAAAAGTTTAGTTTGAAAATATGAAAATGAATCTTCACATCTGAGCCATTGGTATTATAAAGATCTAGTTTTATGCTTACGCGTTTTTTTATGACTCACATTTGAGCCGCTGGTATTATGGAACCTCAATTTAACCTAAAAAAACACATTTTAGTTAGTGGGAGAACTAGAACAATTTAGTTTTTATATGAATTAGATTAGATTAGATAGATCAGATTAGATCAGATCATTGACAATGTAATAATTTAAAAAGTGATGGTTATTGTCCCGATTAATTTTTTTTAGAGATTAAAATATACTTTTATTTTTTAAATAGGTGTTAAATCTATTTTATATTCTTATATTTGTTGATAGTAAAGCTGTAAATCAGAGTTTTTTTGAACATAACTCAGTTGACAGGATATGCATTACTATATGTAGGGATAGAGTTCAAACTCCGAATATCCTACTTATTCACCTTAAACTTTTTGAATTCTAACCACCAAACTACTTGAAAAAAAATAAATAAATCGAGAAAATAAGTAGATTCAATCCAATCCAATTAAGATAGTATATCTTAAAATATATGTTGTGTTCATGTAATGTCCAATATTATTATTTTTTAGCTTTTTTTACTTGTATTAACAGTACAATTTTTTTTATGAAAAGTTATTTTTCTTAGATTTTTTAAAATGAATTTTCTTATAATTTTAAAATTTTTAATCCAATTAAACCAAACCAAAGAAACATATTTTTCATCATTTTACAAGAGAGAAAATTTTATAACCTGAACCATACTAACCAACTACTTTTTTTATTGCTTTTGATTACTTTTTTTAAACCATCAAAACAAATTTGTTATTAAATTGGATTCTCTTCCTCACTTTTTCTCATAACTCTCTATCTTTATTAATCTCACATTCTCTTTTGATTATATTTTATTTTTTAATGAAGAGGAAATGAGAAAAAAATGAAGAAGATGATTAATTTCTATTTGTTACACTCTCTACAACGCTGGTCAATCATGGGTAAAACATGTTAACCATGGTAAGGTTAGCAACTTTGTTGCATGATATGTGTCATTTTGCATGTGTGGATTTCGTGTAAGCTCAGCAAATGTGGAATGAAAATTAAGCAGCTAAATAAACTCGACACCAGTAATCCTAGCATTTAATCACAACAATAATAACTATTATTAAAAAATTACTTGTAATCTATTTTTTTCCACTTGAAAAATAAAATGAACTTTATGGTTACGTGGCATGATGACACAAGAATTCAACATATGTCAGCATCAAAGTGAAAGTTAAGACCATTTTTGTATGTTACACGGCAAACAAAAGTACTAAGTAGTAACGCGCAATGAAAGTGAAATTGTACCAAACAAATGCAAATTCATACTATTGTTGTCTCTCTCTCCACTTCACAACTTTCACATTTTATTATTACTGCATTTGGACTTCACTCTCTCTCAAAGCTTCTAGACAAAACCCAGGTTGGTTGGTTCTTCATCCATTTTTCCTTTACCTTTTTTATTCTTCATTTTCATCATTATTATCAATATTCATATCTTTTTAGTTTAATTTGTTCTATAATCTAATGCACTGTACAACATTTTTTAATGTTTTATTTTAAATTTGGAGTGTTTTTTTGACCTATCTCTCAGATTCTTCATTTTATCCTTTTTATTTTATTATTCATAGCATTACTTTATTTTCAACTTGTAGTATTATTTTTTTTTTTTGTAAAAAAAAAATACTGTTTTTAATTTTATTTTTATTTGGATTTTCTGAAAAAATGTTTTTTTTAGGTTGTTTTTATGAATAATGATGATAAATTAAATCCGTCATTTTATCCTTTTTATGATTCATAGCAATACTTTGTTTTCTACTTGTATTGTAGTATTGTTTTTGTTTTCATTTGGGTTTTTAAAAAAATAGTTTTTTTTTGAGGTTGTTTATATGAATAATGATAAATTAATGTCCTTTGTATGTTTCTTCTTGCATTTGTGGGTTTGATGCAGTGGAATGAAATGTTTTGTCTAATCAGCTAAAGTTTTTGTTTTGTTTTTCTTCCTAATTAAGTTTTTCCCAATTTGTATACTTTACAAGACTTTACCTTTGATACCTAATTTTTGTTTTGCATTCAAAGTCTAAATCTTTACCTTTGATATTACTCATAACAATATGCACATGCATGTAGCCTTATACATTGGTTTAATTTTAACTTGCAGTAGCTGAATATTTATTATTATCATTATTATTATAATGTCCTTTGTATGAACAAAAATGTGCTGTTTTGATTAGGTGTTGTAAGAAAGAAGACACTTGTGAAATGGCTTTAGGAAGCAATGAGAAAAGAAAATCAATCTTCAAAGCTCCTCTTCTGTATGTGGGACTTGGAATGGATTCTGATTCCCTTAGAAGCCCCACTTCACCACTAGATGTTACTTTGCTTTCAAATAGAGGTAACACTTTAAGAACATCACCACCTAATCAAGGACAAAAAAGGGGTTGGAACTGTACCAATACCAAAGTTGGTTTAAGTATCATAGATTCTTTGGAAGATTGTTCTAAATTTTCTAGGAATGTTCTTCTGTCATCTGAGTTTAACAAGGGTAGTTTAAGTCCTAATCCTAGTCCTCAAATGATTACGAAAGTGACTAATTGTAATCATTGTTTGGATTCTGTTAAGGCTTCTAAATCCTTACCTAAAGATTTTTTTAAGCTTCCTTATACTAAAAATAATTCTGTTTTCCATAAGGGTGAATCCAATGTTGTTTTTGAAATTGGTGAACCATTGCTTGAACATGAGTTACCCTTTGGAAAATCAATGTCTTGTTCATTGGACTTGTACAGTCCAATGAAAGATTCTAAGTTTTATTCAAAATGTGAGAATTTTTGTTTGCAACCAGCGAGTTTTCCAAACACATTGCTACCTGTGTCGCTATCTGCTAGCGAGATTGAAAACTCTGAGGACTATACATGTGTGATTTCACACGGTCCTAATCCAAAGAAAACACATATTTTCTGTGATTGCATCTTAGAAGTTCATGCTGATGATGATGTTAAAAAACATCAAATTAAGAATGAAGAGGAGGGTTTGTCTTCTCATGTGGTTGGCAGATTAGAGACTCCGAAACAATTTCCCTCTGCCGAGTTTTTAACTTTCTGCAACCATTGCAACAAGAAATTGGATGAGGGGAAAGATATTTACATATACAGGTAAATTATTAACATTGTTGCAACTCTTCCTTTTTGACTAATGTTTTAAACCGGAGTAACCATCAATTTGGTCACTAAACTATTACTCTCTCTCTCTCTCTCTCTACAGTTTGCTCCGTAAACTATAGAAATATAATAAATACTCCATAAACTATTATTGATAGCTCAGGTTTGATGGATTAGAAATAATTTAAGGACTATTTTTTATATTTCTATAGGTGGTTTATTCTTTAAATTGAGATAACAATTGCCATGGCATTGTGATCCTTAAGGATCACAGTCAAATGCATACAGCCTTGATTTCGCGTTGCGATCCTTAAAAACTGCAGAGAAATGCATCTGTTGCGGCCTTCATCCTTGAGAATTGCGGTTTAAAATGGCCTTAATTAGTTGTGATGACATAAATAACATTGATGTCGCAGCTGAGATTGCGATCTTGGTTTTAAAAATTTATTTGATGGATAAAACATGATACTAAGATTGGCTTGTTTTGTTTAATATCTTGCAGAGGTGAAAAAGCATTTTGCAGTTTAACTTGCCGTGCTTTTGAGATTATGATTGATGAGGAGCTAGAGAAATCCAATGAACCACCTGAAAACTCTATAGAGTTGGAATCTGGTGAAGAACATGTTGGATCTGGCATCTTCACTGCTGCATAGAGAGGTTTTTTCTGCCATTGTCGCCGAGTCCATGAAATAAGTAGACGCCTAAAATCATCTGTTGAGAAAGAGCTGTTTTTTATGAGCTTTAGCAGCCATGGATGATTTTTTTTGTACATCATTGCGTTTGCCATTGGTTTTTTATTTTGGCTTTCATGGTCTCGGCAGATGGTGACTCTCTTCAGCTAGATTTGGTTTTGTTATATGACTTTATGATACTATATGTTATGAAATTATATGATAGGTTATGTATGCTTTTTGAAAATGCATAAATTAAAGGGTTTAAGCTCATTTTTCTTGGCTTGCCCTTTTGTTCTAGTTTCTTTCCTACTTTATGTGTGTAAGAATCTATGTATGCAACCTTAACAAGTTTTTGACTTGGATCTTATGTATTACTATTGTAATGTATCTGAAACCGTTTCTAATGATTTTTGGATTGTAAATCGGAATATTAATCGATTTGGTCCTAGCAACTGCCCTTGGTGCATTGTTTAAGTAGGCAGAAATGGTAGCTTTTGCCCAAAAAGTTGTATATTTATTACTTTACATGTGTTGGACTTGTATTTTCGGCACTTGTTAGCATGACACTAATTATATTTGATCAATTCTATTATCTCGAATTATTAATGATATCGGTGTTTTACGTATCACAATGATTTGGAGGTATTAACTCTAGCTAGTTGGAAAAATCAGTTGTACCTAACTTAGGTGTATTGGTAGAAATTAGTTTTCAGTTTATCCTTGTTTAAGAGCAGACCAGTTGGTAGTATTTCATTTTGATCAATATACAGAAAGAGGTTTTGAATATCTCGATCAATATACAGAAAGAGGTTTTGAATATCTCTCAAAGTCTATATGGTAAATAACTATCTCTTATTTTTTGAAACTGACTACATTTGGATAGAAGGCAAATTCAAAGTTCAAACTGAAGTGAAAAATAGTGTCAAAGAATATTTTATTCTTTCATGTTTGGTAATGATGAAAAGTAAAATGAAAGAAAAGCAATGTAAATAGTTTTTGAAAAGTATTCCAGACCTTGGTTGCAACAACAAAAAAAAATTGTTATTTAAACACCTGACAATTGCTCACACACTTTTTGCTTAGTTTTTCGTGCTTTTTCGGGTATAATTCTATCGGAACAAGAGTTAAGTACTCTATCGTTTAAGAGCGAATGGTAGTTAACTATTGATGGAGCTTGGTGGTGCTTGTGAACAATTGTTAAATGTCTAAAGAACAATTTCCAAAACAAATTAAAGTGGAATTCTGCTCTTCTCCCAACAGTTTTTGCTCGCTCCCAACTGAATAGACAAAATACCCCTGCGTGAGTTAAATCACGCAGCGTGACTTAACTCACGCTAGTTATAATCCTGCGTGACTTAAGTCACGCTGAAAAACAACATGTGTAAATCCAATTTGCCTCCATATCCACGTTGATCGATTGATCGATAGAGGCTTTGTTGTGTTTTTAGAGATTTTAGCTTCCTTGGTTTTGTTTTTCGTGTTTGGGGTTTGCCCTTCTTTATTAAAAGAAAAACAAAAATACTTTTAAAGATGCATATGAATTCTCTCGATCTGTTGTCATTGATATACAAATCCAACATGACTATTCCAATTCATTTTTTCCTTCAAATATAACCATTACATGGGTTTTACGGTTGATGATTGGCAGGTGATTCATCGGAAGGAGAGAGAGGGAAGAAAAGAACCAAACTGATGTTGTTTTTCAGCGTGACTTAAGTCACTATATGACTTAACTCACGCATGGGCATTTTGTCTGTTTAGTTGGGAGCGAGTGATTTTTGTTGGGAGAAGAGCAGAAATTCATTAAAATGGTCCGACCAAGTTGGCCTTTTTGGCTAAGCTAGGTCCCTATTCATTCAATTTTTTAATAATATCATACCTTCTGTCCAGTAGCCAATATTTCTAAAAACACTTGATTTGTGCCTGGTTAATGGTGGGTGTCCATGCAATGCAAGAAGAACCATCACTTAACACAACTTCTCATTTAAGAAACATAACATAACCATGAGATTCCACAATTCATTTTATCTTTTTAGCCTCTTGACCATTTTATCCCTTTGGTTTTCATTCTCCAATGCAGTAAGACAATAACTCACCTAATTATTTGTTAAAAATACGGGTTTGGTCCAACACAGCCTTCCTCGGTGTATTTTAGAATAGGCCACAAAAAATATGACCTAATGGAATTGTGAGTTGGTATGAGTCGTTTCTCTTGATTTGTTATGGCCCTTTCAAAATCCCGAAAATATTCATGTATATA
>Ga0315914_1011064_pt1 | contig 10971 bp, 7 predicted proteins | sample MpolenodulesMG_FD_203920 | JGI IMG/M metagenome (GOLD analysis project Ga0315914, IMG submission 203920) | Medicago polymorpha root nodule microbial communities from Los Angeles, California, United States - elongated nodules | ecosystem: Host-associated > Plants > Roots > Nodule | place: USA... | reverse complement strand
CTTTGAAAACCAATCCGATGACAAGATTTGGCATTGAGTTGTAGTGAAGATGAACTGGAATCGATTGAATTGGAATAGAATACATTGTTTTGGGCTGCACTATCCAAACAGAAACCTTTGAGTGTAAGTTATGAAACATTGTACCTTCTTTGCTTGAAACAAATGGAAATTTTTGTCTCAAGAAAAAGTTAAATTTATCTGATTCAAATTTTGACCAAATACATATTTTTATTTATTTTTACTTAAATTTAAGGATGTTTAATATTTTATATATAATAAATATTTTATTAGTTTTTTCATAATATATTGTGTGTTTTTATAATAGTAATATAAGGATTTTATTATTTTGAGCATTGAAATTTTTTTCGATTATTTCTTACAAAATACTTGAGTCTTAATTATACGAGTCAAATGTATTTGATCCAAGTTTAGACCAAATACATTTGAATATCTTCTTTCTACTTATATTTAAAATTATGAGAAATCCAATTTTTTCAGATATTGATTTTTATTTTATGATATCCATGTTATCAGTACGAAGTTTCCACCACCGTTTAGAGATAAGAGATTAATTCCTATGTACTAATAGTGTAAAACTTTTTCACATATACATTCAATAAAGTCGTAATTGTATATCAATTTTTTTGGCTTTCGCACCGGTTTCCGACCCACCAAAGTTGGACGACTAATCGGGCTCATGCGCAGAGGCATGCGCACTGGCCAAGCGTTGTTCCCCTGAGAATCAAACTCGATATTCGACGGATACGTCCTTGGAAGGAGCTCCTTGCCACTGGAGCCCAAGCAACTTGCGTAATAGTATATCAATTTTTAGTTCATATAATATCTCCATGAATCTCTGCATGGTGAAATGTGATTAGATATATGTACAAAATACTATTAAACTCGCACTGCATACAACTTAAATTCACTTTTTAATATTGATAAAGTTTATGATGGTCGAAAGGCGTAATAGGAGGAAGCAATTGAGTATTGCATCTCAACCAAAATTTCAGGAGAAAAAAACCGTGAAGATACCTAAGAAGAAAAAAAGCATGAGGTAAACGTGAATAAATTTATTAATCTTAATGAGGTCATTAATATATAAAGATTCTAGGAGTGGTGGTATGCATGCATAAAAAAATTCATAAGGTGTGTGGTCCACATAAAATCTTGGTAGGTTGAAAGGTAATGAGTCTGCAAGCCTTTTAAGTCCGTCTTAACACTTAAACTAGGGTCCGTAATAAATTAGGAGGTAAACTATTGCACATCTTTCAAAAAAAAACTATTGCACATACAATAGGACTCTTTGAAAATACATCAGCTTTTCATACAATAGAACTAACGGTCCACACCAATATTCTATTCTTGACTAGAAATTCTAGTTTTACCTGCGTATATTCCTATGGACAATAATCCGCAGGAGATTGTGAGGAATTTGCTTCCAATTTTGTTACTCTGGACAAGTTTCCAGCAGATCCAGATACCGCATGCATTCCGCAGGTAACGGATACATTTGCTGGGGTTTTTCCAGCAGAAGTTATTTTCTTTTTTTCTCAATGAATCCTTAGGAAATTTTGCAGGTATTCCAACAGATTTTCCTGCGGATTTTCGTTTGTCCTTTCCAGAATATCTTGCTGCATTTCTTTTGATTTTTTTTCTTCTTTAAATTTTAAAATTGTAAGATTATGAATTTCTTAATTTTTCTTCTTTAGATATTGAATATGGACCCTCTAATTTTAAAAACTATTGTTTTGTTTATACATTTGCATCTATATATCACTTTGAATACTCTGATGACGGTGTGGCACCAAAAGAAGGAATTAGAATAACAAATATAGACTCTTTGGTCTTGAATTTCCCATAGAAACAACAAAATGAAAATTGCAAATAACAGGACCAGAAATATGATACTCTATATTCAAAAGAAGTATAAAATCTAGACCTTGTATTTCAAAGAACATGGAAGAAGAAGATAAATTAGCATTACCGAAATATAAAGAAGCAAATGAGCAGTAGGAGAAAAAAATCTGGAAACTACAAACCGTCAACCTTGATGATAATATATTCAAAACTCCACCAAGTAAAAACCCAACCTTGAAGAACGACTGTCATGTAATCCACTCTGACACTGAAGCAAAAAATGGTGAAACTGATGCATTGCCCTGCTCTTGTAACACAGCCCCATCAAATAAAGAAATAAACCAGAAAAAGGCATTGGTGCACTTGGCCTGGAAGATAAAATAGTGAGAATGAAAATTTCTGTGTTAAATCAAAGGAATCGAATTAGCCAATAAAACCTATAAGTTAAATTACGGATATTCTTGATTCATGTATATTGAAAATTTAGAAATAAAAATCTCATAATCAAGAGACAGATAGTGTGCAGAGCAAGGAGCGATTGGAAATGGAAGATGGAAATGCAAGAGCCAGGAGTGAGAAAGAAGAAGAAAGAACCCGACTATATTATTCTCTATTCCAAATAAGAGATAAGATCGCCTATTGTAACATTGAGAATATTGTATTAAATCACGCCTTGAAAGGTGAAGGGTTTGGTTTTGCTGTTTCACAATTCCTTTCAATTTTCATAGTTTGAATATTTCAAAAAAATAAAACATTGAAACACACGCGTGCTTGACTGCTCCAAATACCATCAAACCCCCTTCCAGCTACTATTGATACAATTAAAAAAATTCAATAATTAATAAATAAAATAAAAAAAAATAAGATTATTAAAGAAACATTACCATTAATAGCAAGTTTAAAAGAAGAAACAACTCTTATTTTCTTGACAAATGTCACACTTGCTATAATACTAACCTTGCTTTATTATATTGTATGATATTCATCATTATAACTCTTCAATTTCCACTGCTATCGAAGAACACTCGGTCTCAGCTTTCTGAACATTGTTTTCATACGATATGAAAATAAAAAATACATATTCTCTAAATATCTTTAATTTAATGCAGATGATTGTTAGTTTTCAATAAATAAATATTTGAAATTAAAAAACATGGTTCAAGAACTCAAGCTGTCGTTCTTTTCATAACTAATTTGAGGAAATAAAATACAGAAGTCTCAGTTTTATACATCAAAGATAAAGATAAAAATAAGGAAATAAACTCCTAGACTTTGTGCTAAAGTTAAACAACAAAGATTCTCTTAAAATGTTGCAGCAACAACTTTGAATTACATAAATCAAGACAATGTTGATTAATGAAATATTAAGTCATAGACACGCACATCCGTTGCCTAGTATTTGTTTTTGTGTCTTTGCATGCCTTTTCCTTAGGTGCAACCCCTCTTTACATTTTGCATATTTTTTAACTCCAACAAATTAGACATTTGGACCATCAATATAACTCATTAGCTTCCTAGACATTTTAAGAAAATTCAAAACCACTTTAATGAAGATAAAGACTATTATTGAACCGGAAAAGGAGGGACAAAAATAGAAAAACAAATATTAAAGGTAAGCAAGTAATGAAAAAACATGAAAGTTCTCATAACAATTTCCTATTTGAACTTGAAATGCTTACATTGTGTCTAAAGTTTCACCAGAGATAAATTCAGAACGCTAAGCATTTTAGATAAATTCAATTCATAATATCAGTTAATTCCTTCGTTATTCCTGAGTTTCAATCATAAATGGGATAATATGTGTAACTTTAGCCTCCATTGAATGTATGCAACATCTAGCAGATATGTCTCAAGGTAATACAAACACTTGCTTATAAGATGTCCCCATTTACCTGGTTTTTTCATAGTAGAGTGACCCTTACCCCCTAAGAACATAGTTTATCTCTTAAATTAATCATCCACATTTATCCACTTCTGTAAATATTCAAATTTTTCTTGGAACAAAATTCACAATAAAAATTTGATCATTTGAAACAATCAACTTAAGAATTCTCTCCCAAAACCCATCCGAAAACACTGCCCCAAAATAGTTATCTCAAACCATCACCCATAATCACTTATGATTTCTCCTCACCCTCACCCTCACCCAGAATCCAGCAGCAAGTCTTGTACTTCCTTGTAGTACACCATTGAGTGTTGGTTCAACACAGCTTAATGGGATAACTCAACTACCTTCACCAACAACTACATATACTAAGCTACCTTCATCAACAACTGCTTATACTCGACCTTATAAATCCTCTGGCCTCTTAGCTGGTCCTTATCAATCTTCTGGTCCCTATCAATCTTCTTGTCTCTCAACCACGTTGAGGGATCAGAAGATTGATAGGTACCAGAAGATTGAAAAGGACCAACTGAGGGACCAGAGGATTGATAAGGTCCAATATAAGTAGTTGCCGGTGAAGGTAGCTGAGTGTAGGAAGTTGTTGGTGAAGGTAGCTGAGATATCCCATAAAGTTGTGTTGAACCAACACTCAATGGTGTACTAGAAGGAAGTATGGGACCTGCTGCTGGATTCTGGGTGAAGAGAAATCATAAGTGATTATGGGTGATGGGTTTGAGAGAAATATTTTGGGGAAGTGTTTTTGGATGGGTTTTGGGAGAGAATTCTTAAGTTGATTGATGATCAACTTTTTTGTTGATTTGGTTCCTAAGAAGCATTTGAATATTTACAAGATGGATTTTGATGCAATTAAAAGGACTAAGGTAGATGGTTTAGGAGATAAGGCTAATATACCAAAGTGATAAAAAATTAATAGTTTATTCCAGATATAATATATAAAATAAATCCATATCCCTTAAAAAATGAAACTAAATTAATAAATAAGAAAGGATAAGCGCACTCAATTCCTGAATTGCATACTACCAGAGTAAACAACTTGATTCAAAACTCAAGAACTAATAAGGTGTTTTCTCCATGGTGCAATTTTTTATACATATCAGTGAACGTAAAGTTTCTTCATCTTCTCCTTTCTTGATATTGATAGCGTGGTTGATAAGGTCCAAATGTGTGAACATAATATTATATATATATATATATATATATATATAAAGAACTTAATGGAATGATATTAATGGAATGCAAGTAAAGAATATCCAACTACCAAATAAACATTATTTAAAAGATAAACTGCTAAGTAAATCTAAGCATTGATATTTAGATTGGATGATATTAATACTGTAAATAGTCTTGCAATTCTATATCATGATTATTGTTTGATCTAGATTCCATTAGAATATATCATGATATAACGGTTGAATGAACTTAATTACAAAAACACCGGTAAACAAGTGCATATAGAATTTGTTTTATTAACATTGATTTTTAAGTATATCATGATTATTGCAATTCTATATCATGATTATTGGTTGAATGAAGGCTTATAAAAATTGTTTGGTACTACCTATATCAACAGTTAAGTGTGCTTGACTTGGAGCAATTTTGGGATGGGTGACCTTCTGCGAAGTTTCCCATAAAGCGTGTGAGTGAGGACAAAAAACGATGAAAAGACTCGTGTTGATTTGTGCGGTCAATCAACAATCCTAAAAGCAGTCTAGGATTTTACATGACTACTATAATAATGTTCAATAAATTATGACTATTTGAAATATGAAAAAACTGTTCTAGAACTCAACCTGTCATTCTTTTCAAAATTTAATTAAGGAAAGTAAATACACGTGTTCTAGTTTTATACATGAAAGATAGAGATAACAATAAGGAAACTAACGCCTAGTCTTTGGATGATATTAAACGACAGAAGATTCTCCTAATATGTGGCAGTGACAACTTTGAATTGAATAAATCAAGAAAATGTTCATTAATTCAAATTACCTTAGTTGTTAGAGAAATGGTTGGAGTAAGCTGGATACAATTTTAGCATACAGTGATATTAAAGGCCTCTATGAGTTGTTAGAGAAATGGTTGAAGAATTATAGATTTGGGGTTGATGTTGAATTTGAAAAAGAAATATTGGAACAACTTCTTTATGTGCAAGATTCTTTTGAATATGAACTTTTGAGTGTAGTTGAAATAATAAGTAGTCATTACCAACAGTGGAAAATGGTTACCTAGATGTAAACTGTAAAGGTCAACTAAAATATCAGGATGAAGAAGTAGTTCAAAGTTTATATAAAAGGCATGCATATGAAGGCAAGATTTACGAAAAAACTCATTATCGAAGACCAATCTCCACTCTAGGGCTCTAACTGAACTCATTGGTGACATTTTTCTGGTATATGTATACATGTCTTCCGTGAAACTCATTTTATTTTACCCTTTTACATTCTTGGATTTATTTTTTGATTGGTAAGATAGATTGAAAAATGTAAAGGGGGTAACAAAAATATGAGTTTCACGACAGATAGGTATACATATACCTGAGAAATGTCACCAATTAGTTCATTAATTGCCCATGAGCATAGTGGTTTCCTAGGAGTTGGACATCGGTCGTCCATAACCAACTTTTTTGTAAATCCTGCCTGGCTATGCATTTTATATAAACTTTTGAACAACGCCTGATATTTTAGTTGACCTTTACATTTTACATCTAGGTAACAATTTTTCACTATTGGTAATGACTAGTTATTATCTCTACTATGCTCAAAAGTTCATATTCCAAACAGTCTTGCAGACAAAGTGGTTGTTTCAATATATCCTGCACAAATTCAACATCCAATCCGTTTATATTCTTCTACAACCATTTGTCTAACAACTCATAGAGGCCATTTGTATCATTGTCTGTGTAAATTGTATTTGGAATGCGTGAATCAATATTCTCCTAATACGTGCGCATCAACAACTTCTAATCATTCAACAGGTCTACTTCTTGTCCCTTTTCCCCATACCTTAATTAAACACACACAAATTACCTTCAACATATATGTAATTGCATGTCAGTGCTACATGAATCTGAACTGGACGAATATACATTGTTAATTATTATATAGTACTCCTTTCACCAAAAAATTAATATATAGTACTATTATGTTATCGTCCAGCTATATCAACCAACAACACAAATAAATATAATTTATGTGTACTAATATGTGTCCTTCTAGTTGTATCTTACAACAATACAAGGAGATGAATCAAATCAACAAAAAACAAAAATGAGTTAATATAAAAAATTCAAAGAAGCTTAGAAAACCAACCTGGTGACAAGAATTGTCTTGAGTTGTGGTGAAGATGTATCGATTTCCATGTTGTGTTGGTAATTGATTGAATCGGAATAGCTTACATTGTTTTGGATTGGAATGTCACAACACAAGCAAGCTAAGGGGAGAGAGAGAGAGAGATTTTGGTTTGGATTGAACGAACGTGTGAGACACTAGGGCTATTAATACTTTAACTAGTCTTAGTGATATGAAAAAGTAAAATGTATTTGGTATGAATTTAGACCAAATGCAATTGACATTGTTTTCTTACTTAAATTTATTGATGTTTTTATATTAAGATATAACAAATATTTATTAAATGTTTTTTAATAATATATTTTATCGTTTTATAATTTTAATTTAAGGAGATTATTATTTTAACCATTTAAGAGTTTCCATCTATGTCTTACCTAATTATTCATCTGATCTTAATTATAAGAAAAAGTCAATTGCATTTGATTCAAATTTAGACCAAATACATTTGACTCATTTTTATTTATATATAAAATATATGAATTATTTATTATTACTAGAAAAATTATGAGAAATCCAAATTTTTAAGAGATTATTTTCTCTGCATTAATATTGTAAAACTTTTTTTCATATGCAATCAGTTAAGTCATAATGTTATGTCAATTTTGAGTTTATAAAATATCTCCACGAATGTCTAAATGGTGAAATATGATCAGATAAATATGAACCTAGTGAGAAAACCAAGACGTCACTCATCTTCCTCTCAAGTCTCAACAATAACAAAAAAACATCACTCATGTTATGTAGGAGGGACATATCCTTTCTACATTATTTTCATCCCTCAACATAACTACCTTTATGAGCATCCAAATATAGCGGATGTCTAATAGCATATTAAAGCCTCAATTCCTACATGCATGAATCATAGTGACTTCAAATCAAAGAAAAACTCACTATGGTCATTGTGAAAATTGTTTGTGATACTTACATAACATAATGAAATATGATTGGATTTGTGTGTGAAGCGTATCTATTTACAAAATACTCTTAGATTTCAAAGTTCATAAAGTTTAACAAAAAAGAAAATTTAAAAATTTTCAAACGAGGAACATTATGTTAAATATTCTTATCAGATATTCAAAATCTTCTATCTATATTACCACTAGTTTTTTAGGACATATGTTGGATGATACTAGTGATATATTACCAATTTAAGGTAAAGCAAGAAAAGAAGATAGAGATTAAAAAAAAAAGGTGGAATTGGTGCTCAAATTTTGGCCTCTTAAAAATTGAATAAATTAGTTTATTTACTTAACAATAATTTAGTCGATTTTGCAGGACATATGCATAATTGTGGCAGAACAAATTAACCTGTTTGGAAGGGCAAGTAAGAGTGATTTGGCGAGCAATGTTAGATATCTAACTGAGTTATCTGACCATCCAAGGCAATCAATATTTACATTTACTGCAGGAGGCAATGACTATATAAATAACTATCTTCAACCTCACTTTTATGACAGTAACATGCTATACCAACCTAAGCCTTTTGTTGAACACCTCATAGAAATTTATTCGCAACAAATTAAAGTACAAACTCATCTTTATACAAAGTTTTAAATTGCATTAGCCTTTTGTTGTACTTTAAGTTGTACTTTATACCGGCCTGACCTTCTTCTTCTCTTCTACTTGTTTCTGAGCTTAGTTTTCAAAGGCAAGCCAAAACTCATGCTAGATCTAAGGTTTTATTTTCGAAAGAAAAAAAAAACTTTAATGAAAAAGGAAGAAGAACAAGAGGATCTATTACCTTTATAGATCCGAACTTCATCTTCTCTTCTCGTATTTCAAAACGTTAAAAAAAATGAATCACCTAAGATCTAATACACAACCGAATTGGTTTGTCTTTGTTTTTCCTTTTAAAAACGATTTTGGTACAAAACATAGCTACAAGAACTCGAATCTATCTTTTTAGAGAACATGAATGAAAAAGACATCGAACTCTTCTATTACCTTTCTATTCGAATTGTTGTTACGGTTTAAAAAAGGGAAAGTTGTGTTGATACTTCGCGAAGAACGTTTGGCCTGGATCTACCTTGGTTCGATCTTGTTCTTCTTCTCCTTCTAACTTGTAACTCTGTCCCGATCTGTACCGTTTTGTGTTGTTGATGGACGAAATCGAAACTTGTGATGTTGGATTGTTATGGATGAACTTTCTGGGAAAAAGCTTATGTGTTCTTCATTTTTTTGATAGTTTTGGCAATTTTGATCCAGAAAAATGGAGAGAGAAAAGGGATTTAGGGTTTGTTGATTTGATTGGTGCGGCTGCTGTGATGTGACTGACTCTGATCAGTGTAATAAATGCAGGTCTATTTATAGCTGACAATAGGGTTTTGCAGGTTTGGTGAAGAGGTGTCCCTGTTTAATTGGACCACTTGTACCTTGCAGCTTGGATCAAACTTGAACAATTTTGGACCAATAAGCATAAGACACCTGGCCTGGACTAAAGACTCTTGGACCAAAAATAATTAAAAAAGACTTAGAAGAAAAAACGAAATAAATAATAATAAAATAAGATATAAAAAAACGAAAAATAATAAAAAAAATGAAAAAAAATGAACTAATTAAAAAAAGAGAAATAATAAGAAATAATAAAAAAGCCTACGAAGCCTGATAGGCAAGCCTATTTATGCATATTATTAAAATTTATTTTTTATTTATATTAAAATATAATTTATATTAAACATAAAAACCAAGATAAAACTCAAATAATAGACTTTTTAAATAGGCTTTGAGGCCTTATAGTGAAATAGGTTTTTAAAGCCTTATAGCAATAGACAGGCCTTACAGTGAAATAGGCTTTGAGGCCAGTTTGGCCTATTTAGAAGTAGAGAAAATTGAATATTTTATGGCTTTAACATGAAGTAGGCCTGTAAATAGGCTTTTTAAATAGGCCAAGCCAGGCCAATTATGTACTTGATTTACCTTTTAAATAAATGATAGAATTAGATAAATGGCCTACATTTTGTTATATCATCATAATAAATTCAATCATTCAAGTATATATGTGCGCCGTTCAACAAAATTGTATATGTGTGCCTGTGCGAATATATCTTAAATATCGATCTAATAGTAATAAATAGATAGACAATGAATCATCAGATCACCAATTCTCTGTAAATGCGAAATAATAGAGATACATAGGGAGATAAAAATTTCAGAGAAACGGCGCCGCAAGCTCCTTGCAATTGTCAAAGTGAACGCATCTTAACACATTTTTAAGGGTTTTATCGAAGGAAGGGTTTGTGTTAGGTTTAGAACTGTAAAAAAAAACCTCAGATTGAAAAGCACACTTCCTTAGGATTCCTTTAAAGCCCCATATGTTTGGGCCTCCTCTTAAGCAAATTTGTAATGACTATTACTCTTCCCACCCTATCTTATTCTCGCGTGCCTTATTTTACAGATTTGCTCAAGAGGAGGCCAAAACATATGGGGCTTTAAAGGAATCCTAATGAAGTGGGCTTTTCAATCTGAGGTTTTTTTTACAGCTCTAAACCTAACACAAACCCTTCCTCGGATAAAACCCTTATAAATGTGTTGAGATGCGCTCACTTTGACAATTTCAAGGAGCTTGCGGCGCCGTTTCTTTGAAATTTTATCTCCCGATGTATTTCTGTTATCTCGTATTTATAGAGAATTGGTGATCTGATGATTCATTATCTATCTATTTATTACTATTTAAGATATATTTGCGCACACACACATATATACATTTTTGTTGAACAACACACATATATACTTGGATGATTGAATTTATTATGATGATATAACAAAATGTAGGCCATTTATCTAATTCTATCATTACCTGCATCTTCTGTTTTTGATTTTTTTTCTCCAATTAAATTTTCTGTTGTTTTGCCTCTACTAGAT
>Ga0315914_1011063_pt1 | contig 10971 bp, 9 predicted proteins | sample MpolenodulesMG_FD_203920 | JGI IMG/M metagenome (GOLD analysis project Ga0315914, IMG submission 203920) | Medicago polymorpha root nodule microbial communities from Los Angeles, California, United States - elongated nodules | ecosystem: Host-associated > Plants > Roots > Nodule | place: USA... | reverse complement strand
CATTTAAACTATAAAGAAATGAAATTATTTTTCTTAAATGGTGGTTCAAAATTAGTATATATCATTAAAAAAATTATTATGTTAAAATAGATTAAAGTGTAGTGCATATTTAATTATTAAAGGAGAGTCTGTAATTCAAACATCTTATAGAGGAGAGGAGTATAACTTTTATTTTTCAAGGGAGTGAAGTGTATATTTTAACATAAGAGGGGAGGGGGAGTGTAATTCAAGCATCTTTGAGGGGAGGGGATTGTAATTTACTCTTTAATTTAATTTGGAAGATATTATAATTAATATTCCTAATTTTTTTGAAACAATTAATATTCCTAATTAGTATTCCGAATTATTTGGTGAATGGAATTTGGAATATGTAACCGCTTATCGTACTATAAATTAGTGTCTATAATCTGAAGAAATTCTTGTACCAAAACATATTGTCTCTTTTTGTTTTGATCATAGTTATCCGTCAAAATGTCACTAAACAATGTTTTCATTTTCATTCTCTTTTGTTGTTTTTCTCTGATTCATAATGTTGTTTGTGCTGATTATGGAACAGCACTTACAAAAAGTTTGTTATTTTTTGAGGGACAGCGTTCAGGTGTGTTGCCTCCTAACCAGAGAGTAACATGGAGAGGGGATTCTGCACTTAAAGATGGCCAAGATGCTGGGGTAATTAAATTACTATTTTTTTACACCTTTGAATTCTCCTTCATTTTATAACGAAAATGCAGAAGTGGATTCCATTCCATATCATTTTTTTTTGAACCAGATCCATATTTGGGTTTGTCCACAATTTAGATGGAACCTTTTTCCGTATTAGCTTTCTAAGTTACTAGGGCTGTATGGCTTCTATCATATTCTCTAAAAGAAATGTTTTATTCAAGAATTCAAACTAAAGCATAGGGTTTTGGTTTTGGTGATTAGTTTTTTTTTTTATTTTTAATTTTATTACTTTTGGCGGTAGCTATCCGTTAGAGGATGATTTTATTGGTGTTTTGATGTATGAGAGATGTATTTTTTTTTTTTTTTTATGTTTTGCCTCTATACTACGACCTTTATTTTGTCATGTTTCGTCTTTCTGGTCTCGGTTTGTCTTGATTATTAATAAATTTTTATATTAAAAAAACATAAAAACATTTTATTCTAATACATAAATTTTAATTGTTCTATAGAATTATCATTCTTTTGTTAATTAACTGCCTTCATTTGATAGACTTATGATTATTACAAATCTTATACTCATTTTTTAAACCAAATCCTATACTTGTTACATCGTATATCACTAGTATGGTGTGACAAGATTGAGAAATAATCAGATCTCGTGAGTACATGATTAGGAGTTGGATCCTTGACCGAGCCATTTGTAAAAGTGTACGTAAAGAGAGATCATTACCTTAATCGAATCTAATGTATCAAAAGATACCCTAGTCGCCAAAACAATTTGAAATACTAGCTACTATACATAAATTTAGACTAATTATAAATGTTATATTCATGTGCAGATTGACCTAGTTGGAGGATACTATGATGCTGGTGACAATTTGAAGCTAGGGTTTCCAATGGCATTTACAACAACAATGCTATCATGGAGCACAATAGAGTTCAAAGACCAACTTGAAAAAAAGAATGAACTGACAAATGCATTAGCAGCCATAAAATGGGGAACAGACTACTTGATGAAAGCACATCAACAACCAAATGTTTTGTATGGAGAAATTGGTGATCCTGATTCAGATCATCAATGTTGGCAAAGACCAGAGGATATGTCAACACCTAGGAATTCTTATAGGATTGATGAACAACATCCTGGCTCTGATCTTGCTGCTGAAACTGCTGCTGCTTTGGCTGCTGCTTCCATTACTTTTCAATCTGTGGACAATGATTATGCCTCCAAAATGCTAGTTCATGCGACGCAAGTATGGTTTTATTTTTTGTTATATCACTATTATTATATTTTTGTAATTAGAATTAAATAAAACTATAAATAGATTATTATTTTTTCTGTTTGGTGAAAATTCCTTTTTTCTTTTTCTTGCAGCTTTTTGATTTTGCAAACAATAACCAAGGCTTATACCACAATAGTATCCCACCAGCAGCAAAAACATATTCCAGCAGCGGATATAAGGTGATCTACTTAATCCTTTGAACGAATTATGAAAGTGCAAAAAAGAGAACATTTTGTAAAAGAATTTTGATTGATGTTTCTCATGGTTAGAATGATTGGCAACAATAAAATGCTAGATATCCTAATGATTCAAAGACTAGTTTTATAGCAGGCTCAAATGGCTAAATCATAGAGATACCTTAAGGTACATATTGAGGGTTGAAGATTATAATTATTGCGAGTTAGAAGAAGAAAAAAAATTAAGGATATGATGCAATCTTAAACACCATAATATAATGTTTGAAAGAAAATTTGAGCCTTATTGAATTTATTTGTACAAACAGGATGAATTACTATGGGCAGCGGCATGGCTTTATCGTGCTACAAACTTGAAAAAATACCTCGATTACCTTGGAGGAGCAGGCGACAATGGAGGTGCAAGAACAATGTTTAGTTGGGATGACAAATATGTTGGTGCACAAATTCTTGCTGCAAAGGTATATATAACTCAATAGCATTTATCTTCCTAAAGCTAATTAGAAAATTTTGATATTTTTAATGTTTTTATTACTACTTAACTATTCCATTATATTGGGTCATGTAGCTTGTATTAGATGGGACAGTGGAGTCTTCGGGTATTTGGGCTCAATACAAAGCAAATGCAGAACAATTCATATGCTCATGTGCACAAAAATCAACTCAAAATTTTCAGAAAACACCAGGAGGTTTGTTATGGTTTCAGCCATGGGGTAATAATCAATATGTTTCAACTGCTACATTTGCAATGTCCACTTATTCTCAATATTTGTCTTCAAAACAAGCTTCCCTTCAATGTAGTAGTGGTATTGTCAACCCTTCTGATCTCACGTCTCTTGTTCAAGCTCAGGTAATTCAATCCATCATAATCTATTTTCAAGTTTTACCTTTTAAAATTAATGAGCTTAGAAAATTGTGTTTGAATTCTCACATTGACCACCAAAATAGTGATTACAATATAGGGGTCATAGTCATTTTCTTTTACTATATTTATAAAATCTAACTTAGGATCATTAGTAAAAATACTTTATCTACCCTAAAGCAAGGGTTTGATAGGATATTCATTTTGCTTAAACGATATTCATTTTGAAATGCAGCGTAATACTTTGTGACAAACATTCATATATGTTTAATGTTTAATTTACTTATTTTTTTCTGTGTGCACAACATTATAGGTGGACTATATATTGGGTTCTAATCCAAAACAGATGAGTTACATGGTGGGATATGGATCAAGTTATCCACAACAAATTCATCATAGAGGAGCTTCAATTGTATCAATCAAACAAGACAGTTCACCAGTAGGATGCAAAGAGGGTTTTGAGAAATGGTTCAATAAAAATGCACCAAACCCTAATACATTGGATGGAACAATTGTGAGTCCAGATCAAAACGATGATTTTACGGATAATAGGAATGACTTCCAATTAGGAGAGCCAACTACTGTTTCTGTTGCACCTTTAGTTGGTGTTCTTGCTTATCTAGCTTAAATTTTTATTACTAGCTACTACTAATGCTAATTGTAGTTTAGCACGACACAACTATTTAATTCATCTATCAATCAAAGTATTTCACTATAATGTGGTTCATAATAAAATTTCACACTTTTATTTTCTATTATTGTGCTTAATTATGTGTTCAATTTTGTACGAGGTCTTTAATATCTTTTCATCGTAAAGAAAACAATTCTTGTAACATAACAATAACATATGGCGAAGTTTAACCCACTTAGTTGGTCGGATGGTATTGACTTGAGACCTAAAGTGTACTCATTCTTAAGGTCTCGTTCGATTCTTTGGTGCTAATTTGAGTGAGTTAATTTAACTTCTTAAAAAAACAATATGACAAACTCTTATAATTCAATTCAAGATTTTCTTATGATAGTAAACATGTTTCTAGCAATTAATAAAACAATAACATATGGTAAAGTCTGTTTATTCGACTTAAAGATATCGATGGGTTTGGTTTACATCATATTTTCATTTCAACTAATTATTGCATGTCTGGCTTCTAGGATAGAGTTTTCTAAGCAAATATTTTCTCTTTTACATACTATACTTTGACATAATAAGAATTTCAAAAATTCCACATAAGGAGCAACTGACGTAAAATATTTTTATTTACGGATAGTTGTTTTAAATCCGGGTGTGTTTTAAGCTGTAGCATTAATGTTGGGTGTTATGTTATGCTACATTGAGTAGTTTGCGTAATTCATCAACCTGTGAAACAATGAATATGAAACCATCAAGGTCATAAATTTATGTATGTTTAGTCTAGTTTATTTAGGGTCATGGATGCGAGACATGTGACAAAAAAGAAATCAAAGGTTGAAATTTAAAATAAAATAAAAAAACAAGTATTTGTTTAATTAAAATAAAAATAATAATAATAATTTATCTTCCCTCAATCACCTTCAATTTCCCCCTTTTTCCCCTATCTTCTCACCACCTCCCACCGCCTCTTCACTATTGCCGCCCTCTCCATCAATCACAATGTTGTCACTCGTAATAGTTCATGTATGCTTTGGTCAGTTCATTTAGAGTCATGGATCCGAGACATGTGACAAAAAAGAAATTAAGAGCTAAGATTTATAATAAAAAAACAAGTATTTTTTTAATTAAAATAAAAAAGATCAATTTCTCTTCCCTCAATCACCTTCCATTTTCCTCCTTTCCCCCTACCTTGTCATCACTTCCCACCGCCACTTCACCACTGCCGCCTTCTCTGTCAATCACAATGTCATCACTCTTCTCTCTTCTTGTAACCTTTTTCTTCATGCAATCGTCACAAACTGATAAGTTCTCAAAAGTAATATATTGCATGTGTTAATTTAGGCATTTTAGTGACTTGTTTTGCAAGTTATCTAAGAAAAAGCTACCATTTGTTGTAATTTTGCCTTTTAGGCTTTATATGCCTTACTCTACTCAAGTCGTGCTGAAAATTACAAGCAATGACCAAGAAACCACTTTCTAAGCCAAGCCAAACTCGCTTAAGCGAGAAAGTTCCAAAGAGCAGCAGACCAACTCGCTTTGAAGAAAAAGCCAACTCGCTTAAAGCGAGATCAGTTCGCTTAAGCGAGTTTTGTCCAGAGAGAAAGTGAAGAATTCGCTCTCAACTCGCTTCCAGCATGCTTAAAGCGAGATTCAGCAAGGTCAATGGATAACGTCCACGTGGCAGTCTTTCAAAGGCCATAGTGGGATTCTTTGGCAACTCGCTTAAGCGACTTCTGCTCGCTTGAAGCGAGTTTGCCCGAACTCAGCCCATATAAATAGCTTTCTCTCTCTTTCCTTTGAATCTTTTCACTGTTTTATTGCATTTTCTGGTTTTTAGAGAGAGAAATATGACATTTCTAGTGAGAGAAACACAAAGCAAGGGTGTGAGGAGTATATTCTTCCCAAGATTTGTTGAGATATCGTGAATCTTAGCATGGAATCTTCATCTTTCTTCCATCTTTTGCAAAGCGATCATAGACAAATATAGCTACATCTACCCTTGTGGGTTTTGAGGTATTCAAACAAACTATTATGTAATCTTTTATCATTTAATATAAGGTTCTAGCTTATTTATTCACTATTGTTATTATTCTTGTGTTTAATGTTTTATTTAAAGATTTGAAATGTTATTGAAAGATATTTTTGGATCTAGGGTTAGAATAATAATCTATCAAAGTTTTTATTCTATACATAGGGTTTAAGTTTTGATAATCACTTTGTAATCAAGAACTTAATGCTATTGGATCGTTTAATAGATTGAGAAATCGTCGATTAAACGATACGATTGAACTCATGAAGTTATTTAGACATAAATAATGATTGAAATCATGACATTATTTAGACATGAATAATGTTGTTGAGTGATTGTGATAATATCGTTTAAAAAGCTAGAATCCGTTATTTGATCATGAGATTGCAGTTGTTACGCTTGGTTGGTTAACTCTAACCCCAAGCAAAATGACCCTATCTCGTCTCGATTATTTTAACGTCGATTAGTTAGAATAGTTTTACACAAACAAACTTTTAAACCAAACACTTAAGATGATATTTGATGTTGAATGGCTTATGATACACGCTAGTCCCTGTGGAGACGATACTAATATATTCACGTGTAAATAGTAATATGACATGTAAAAACCTTACATCACAAACTAATCCATCAACTTTCCTCTTTCACACCTGTCGATTCATTCTTGAAGAAAATAAGCACTCATGTAGATTCATTGTGCGCTTGACATAAAATTCTACTTTTCAATTTTTAGACAAAATTACTCTTGTGATCCCTTAACACAATGTTGCCTAAAAAATCAATTTTTAACCGATAATTCTCTCGTCAGAATAATTTATTTTAATCCCTCCCACGGCCTGTTTGGTTCAACAAATGGGATAGGAGGGGAGATATTTTAATGGAGGGGATGAAAAGGGAGGAGATAAGAGGAGATATATTTTAATTTAATATATATTTGGTTCAAAAAGAGAGGAGGAGATGAGAGGATAGATACTTTAATTAAATATGTTTGGTTAAAAATAATTATCTCTATCTCTCTTTTGACAAAAGGAAATTTTCCTAAGTTATTATACACTTTCATATCCGTTTATATTATTGTAAACTTATTTTGTAATAGCAATATGTCAAAATCTCAAAGTTCTTAACAACTCTATTGAGATTTTTTTTTTTTTTTTACCATTTTACTATATTTTGACATATTTTATATTATTGCTATTCTTTAATATTTATGGAAGCTTATGACCATTTTCTCTTATATCCTCAATAATAATAAAATATATGGGTCATGTATTTCCGCTGCGTGTAACCTAATATTTTCTCAAATATGTGTAATTCTAATTGTAGCATTTGAGTTTTGATTGAGTTACCAAAATTGTGAATAGAGTCTCATATCTTATTTTATAATACTAGAAACTTATCTCACTCATATGATGATAAACCTTTTATATAATCATCATACTCTATCGTATAAAGGTTACTGTATTTATAAAATTCTTTGAAATTTTAATTGCTAAAAGGAGATCTTGTGTTATAAAATTTTTAAATGAAAATTTGCATTCTCCTTAATTCTAAATGCAGAATATGCGGTTAATTATGAAACTCAATTCTTGATGATCTCTGCCATTGATAAAACATATATACATGGGGTTTCATACTATCATTGAGTTACCACTTGTGTTAATAATTCTGCTATACCCATGTGCAAAATATGTGGTTGAGTTCATGAAACTCTATTAGTTAAAATTATACAACCACTTATGTTGATAATCTTGCCCTAGTAATCAAGTATCTCATTGTTAAATATTACATTATTATAATATTTCTATGTCAGTGAACACTAATGAGAAACTCACTCAGTCTTGTTTATATATATGTGTGTGTGTGTGTGAGATCAAGAGAAATGTGTACACAATACTATATACATACAATTTAAAATTCTCGTCATTGTCATATACTCTTGTGCACACTATAAAATATGGCATAGTTTAAGAGACTTTAAACTTTAGTCTCATTCTATTATATTGAGATATATATTAAAATTCTATCAATCTCAATAAGCATCATAATTGGATGCTTAAGTCAATTTTGTTGGAATATGCACAATAACTTCTTAGCATGCAAATATATATTGTGCTTTTGTTTTACCAACATTCCACATTTTACGAGGTCATAAATAGTAAGTACAATGTATAATATCAATACTCCTATCGAGTATGATACTGTGTTCTTGTAGTACTTATAATTTGATATAATCATAAATGTTCGTTCATTATTGACATTTTAGTGGCCACATTAATCCACATCTTTTTTCTTTAAATTAAGTGTCTATGTTAATCCATTTTGGAGATTCTTGAATTTCCTATTTCTTTATGTATTTTCATAGTCACATTTTTTCTAAAACTTTGATTAATTGAATGTCAAAGAACATTTATCAATTTTGATTAAATGTAATTACACTCTCTTAATAGGCTATCCCTATAAGTAATTACTATTCTTATACCTATGTGGATATATGACTTTTATAAAATTGAAAATTCATTGGCAGAACCACTAACCATAGACTTATATACATGAGTATTGTAACTCATAATGATTTGATTAAGTCTATGTTAGTGAGAGTTTGTTATAGCATTTTTAAAATGTTTGGGCCATTCTTTAATGACACATTCTTTTAATTCAAACGTGTCACTATAAATTCATCATTTGTTATAAAAGTGAGTCTTTGATCTGTATGATTTGTTTTCCCTATCGGATTCAATTTCTGCAATATTAAAGTTTACTTCTCTTTTGAATGATTAGTGTTTTGACCATATATATAATTTTAAAATTTAAATTCTTTATGACAAGTGAAATTTTATATTTTTTTAGTAATTGAGTATTGTCATCCAAGTGGGAGATTGTTGGATTAATTATTTAATTAATCAATTATGGATCGACAATAATCAATTATTATAAGTTAATGTCATAATATAAATTATGGTCTATTGTATTAAGCACTAATTAGTTGATGAATATGTGTGATTGGGCTATTGTTACTAAATGGACCGTGATGGGTTGGATCATTTAGTTAAATCCAATGAGAGGTCTCTGTCCTCAACCGTTTAGCTATTTAAACGTCATCCCATCAGACGGTTAAACATTCTGAATAACACTATGAAAACCTAAAGCTAGACGGAATGAGGGTAGTTATCCCTCTCATAGTTGTCGGTGTTGTCAGCAGTTATCCTTCATCAACCTAACTCAAAGGTACACAATTTCTTTATTCATTCTTTTTTATTGATGATATGTTATAACTTGTATCTAGTGATCTAGAGCTACACACTAAAACTTTAATCATATCTCAGATCTTAACTTTCGATCATGGTTTGATATTTATCTCTTAAGAGGTTCGGTAACTCCCAAATCCCAATGACTAGGGGTTAGGATCCGAGAGAAGTATTTTTAGTCACTCCAAACCATTGTAAACTAACTCTAATGTCATTTTGCTCTCTCAATCAATTAAACATTTATTTTGGTTCACACAAAAAAAAAACTATAAAAAAACAGTTTTCTTATTTAACAATACAAAAAGCATCTTTTTTTTGTCTACCAAAAAAAAGCATATTTTTATTACAAAACAAAAAGCATCCGAAGTTAAGAGGTTATTTTAGTGTTTGTTTGCACGCTAAAGACATTGTATATCTTACTCATTATATGTTGCAAAATTTCAGTTGATGAATTGGTTCAGTTGATGAGGAATTTGAATCTTTTATAGATTGATCTAAAAGGAATTAAAATTAAATTATTTAAGCAAGTGATTAGAAGTATGAATCTTCGTATAAAAAATTCAATTGAAGCGTATAACTCACCGGAAATGAAGATTAGCTACCAACAAAAATTTTAAACCAAAAAAACAAAAGATATGTTACAAACCATGTGTCTGATGTCTGATGCATTATAGCGTGGACCTTTCATTTCTTAAGGAATTTTAATGTGTATTGAGTTTAATCTAGTACATGTTTGGATAAACTTAATTTCGAGCTCATGCAAAATATCTTATGCAAATAAATAAGTATTTGGGTATGTATTATTCATAAACTTGTGATGGTAGTTTATAAAAAAAAATAAAATTATGAACATACAATTTTTTAGTGACAACTTGTGAATTAATTAAAGTTTATTTATTTACATAAACTATTTTTCATAAACTCAATAATAAGTCAATCCAAACGAGCTCATAGTATATTAGTGTGTGTCTATATATATATATATATATATAATGATATTAAAACACAACATTCAAACACAAATATAGTAATAGCGAAATTTACTGTTAAATTGAACCTAAGATCTTGAGAAGGAGAACGCTCCTAGGTCCCAAACCAACACCACTAAGCCAACCCAATTAGGTATTTTTTGCCAATTTTTTTTATATTTTATAGACAATTATGGAGGAATATTTCTATGTCACATGTATGAATTTATTTCATTAACCAATTAGAGTATTTTATGAACTACTAAATTTTAATATTAGGAAAAAACAAGAAAAGCTATTAAATTTTAAACCATTAACTACTAAAATATATAGACCACTTAGAATTCAAACTGCCCAAATAGAAGGAATAATTTTTTAGAAAAATTGCTTTTTGGCCTTTTTAAATTGCTTTTATGTTTCCTGAAATTACCCTTCTACCTCCAACGACAACTAACTGTCGTTCGATAGACTTTCTAAAACAAGTAAACTGATTTAAAAAATGATTGAACCGATCTAAAAAATGTCAAATGACACTTAACTTCCACTGAAAAGTTGAACGACACTTACGTACCGCTCAACCAACGAGACTTGTAATTTTGAGCAATTGAAGACACGTGAAGAACAACTCTCAATTTTTAGTCGGAAGGTGTGGGATACAATTGCCCAAAAAAAAGTGCAGAACATCTTATTCACATTGGCCATTCAAGAAATTTCTCTTGGACAAAGGTTAATACAATTTCCCCTAACTTTTGTTTTGTTATAAAGCCAAGATGCTAAGCTATGGCTTGTTGTCCCAATTAGTTGTACAGTTTGTTGTTTTGTTCCTTTTTCTATAAAAGAAAACAAAATATTACAAATCTGCTAAGTAATTTATCGAGAGAAATTTATGTTGTTTTTCTTATCTTGAAGATTTTGATGCATTTGAAGTATATGGTCCTTAGATTCGTGAAGGGGAGACATGTGATAAATAATTCCATATGAACTTTAATAATTTAACATATATTATACAGCATAATTTCTAAAAATATATAATATAATGGACATCAATTTAATAAAAAATAATATTATCGTACTATACTCCACTAATATATATATA
>Ga0315914_1011062_pt1 | contig 10971 bp, 7 predicted proteins | sample MpolenodulesMG_FD_203920 | JGI IMG/M metagenome (GOLD analysis project Ga0315914, IMG submission 203920) | Medicago polymorpha root nodule microbial communities from Los Angeles, California, United States - elongated nodules | ecosystem: Host-associated > Plants > Roots > Nodule | place: USA... | reverse complement strand
ACACTTGAACAAATTGTTTAGCATATCCAATTGATTATTTTTAATACCTTGTTATTGTCAAAACTCAATAGGTGACTTGTGAAACACCCTTGTTCCAACATTCTAGCCCCCTAAGTTTACTTTTTGACTTGAAATTAGGGGCCTGGAAAGTAAACTTAGGGGGCTAAAATTGCCATGAGGGGCTAAAATTGCAACAGAAAGTAAACTTAGGGGGCTTGGATAGAGTTGTTTTTTATAGGGGGCCAAAATCACAACTTTGGGAAACTTAGGAGGCCAAAAGTGTAATTAAGCCTTTATTTTAGTCACATTTATTTTAGTCACCCTAAAATTTTTGTTAGACTTCTAGTTCTTCAAAAGTTTTCGATCACCGCTTTTGATTCCTACTCTTTAGTCGACTAATGTCTAACCTTCATATTTTTTAATGAAATTTTTCAAAAATATATAAATATTATGACTATCTCTCCCATTTTTTTTCCTAACAAAACATGAATTAAATATTAATTTTTAATTAAGCACCAAAAACATAAAAGTTCATATTTAATTCATGTTTTCTTATAAAATCTATTTTTTTTTTGGAAAATTTTATTCAAAAGTATGATTTCTACATATGAGTTTACCTAATTAAAAGGATGGACTAAAAGTGACGATGGATAACTTTTTGGGGATTAAAAGTCGAAGAAATTTTTTAAAGGGACTAGGACTTTTATATTGATCTAACGATTGTATTTTTAACTTTTAAAATATTAAATGCATCATTTTAAAGGAAAAACTTTTATATTTAGTTTATAAACTTGTGTGCCAAAAATACAAGTTAACATTTTCCAATATTATATGTAGTAATAAGAAATGCTAGGAATACTTTCTTTCTAGCATTTTATCTTTTTTTCTTTTTGACATTCTATCATTTTATCTAACACTCACTCTCTCATAATGTGAGTCTCACCACTTTATGTATGATCTATTTAAAAAATATGATATCTACGTAGATTTTATTTAATAAACAATTAGGTGTTAGAGTAACCATTAAAAAGAGTATGTCTATGACACTCTTATATCATTACAAACGTTTTTTTAGAGGTATTATAGAGGAAACATTAGAGGTGGTGGTTGCCACCCAAGGCAATATTAATATATACAGGGATATAATATTATACAGGGATAGTGGTTGTCACACCAGCCTTCCTTAAATATATGATAATATTAAGTAAATCATGAGAGTTAAGAAAGATAAATGGGCTGTTAAATTTATTGACAATTGATACTATTTTTATAAATTCTCTTGTAAAAAAAGATAGTCATTTTATAAATTAATTTATGGAGAAAATAGGAGGGAGAGAAAATTAAATCAAGATTGTCTATAGGAGGGGATCCTCGAAGACTAGACTTTTGGAGACCGGTTTTGAACAGTATTAAATCAAGATTGTCGAACTGGAAAATCAAATTCTTGTCGTTTGGTGGCCGTCTGATTCTTCTCAAATCAGTCCTGTCATCCTTACCGGTTTAATTTCTTTCCTTCTTCAAGGCCCCCACATGTATAATCTCTTCCATTGAATCTATTTTTTTTTTTTTAAAAATTAGGGGGGTGGTGAGGGTGTTAGGAAAATAGCGTGGGTTGCTTGGGATACTTTTTGTTTACCGAAGGAGGAGGGTGGGTTGGGAGTTCGGAGGTTGAAGGAATTTAACGTAGCATTGTTAGGGAAGTGGTGTTGGCGGATATTGGTTGACAAAGAGGGACTGTGGCGTCGAGTCTTAAAGGCGAGGTACGGGGAGGAAGAGATAGCTCTGTTTTGTGGAGAATGTTGTCTGACATTCATAGTGGTGTTGGTGTGGGGGTGGAGAGTTGGTTTAAAGAGAATGTCCGTAGGGTTATGGGTGATGGAAGTAGTACTTACTTTTGGTTAGACAATTGGGTGGGAGGAGCACCGTTAAGAGTGCAATTCCCTCGTTTGTTTGATCTAATCCAAGATAAAGGCGCGACAGTTAGGGAGATGGAGGAGAAAGGGTGGGCGGTTGGTGGTGGAGCCTGGGTGTGGAGGAGGCGCCTTTTGGCTTGGGGGGAGGAGTCCGATACGGAGTGTACGCATTGCTATCTGACATTTTTTTGCAGGACACTACTGTTGACAGGGGGCGACGGATTCTTGATCCTATTCAAGGATACTCTGTCAGAGGGACTTATCAATATCTCACATCATCTGGTTCACTTCAGGAGCGGGGCCGTTATGATATGGTGTGGCTGAAGCACATTCTGTTGAAGGTGTCAGCTTTTGTTTGGCGACTTCTTTGAAACAGACTGCCGACAAAAGACAATCTGGTTCGCAGGATGATACTTCAGCAGGACGATATGGCTTGTGTAGGAGGTTGCGGCAGTCAAGAGTCGGCGGTCCATTTCATCTTGCGCAGCAACATCTTTAGCATGTTATGGCACCTAATCTACAAGTGGGTTGTTATTTCTTTCCTCTCCCCTGACTCGGTGGTTGACCATTTTCATCAATTTGATCGTTTGGCGGGCTTTCCACGACATGTACACTCTTACTTCCAAGTGATTTGGAACACTATTGTTTGGGTCATCTGGAAGGAACGAAATTATAGGATTTTTAAGAACAATGCTCAAGATTTATTTAAGTTGTTAGATGCGGTCAAGTTTTTATCTTTTTCTTGGTTAAAAGCTAAGCTGCTCACTTCTTCTTTCGATTACAATGACGGGTGGCGGAGCCCTTTATTATGTATGGGTGTTAGTTTTCTTTTGCTTGTTTTTTCGTTGCGTTTTATGGCAACAGACACATAACTTTCTACTCCTTTTGGGTGGTTCTTTCTGGCACACCTTGTGCTAGTTGAACCACTTGCGTTTAGTTATATTCCATTTTGGCTTCTTAAAAAAAAAAAATATCATTTACTTTTAGGTGAATAAGTAAAAGTTTATTTAGGAATAGATGATCTTTTTTGAAATAACATCATAAAACATTAGAAAATTAGTCTATACTTCTTATAAAGAAAATAATTTTTTCATGTTTATAATTTGAGACGAGTATAGTAATATATACTTATATAGTGACAGTGGTTGCACACTAATGTAATTATATTAGTGATAGAACCTCCCTATTACTATATAGTAAAAAAAAATTGAAAGATACTACATAGTAATTTTTTTTGAAATATACTACATAGTAGTTATACAGAAATGTATTACAATATTATATTGTAATATGTTAGCGCTACTACGAGAATGACACTATAAATTTCTGCACCCAAGAATGAACTAATGCAACAAGAAGCTAAGCTCTCATAACAAACATTGTAGCTGCTGATTCTTTCTTTCTATCAAGCAATGACTTATGTTAAGCTGGCTACTTTGGCTGTGTTCTTGCTTGCAACATTGAGTATGTATTTTAACCATCTTTATTTTCCAATCATATTTCAGAACTAAGAAATTAATCAGAATCTACTCCTAACGAATGGACTAATAGTCTACTAAATTATTAAGTATCCACCATCCTAAATCTGTCTATCTATATTATAAAGGGGAATATTAGGTTTTACCCTACCTTTACTTTTTTCTTCCAATTTTTCTCTTCACGGACACTCTTTAATTACAAAATTTTGCATATTTACCCAAACAAACAATTGAATTTAATTTGATTTCAAATCTAATCAAATTTGATGTAATGATAATTTAAATTTTTAATCAGATTTAATGTACTAAAGCAAATTATAATTTCTTTTTATTCAGAATATCAAGCTTATTTAATTTTCTTTATGACGGATTCACCAACTATGATCTTCATTCCAAAAAGCAATATATATATACACACACACACGGAGTTTGCTAGGATACACCCGCTAGTTTTTATTAAGGTTTATTTTAGCAAAGATATAAACTAAAAAGTTGTTAAATACACCTTAAGGTGAATGTTGCTAAAACACTCATTCTAAAAAAATAAGTGGGTGTATGTTAGCAACTCCTATAAGCATTTGCTAGAATACACCCACTTATTTTTTAGAAGGTGTGTTTTAGCAAGTTATAACTACAAAGTAATTAAATACACCCTAAGGTGTAGCTTGCTAAAACACTCCCACGTAAAAACTAGTGGGTGTGTTCTAGCAAATCTCTATATATATATGAAATATACACAGTAATATATATATATATGAAATATACACACACATATAGTAAGGTGTCCCCGTGAGCTCAGCTCAGTTCGCACAGTTGGCAGAGATATGCATTATTTTATGCAGTGGCTGGGGTTCGAACCCCAGACACCCCACTTATTCACCTTAAAAAAAGTGAATTCTATCCGCTAGGCTACTTAAAAAAAAAAAGTAAGGTTATATGTTGCATACATATACACACACCATTTTTAACTAAAGGAAAATATGAAATCTCTCTAATCCAATTACTAAATTTAGCAACGAGAATGATAAATATCAATTATCTTCTCTAGAATTGATATATAAACTTTTCTTTTTCTTCTAAGAATTGCATGTTCCAACTTTAATTTGCTTCTCCATTCGCAGCAATATTCCCGATGAAGAAGGTAGAAGCAGACCGTTGTGCTATGGCTGTTTGTTCAGATTCACTTACAACATGTGGTAGCGCATATTGTGTTTGTATCCCCAATGAATATAGATGCTTACCTGCATCATACAAAGATCTTGTGAAAATTCCTGGGAAAAATCCTAACCATTGTCAGTCTCATGTGGAATGCAAGGAGAAGGGACGTGGTAGCTTTTGCGCTCGTTATCCTAGTCCTAATGTCGATTATGGTTGGTGTGTTGCCTCTATATCGGAGGCAGAAGACTTCTTCTTCAAGCTTGCCTCTAAATCTACAGTCACAAAAGACTTCTTGACCATGTTTGAGACTGCTTGATATTGTTAAGTCCATAAAATCTACATCCCGATATGATGCATCTTCTACCTTAAATAAATATTAATCTTTGTTTCCAATCGATGAGTTGGATTTCTTAGATATAACTGATGCATGTAAATTGGTGTGGAACTTTATAATATGTTGTTACTTTCCTAGTAATCCATTACACGCTCTCTAATTATTTCCATATATAATTTTTGGTTTTAATTCTTCAAATTTTATAATTCTTTATGATATGTTGTAAAACATTGAAACAGTTATATGCAAATAAGGCAATTTATTTGTACCATTACAACGCATGATAGACGTCCCTGTGAGCTTAGCTCAGTTGGTAAGGATAATGCATAATATATACAAGGTCCAGGTTCAAACCATGGATATATACCACCAAAAATAAAAAACAAAGCATGATAAACGTCATGGAAATTAGAATGATTCAAATGAAAATTAAATGGGCGCAAGAGTAGTTATGTAGAGCTAGATAACGATTCCTAACAACTGGAATTTCCGAGTCATCTCAATTAGCTTTAACAAGTTGGAAGGAGTTTTAAACTCTGTTAGATATGATAAATACATCAGCTAAAAATGACATGAACGAAGTTGAACAACCATGCATGGTAGATGCCATCAAAGTCATGAATCAAAAAATTAACCATTAAGTAGAAGCTAAAATCATCAAAGTCATTTGTTTTCTTATAGATTGTTGCATTACTAATATTTCCACACTACCAAAACAACAAAAACTTTAAAGCATTTTTTTTCCTTATGTTGTAAGAAGTTTTCTTTGCTAGGGTTTAGTGTGTGAAACCTTGGCGGAAAGCTTTGTAGTATATAAACGACGGCAACCTTTCTCTTCCTTTTGCTCCGGGCAAGCCTCCCGGTCATGAGGCCACTATAACTACCACCAGAAGTACGACCAAACCTCCCATTTAGAGGCCACCTTATCTTTCGTCATTTGTTTCTTCTCTTCTCTGTCAAGGACTGTTCGTATGTTTTGTGCCGCCAGAAAGCGTGAACTTGGCTATGTTTTGGCTTCGGTTTGGGAACTGCTCAAAGTCTACTTTCCTCTCCATTTATCCCATTCAAAGGCCACTAACTTCCGGAGTATTGGCATTGTCGTGTTCGTTTATGTTTTCCCCAGAAATCGTGAGTTATTCCCCGATTTAGTTTACGTGATGTCAGATTCTAAGGAAATGGGTACTGATCTAACCTAATAAGGAGAACAACGTCTGATGCAGTGAGGATGTTGTATTGTCAGTGCTTGGATGATGGGGATTGCGTTCCTAGAAGCACTTTGACGCTCGTGTTTGAGCAATAAAGGGGAATTAAGATTAAAAAATATCATACCTTTGAGGATTGTGTAAAGTCCCCTTTTATAGAGAGGTGCAAGTTACCGTTGTTATGGAGTTTGTAGCCATTATTACTCGGCGGTTATGGATGCGAGATTCTTAACCGTCGAGCATTATTATTTGCAATGATTTGCGGCAATTATAGTTTCAGGGTTTGAATTGATGACTTGTATTTCTGCGAGCAGCCCCATTGTAGGGAGGGGGTGTGGAGTGACTAATTGTTCTAATGTTGATTTAGATATGTGTATTGGTCGTTGGACTAATGCAAGCATAGGATTTTGAATAGTCCAGAACAGTAGCCCCCCAAGTCGTCATTCTTGGAGTAAGAGTGATAACTTCAAGAAATATGATATTCTACGCTGGGATAGATATCATGCTCATGGGAGTTTTTGTTGGTCTATATGGCCAATAAGTTTGCGCGCTAAAGGGGGGTGAATAGCGATTTTAAAAGTTTTACGGAGTTTCAGCAAAATCGATTAGAAATGTTTTGACTAATTGGAAACAAGCTTGAACAATCACCACTATTACAAAATGTTAAGACTATGTGCCATTGAGATTTACAATAGAATTGAGAGGTTCACAATGTAAATCTTATTACAATAAAATATTAACAATTCTTGAACAATTTGCCAAACTAGACAATTTCAAATCCAAACCTATAAGGAAATATAATAAGCTATCAATCAAAAATACAATGTATATGCAATTGATGAATTGGATAGGATTTGAAACTACTCGATCCAAGTACAATAGTAAAAACCTAACTCAAGGAATTAGATCAATTTTATCAAAAACTACTTAGATCAATTATCAAATTTTTACTTTATCAATTAATCAATTAACATATGATATTAACAGAAATTAAAGAGGATAAGGAAAAGAGAACGACACCGATATTTTTATAGTTGTTCACCCTTTCGTACTGGCATCGGGCTACGTCAACTCATCTTGGTGAAAAACGCCTCCACCAAGGTCATCCATTAATAGTAACAATGTTGAATACAAATGTAATTACAAGAGTCCCTTGAAACTATCCTAGTTATTTAACCCTTATGTAAGCACTCCCCCAAACTTCAAATAACCTTTGAATTTTGTGCTTCTTGATGTCTTCGAATCCTCAATATACCCGTGCAATACTTCGAACTCTTCACTCTAGCTCATCGGTGCTACATCCGACAAATGGATCCCCTTGAACACGAACAATTAGAGAACCACCAAGACATTTGGAGATGGAATGAGATTATTCACTTCACTTTGGAACCTTGATTAAGACCAACCAATTTCCTTAAAAGAACCAACTTACAATCCCTACTAGCACCCTACCAAATCATATGACTCAAAGCACAAAGTGATTATAAGAAAAAGTGTTTAATCTTTAAGAATTGATGAACAATGAGTTTTTAAGACCTAGCGAGAATAGATGCAAATGATTTAATAATTTTGGTAATATGATGAAGTGAGAATGTATAGAAAAGGACGACAAGTGCAATTTTTTGTACAAAAACAACTTTATGAATCGATTCATTAAATGAATGAATCGATTCAGACAGCTGAAGACAAAGTTAGAGAAGAGAGAAATGATATGAAGAGTGATACATATTTTTGAAGCTTTGAATTGATTCAAAAGAACTCATGATAAAGATTGATACGATTCATTTTATAATGAATCGATTCAACACAAGTCTGAAAGTTTTTATGATTAGATTTAGCTATTTTTGAGTCGATTCAGAAGTGAATCGATTCGAATTTTCGTGTAACGATTCACTCAAAGTCAGAAACATTGTGTGAGTTATTTTAGACTAAAATGAATCGATTCACAAGGGCATAAAATTATTTTGACAATGTGAATGAGTTTTCTTTAATTACAAGGAATCACATGATACAAAAGGCACAGATTGCTAAGGTGCTTTAACATATTTTAGGGCAAGACTAACAAGAGACAAGATAATTAAAACAACTAAAACATCATCAAAATAACCTATGACTAACATCATAAAAAACAATCTAGGTTAGAGAAAGATAAGCTTCAGTTTTATGTCGTATGTGACTCTGAGGAATCTAAATTTATCATCCTTTCACCAATAGCATAAGCATACATAAACAAGCCGTGGTATTCTCTTATTTAAAAAAAAGAAGAAGTATTGGCATTCTCTCATTTAATTTCAAGTGAAGCTATTTTGGTCAAATGGAAAGTGAATTGTCTTCTAGTCCTAGACTTTCACGTTAAACTCTATTATTTCCTTGAGCCATATTGGAATACTAGTGAGTTTTAGTGGAAGTGGGAAAGAATAAACACATGAAAAGAACTAGTGTTGATAAGAATTGAAAAATGTGCTAAACTAGATAGACATATCCTCTGGTAATTGTTTATATAAGTTTGGGGTGACCTCCAAGAGTGTGCTCTTGGGGTGCCCACTTTTACGAATGGGTGATGGCTTAGAATATATATATATATATATATATATATATTTCACACACGTGACGCCGCCGTCCGTTTGACTGGACTTTGGTCAAAAATATATTTTTTGTCACTTGAAAATGTTAAATTAAGTTTTTGTTAATTTAACTATTATCTGAAAGCGCTTTCGTAATGTTCTGGACCGGTCGAAAAGAGCTTTGACCCATTTACCTAGGCCTAATACTAACCCATTTACCTAGGCCTAGTACTACTCAAAGCCTAAATACCACGTTTGACAACATTACTTGCAACACACCCCTTCCCTGCGAGGGGGGTGGATGGAGAAAGCAAGAACGGTTCAAACGAACCACAACGTCTCTCTGCACGTTCCCGCAATAATCTAAATGGCGGTTACACTTCCCACGATTTCGTAACCGCAAGAGCCTAGTGTGCCATGACAACGGCTCTGCAGCCCTCCACCTCTATATATAGGGGACTCATAGCAGTCCCCAAGGTAGAATCTATCTCTCCCTCTAAACCCTCACTCTCTGATCTCTACTTACTTGAGCGTCGGAGCGCCTGCAGGTACACACCCTCCCTCCGTTCCAAGAAGCACTCTAGACGCATTCTACCACCACTCAAACCACCACATTTAAAGCACCGACAGTCACCTTCTAATCGGATACGATCAGCGGCGCCGTCTGTGGGGAATATAAGCTCTCCCCATTTTTACCTTACTAAAAACCAAAGCTTTCCAAAAATTTACCATGGCTCCCAACGGTGCCAACTCCCAGCTAAGAACTGAAATTCGTATCCCTCAATGTGATGGTATGACATCTTCACCTTCTCTTGGGGGTACACCCATAGAGGAACCAGTAAAAATAGTTCCTCTCCAAGAAAGGCCTCTGCAAGGTCCCCTACCACCTACAGAGATGCCAAAAGATGCTACGCCAACTGGTGTCGTTGTCAGTAATCTTCTCCGCACGGTTCAACAACAAACATCGTTAATCTAGGAACAGAACCGACGCCTGATGGATCTGGAGCAAGCGCGCCCGTTGAGCGGTTGTTTGTTGAGGTTGTGGAGGTTGTGGAGAAGGTTTAGAAAGTTTTCTCATCCTCTGACCAATGGGAACATCATCAAGGTCAGAATCATTTGAGGGTGATACAGGAGTTGGGATGATGAAGGGTAGGCTTGAAGTCTGAATTACCTGTGCTGAAGCTTCTGATACTTCAGCTACAGAAGTGGACTCTGGAGCAGCAATAGATCCATTAGCTTCTGAAGCTTTTGGGATCTTCTCCAGCATCTCTGCAGCCTCTTTCAATGCAAACTGCTCAACAGAGTTAGCAATTTGCTTGACCTCAGCCAGCTTTTCCAAGAAATACTCATCAGAAGCATCAATTCCAATAGACTGCAGCTTCTCATCTCTTGCAGCCTTGATAGCTTCTTTCTCCTTCCTTCTTTCAGCTAACATCCTTTCAATCTGCTTATGTGCCTCTCTGGCACCTTCAGGAGTCATGACAAAGTCTGGAGTCTCATATTTCTTCTTGAAGTCTCTCATCTCCTTAGCCCTTCACTTTCTAGCTTCTTCAAGCTTTTCTTGAGAGTTAACTGGAGGAGCTTCTCTTCTTCTTTTCCTCTTGAGCATAAGAGAAGAGCAGATGTCAGTAGCTGATGCATCAGAAGTGTCCTTCCTGGACTTCTTGGTTTGAGCTTCTTTTGCTTCTGAGCCACCATCAGTAGCAGTCCTCTTCCTTCTGACTTGGAGAGGGACTTGAGCAACAGCAGCAGGGGCTTCAGTATCCATCCTGATGCCTGATTCTTTGGCATAGTCTGCAACCAGCTTAGCCAAAGCTTCAGAATTCCTCTCCTGAAAGATTGGAGGGAAATCCGTCATTAGCTTTGTTGGGGCTGTTGATTCTTTCAAGTCCTTCTCATTGAGAGAGAATTTCTTGATGATCTTCATGTTTTGCAGCGTCTTGCCATTGATCATCTTTCCAGTCTTGGTTCTGAGAACCTGGTCAGAAGCCAAGTTGTTTCTTCTCAAGATCTCCAGAATCTTGCCTTGTGTAAAGATCTCAGATAGGAGCCTTCCACATGGAATCTACTTCCTCTTACTTCTAGTTCCTTCTTTGATAGCCCAGCACAGATGGTGCATGATATATCTTGGAAGGTTTATCTTGTTAAAAGAAGCAAGAAAATACAACACCAGCTTGTGATCAGAGCCTCCACCTTTTTGGAAGAAGCATTCCGTCATAAACTTCAGGAGCATCCTGTGTTGACCATCAATGTCCACCAGCTTGGTGGAGGAGTTTCCTTTCAACACTACTCCTTTGTAGCTCTCTAGGAAAGGATGATTCC
>Ga0315914_1011061_pt1 | contig 10972 bp, 8 predicted proteins | sample MpolenodulesMG_FD_203920 | JGI IMG/M metagenome (GOLD analysis project Ga0315914, IMG submission 203920) | Medicago polymorpha root nodule microbial communities from Los Angeles, California, United States - elongated nodules | ecosystem: Host-associated > Plants > Roots > Nodule | place: USA... | reverse complement strand
AACATTTTTCATACAAATCACTTTTGTTTTGAAGGTTACCAAACATAAATCATTTTACATTCAACTCACTTTTAACCAAAATCAATTCTACCAAAATCAATTTTTTCCACCACACAACCAAACACACGCTAATTTAGAAAGCCGTCAATGGACAATTTTGTACCCTTTTTACGTTTGTCTTCTGCTTTAAGTCTATTAAGTGTTTGTTTGGGTTGGAGTTTGCAAGCAAAAAAGCAAGTTTGGGGGATTTCTAAGGCAAAATTACCGTGATTTTTAAAAGCCAGCAATTGGAGCTTTTGGGTAAACATGGGTTGCTACCGTACTTTTACAGAAAACGTGGGTAGACAAAATCTGAACCAAACAGGATATAAGTATACTAGACTAGCATTCATTTTGTCTATGTCAGTTTGATAGGGAGGATGTTTTGTTTCTTTAAATAGGTACAATACACCTTAGAACATCCACAATGACAGTCTACTAATAGAGACTCCTTAAAAATGGATTCTACGTGTATACATCACTTATTTATAATTTTTTAATAAAAGTACATATTAAGGACTCAATGACACCAATGACAATACACTAATAAGGGCTTCAATGAAAAGTACTTTAATAGGTCTCACTAACTTTACATCATTAAACAAAAATAATTTATTACTTCTTTTGCAAGTGGGACCAAATATTACATATTTTATTACTTCGTTTAAACGTGAAACTCGTTAGTTGCCAGGAGAGAGATGATCCGTTAAGTAAGGACCTTAATGGAGAGTGGTTTTTGTTAAGTAAGTAATAGGGACTCATATTTTCTTCCTCCAATAAGGTCCTTAATGGAGAGTGATCTTTGTTAAGTAAGGACCTCCATTGAAGATGTTCTTAGAAATAAGGAATTTTAAAGAGAAAAGAAACTTTTCTTCTTTACCTTAGGTAGAACAAGGGGAAAACAAGAGGAAAACACAATAAAATGACTCAAAAAGAAGCAGAGTCACAACTGTTTCTTTAAATAGGTACAATACACCTTAGAAATAAAGAGTTTTAAAACGAAAATACGGTTATGGCTTTGCTTCTTTTTTAGTCATATTATTGTGTTTTTCCCTTGTTTTAAAGGTAAAGAGCAATGTCCTTGTGGGTTTAACTCAATTGTTATGGACAATGCATAATTATGTAAGGTCAAAGGTTCGAACCCCGACCACCGCAATAAAAAAGGTAAAGAGCAATAATGTTGTATACTACCTTCGTCCCTAATTACAAGACCCTTTTGAGAAAAAAATTTGTCTCTTTTTATAAGACATTTTTGCTATTTCCAAGTACATTAATTAATTCTTCACCAACATACCCCTATTTATTTTATATCTTTTTCTTCAATAAACATTAAATACCTTGTTGAAAACACACATTAATCCTCTCTCTTAAAGAATAAAATTGTAAAAGCAATATTAATTACAAACAAATTTATTATCACTTTCAATTTTCTTATTCCTGTTATTTTTTCAAAATGGGCCTACAATTAAGGACAAAAGTAGTATTATGTTTATGACCTTTAATTTGTTAAAGGTATGGATCCATATCACTTTAAATGTTAAGTATTAATTACGGGCTGCACTTGCACCACAACTAGTGGCGGTAGAAGTTGGTATTGTTGTTTAGGAGCCACCACATCGTGGCAGCGGTAGAGGGTGGAGGTTTTTGTTGATGAGACATTTGTTGGTCAATGACAAACTTGAACTTGAATTGTGGGATGGTAATGTTGTTGATTTTGAGTTAATTGCATTGTCAACAACACCACCATCCTTCAATTTAAGTGCATCATTTGCTACCAACTTGGAATGAAGTGCCTCATCAACAATACCACGACCCTCTGACACCTCTAGCTACATCGACTCTGAATAACAACACTACCCTCTGCTGCCAACATTTGTGCTGCAAGTGCAGCCTGAATGTAGACGTTGCTCTTGGCAACCTCTAGTAGTTAGACAATAATTTTTTTTTTAATAGAAATTATTAGTGAATAATAAATACTTAACATTCTCGCCTGCATTTTGTTTTAAATTATCATTCTCACCAGCATTTTGTTTAGGTCATCTTTGATAGGGGAGGATGTATTATTTATCAGAATAGGCACAAATGTACGATACACCTTAGTTATGAAAATGAATAATCATAAATAAATAATTCAAAAAAGAAAAATGTTGGTTTGACTTTGCTTCGGTTTGAGTCATATTATTGTGTTTTTCGTTAAGAGTAAGGATTCATATAAATTTAAATCTAACAAGTGGTTAATGAGTTTCACCTGGGATGAATCATTTGGGAGAATCCAAATTCAACGTCTAGGTGGAACAATTCTTTTATCGGACTTTATTTAATTGAACTCTGGATTACTAAGGTCTATTTTTTAAAAAACAAAAGGGTTAACACAAAAAAAATAAAATCAATTTAAATGTTTTTTTAAGGATTAATTTAAATGTTAATTATTAATTCTTCACTATTACTTGTTTTAATCTCGGTATGCATGGATACAAAAGCAACGTTACAAGTTGCGCTTACACCGCAACCGGTAGCGGCAGAAGGTGGTGGTGGTGTTGATGCACTTCATTCACAATTGTTGGTTGGCTGACAGGTCACTTCAGATAGAGGGTGGTGGTATTGTTGATGAGGAGTCAACTAAGGGTCTCAATAACAAAATCACGACCACTAGATGCAGTGAATTGTTTGCTACCAATTGTGGATGGGAAAATTTACCCAATACCCCAACACTTATTCCTTTTGCATCCGAGCATACTTGGACTAAAATTTAATAATAATAGTGAATAATTAATACTTAAGCATTTGAAGTGATATGGATCTTTATTCTTAGTGAATTAAATGTCAGATGTATAGGGATAGAAAACTCAATATCATTCTATATCTTCTACTGGAGATGAAAGAGAATGATGGATGAATGATTAAAATAAATTATTTAGATGAAAGGGAATGATTGAATAAAAGAGAGATAAGAACAATGTCACCAACGTCAACAAAACCTATGTCGCCCAAGTGTTATCTTCTTCCGGTCATCTCCATGTTTTCCGTATATTGTTGTACAATCCATTCATTACGACGACGAGGTATTGTTTTTCTAATTTCAAATAGAAATCATAAACAACAAAAAGAATCGGAATCATTCCCTCAAGGAAAAAAATGAAGAATCGGATTCGTAATGTCAATCCAACAAACACGGGTTACATTATACCTGACACAAGGTATACTCTGTTTCTTTGTTTTTATTTTTTTTACTAAAATGAATCTTGGGTTGCATTTATAAGGAAAATAAAAAGAAAATTATGTATTTTTGAACTAAATGCATCAACTTTTTTTGACCTATTTTTGCGTATAAATAAAAAAAAACGAAGCCAGTATGTGTTAAAATGAATCCATTTTCTCTCTAAAAAAATGAATCTAGAAATTCCAACGTTCTATTCCATTACCTCTTGTTCTTTCAGCACATATCTGACAATCTTGTGTTCTTTTCTTCTCTCTATGGATAGATTACTTAAATGCGTTGTAATTTAAGTTGAAGAGAATCTTTTTTGGAGGATCTTTTTATCCGGGGCATGCACTCATGCTTATACCATGGACACTACTATATCTCTTTAACGTTCCATTTATATAATTTTTCTTGAGTATTACTTTTCTCACCCTATAGGATTCTCGCGCGTCCTGCGTTTTTTTCCTCCAAAAATGCCCTTACGCAGTCCGGATTTTAAAATCTGGATTCATGTTTGGATTTTATAATCCGGACAATTCTTATGTATAATCAGCCATCAGACTCCTTCACATTTCAACAATTTTGAGTTTTGCTTTTTAAAAACAACAAAAAATTAAGTAAAAAAATGCTAAAAACACGTCAAATAAAATCATAAAAATACCACCAAAAAATTCTAAAAATCAAATAAAACTAGTGCAAATTTTTTTGGATTTTTCTGAGAATAAAATGGGTCTAAACGATAGAATTTTGGATTTTGAGGGGCGGAGTCCCGTAAGAAGTCCCTTCTAAGGGAGTCATGGTCCTTGAATTTTTTCTGATTTTTTGGGGAAGTTTCAGAACAATCCGATCAAGTAGCCCGAAAACCCGATTTTTGACTAAGAACATGTAATAATGACCCAAAACAAAAGAGTTAAGAAGATTAATATTGTCCATAAAATAGCTATACATGTTACAAACATGTTTAGGATTTGTGCTGATACAGTTCAAATTATATAATACAAATTGTTTTACCTTGAAAAAGGGTGTTTAGGGGGTTTTCGGATTATGTAATCCGAAAACATCATGTAACGCGCCCTATTTTTGAAGTTTCCGGATTACAAAATTCGGAAAAATTCGTAACTCCATTTTTCACCCTATAACAAGGGAAAACATCATTCCAGATTATGAAATCCGAAAACCTCAAGGGCATTTTTGAAAAAAACGCAAGACGCGCAAGAATTCTATAGGGTGGAAAAAGTAATACTCATTTTTCATTTAGGTCTAACGGGGGAGCCCAATCAATGTTTTTTTGCGACACGGCAGCTTTATGGAAGCTATATGTGCATCCTTATTTATTAATTTTGTTATTATTTATTAATTTTGTTAAGTCTGCAACAATTTAACCTAATATTTTCCCACTCATTTGCCGTATTAGGTTAGCAGTAATTTAACCTAACAAATTTCATCAAAAAAATTCATTGCACCAATTTCATTCATATCCTCTTGCCTTTTTTTTTTGTTGCTATATTTTGTACACACTACTAGAAAAAATCATTGCACTAATTTCATGCCTTTTTTTTTTTTACAATATCCTTATTTATTAATTTTATTAGGTCTGCAGCAACTTAACCTAATCCTTATTTATTAATTTTGTTAGGTCTGCAACAATTTAACCTAATATTTTCCCACTCATTTGCTATATTAGGTTAGCAGTAATTTAACCTAACAAATTTCATCTAAAAAAATGCATGGCACCAATTTCATTCCTGTCCCCTTGCCTTTTTTTTTGCTATATTTTGTACACAATACTAGAAAAATTCATCGCACTAATTTCATGCCTTTTTTTTTACAATATCCTTATTTATTAATTTTATTAGGTCTGCAGCAACTTAACCTAATTTTTTCCCTCCACTAATCCCCTATTAGGTTTGCAACAGCTCGATCCTAAAATCTTGGCTCTAAATTTGCATCTTTATTTATTTATTATTAGGTCTGCAACAACTTAACCTAATTTTTTCCCTCCACTAATCCCTTATTAGGTTTGCAACAACTCAATCTTAAAATTTTGGCTCTAAATTTGCATCTTTATTTATTTATTTATTAATTTCATTAGGTCTGCAGCAATTTAACCTAACAAATTTCATTTAAAATGTAGCAATTAATTTTGTTAATTTGCAACAACAAAACCTAATTTTTTTTCCCTCTACTAATCCCTTATTAGGTTTGCAACAACTCAATCCTAAAATTTTGCCGCTAAATTTGCATCTTTATTTATTTATTTATTTTATTAGGTCTGCAACAATTTGATCTAACAAATTCCATCTAAAATACAGCAATCCCTAATATTTCTCCTCATTGATGTGTTTTTCATTCCTATCCTGTTGTGTCATCGTTTGTATATATCTATTATTTATGTAGACTTTTATGATATATGCAAATATGATATGTATTTGGTTGGAAAAATATATTATTACTTTTAGTAAATATCAAAGTGTAATTATTCTTTTTAGAGCTGTACGTGTAATTTAGAAATTCTATTAGAGCTGTACGTGTAGTTATTCTTTTTAGAGCTTTACGTGTAAAGTGTCTCTTGGTTTGAAATTACAAATTGAAATGAAGTACAATTTGTCATACTTCAGAAAAGCATCTGTTCCTATGATATGATTTGTGAAAAATGAAGTAAGATTAGTTAAGCAGACCTAGAAAAAGCTAATTAAAATTACCAGCAGTGAACTATCACAGTATTCCCCGTCACTGGTTGTCTTAGTCCTATGTTTAAACAAACACTGTCACTGTAATTTGTTCTTTATCGTTGGTTCGATTCAAACTATCCATGGAGTAAGATTAATACCCTAAGCTCCGAACATATCCTCAGCAGTATTATCATCATAGAACACTAACTTCAGGTTTCAGATTAGGAAATCAGCTATTGCTGCTACAAGTTTATACTAAGCATCGATCCAACTCTAGGAGCAATACACAATTATTAAAAAGCACTGATTCAACACACTTCTGTTTGGAAAAACTATCAAGCTCGAGAGATGTCTGCAGTTTTAATCAAATAAAGTCTTACTCAATAAGAACAACAATGAACATGAACGATTTCAAATTTCATTACAACCTAGAACCTTCCTCTTTCATACAAAGATTTGGTATAACCTTGTGGAGTTAATTGTCCAAGCAAAGATTTGGCATAAGAAATACCTTACGGAGTTAAGTGTCCAAGCAAAAAGCATATAGAAGATGTGATTGTGGATAAGTAAATGAACCATATTGAGATGTCAATTCCCAAGTCAGCAGAGTATTACATTACACCGCACATCACTCTTCACTAATCAATACACAAGTCTATACACAAAACAAGGAAAAGGTACTGGTGATATTTGACCATAAAATTAGGACACTAATCACACTAATATAAGTTTTTATATCATAGGCAATGTTATTCATCCGGCTTTGATCTAATATATAAAGTAACATGAAAATGTATTAAACTTGATATTTCAATCAACATACAAAAGGTAAAAACAAAATCAGCACTTACAAGTTATAATAAGGTGATAGTTGGAAATGGCATCTCACTAAATTAAATGTTGGGAGAGACAACAATAACAACAACCAAGCTTTATCCCACAAAGGGGCCGGTTACATGGATCAAACGCCGCCATAATATTCTATCATATATCATATCCCTAGATCCTTCTTAATAGTTTTTCTAAGTGTAGCTCTCCCTATAGTGATTTGACTACTCTCCATTAGTCCATGTGATTGACTCTCCTTACTACAGAATCTACATGTCTTCTCTATACTTCCTAAACCACCACCTAAGCCTAGTTTCTACCATATTTTCTACAACAGGTGCTACCCCAACTCTCTCTCTAATATTGGTAAGAGACATTTGTTTTCAATTGCAAAATCATAACTTATTATATGAATCATTCATAGAGATGCAAACATACATCATATCATATCAAAATAAAACCAAAATACTACAATCAACAACAACATAGTTAGATCTCAAATGTAACATCTCAAAAGACATTATTTCATCAACATGTTGCTACTTTCTAACAACATCATAGTTAGATCAACATTATATTTCAAAAAAACATTATTTCATCAACATCATATCATAACAGCAATGCATTGTTTAACAATTCAGCAACATGTTTTTTTCAATTTAATAACAGGTAATACCTGCTACATTCTAACAACAACATCATAGTTAGATAACATCTCAAAAAAACATTATTTCATCAGAAACAGCACTATCATCACTAATCAACAAAACAAGCTAAAAGCCACCAAAAAAAAAAAACTACCTAGTAGCATTACTCCGACCAGTCCTCATGTTACTCCAGGGAAACTTGGCAGCAGAACCGTCAGCCCGGTTCAAACCGGGTCGCTCAAACCTTCCCCTGCTTGAACCAGAACGGTCAAACCGTCCCTGATTCGAACCAGAACTCTGAAACAGATTCGAACCAGAACGATCAAACCCTCCCCTGTAATACCCATTTTGCGGCTTAAACCCACGAGTGTTCTTATTCTCATCAAGCCAGTGACTCTTCCCCGGCGCTTCCTCAACAATACTAGCCGCCATAGCCTGTTTATTCAAACTCTTCTTATCCTCTTCAATCTCTCGAATCGGAAAAAGATTCGGGTTAATCAAAAGCGGGGTTTTTAACGTTACAAAAGCCTTTTTGTAATCAGGTTTTGCAATCACGATTCCGCCACGTTTCTTCTTCTTTCCGTCCATGTTCAATGTTCGAACCTTTTCGACATCGAATCCGTAGAGGGATTCGAGAACGCGCTTGATTTCAATCTTGGAAGCTGATGGAATGGTTTTGAGAGCGATTTCATGGATGTCGGTGAAGGTGGTCGGCAGGAGAAGCTTGATTGGTAGGTTTGCGAAGTACACCACTCTTCTTCCTAATCTGCTTCCCATTTTTCTCTTCTCTGCAACTATTCGATTTCACAAATGACCTAATGTATGTTGCTATAAAATTTTAGAGTATAAATGATTTCTTTTTTCTATTTTTAAAGAGAGTAAAAATGATTTTTATAGCGTTCAATACCACACTTTCACGTTTAAAATGTGTGAACTTCACCCACGACTAAGAAAAAATATTGTTTTTGAGTAAAAGAGAGTATAAATGATTATACACCGAATGTAAAATAATTTTATGGTATGTCGTTAAATGGGAACATGTCATGTATGCATGAGCATGTATTATAGTTGTTTGGTGTAAGATAACTATAAAAAAAAAATTGTTAAAAAAAAAAACTATCAAATATTTTATTGGAAAATTAGTCACTTTAGTTCCTAAATGAGAAATGAGTAGTCGCTTTAGTCTCTGAATGTAGACTCTGTTGGTCAATTTCACGGACTAAAAGTGGCTAACATAGTCTACATTCAGGGACTAAATTGACTAATGGAATCTGCATTCAAGACTAAATTGACTAATAGAGTCTACATTCAGAAACTATTTTGCAATTTATTTGTATTCAGAGACTAAAGTGTCGACTCCTTTCTTATTCAGGGACTAAAGTGACTAATCCCCTATTTTATTTTTATCGATTGACAATGTAAAATTAGTTTACCGTAACGATTCATTTATTTTCTCTCAAAATTTTAAAGATTTAATTGGCATGTGAATAAGGAGTATAAGGTGCATGTTGTATGAGAATCTGAATGAATTTGTTGAGATCTTGTAGATATAGTGGTCAGAGATACTCAAATGGCTTTAATTAACAATGCCTACCAGAGTTTGGTTCCTTTGTACATCTTATGGAATATTTGACAGAATTGTCACTAAAAGGCTCATCTAGCCTTGAACTCCATGACTTGTTGAACCTCATTGTGAACCTTGAGTTTAATAGTGCAAACAAGATGTTGAGAGATTTGATACATGATGTCATGTATACCCATGTTAATTTGGTGTCTAATCAAAGACGTTGACATTAATACTAAAGCGTCGGTTGTTTCAACTTGTTGTTCCTCAGAATTGCTAGAAGGAGTGACAAATGTTGACATTCTTAGCATTTGCTAAGGCTCTTTTGGTCTATGTTGGTCTGACCTTCAGGTTGATGATGATGATGTTTGATTGATACTGCTAAGACTTTTTTCAGACCTTATATGCATACGACAAAATGTAGTCATGGCTTTAGGAACTAAATTTTTCAGTAGTAAATGTCGTATTGTCTCACTAGTTCTACCAAATTTGTTGATGAAACAAGAAATTTGTCGAGGTTTGGCTGATGTCCTTAACGTTGATTCTCTTGTCTTCAAGTGATTAACCCTGACAGAGGAACTATGTCCCTTAACTATGGTTTATTTAACTGCTCCAGTAGAATGTTAGGTATGATTGTTTTTTGAGTTTTTGAACTACACTAAGAAATACATAAAAAATAGATAAAGACAGACCGGTAAAGAGATAACAAAAAATAGCGAAATAAATTTTGTGTTTGATTGGACTTATTTTAATTACAGTGTACAAATTGAGTAATTATATGCACAAACTATGCTCGGCTAATTACACGAGTAGTGCTTGAGTCTCCCTTATTGAAGGGATCATGGCATCCCGCGTTCAACTGTGAGTTTCGTCCTTCATGGCGTGGTCCACTCACATGGTTTTTGGTGCGCATCTCCACCATGAATGTGTTTCTTCTGTCATCCCTCCTTGCAGTTAGTGGTGCTACACATGAAACATGAATTTTGTGCATCATTGTCTAATCCCACTTTGATCTAACTCAACCTGGGGTCTATTCACCCCACGCACTTAGTTAATGATCTTAAGAAAGAATCATATTCTCTCGCTTGATTGTCCCAACACCTAAAGTTCAATCCACTAAATGTTGATGTCGACTAACATCATATTTATTTTTAGGTGTAAATAAAGTCAAAACATAATTTTTACTCTTAAATTTATTGTCTGACTTGCTTTTATGTACATGTATCTAAACATAAACGATTTGACATTCTGATAACTTTTTAGTAAAACCAATTACACAAAATCAATTCGTTCATAATCAATTTTTTTCACCATACAAATAAAGATGCACTAGAGAATAAAAGGGAGGGAGTTATATGAGAATTTGTTAAATAATACATAGAGCCTAAAAGGGGTTTGATGATACTTGTATGAAAATTATTGTTCACACATTTGATGGGGCTGAGAAACACATGTAAAAGACGAAATTGCCCCTCGGCAGTTAACTGCCGAGGATTTGAAAAATCGGCTGCAGTTAACTGCCGAGGAAAACCTCGGTAGTTAACTGTCGAAAAAAACAATTATGCAGATAGTAGATTCTGCATAATTCTAAAGCATTTCCAAGCCATTTTTCGGCCAGTTTTTACCTGTAATATAACCAGAACATTTCCAAATGCAATATAACTCATACAACATTTAAACTCAGTCATAAACAAGAAAAATACAATATCTTTTACAATTGTCCATAATTAAATCAAACCGACATTTGGTTCAAAATACACAAAAGTTTGAAATTCATCAAAACGTTACATAGTGTCCATAATTAAACAACACACTACAACTCACTACATATCATTAAATTAAACAACAGATTCAACGCAATTGCATATGGAACGAATATACATATATAATATATTATTTTCCATCATATTCCGAAACATAAATCCGACGTCGCTATCGTCTTCAATAAGCCAAGGCATATAGCTTGTCGTTTTCCATGCGTACTCATCTCTATCTTCTCCTAGGTCTATGCATGGCATTT
>Ga0315914_1011059_pt1 | contig 10973 bp, 5 predicted proteins | sample MpolenodulesMG_FD_203920 | JGI IMG/M metagenome (GOLD analysis project Ga0315914, IMG submission 203920) | Medicago polymorpha root nodule microbial communities from Los Angeles, California, United States - elongated nodules | ecosystem: Host-associated > Plants > Roots > Nodule | place: USA... | reverse complement strand
CAGACATGGTAGGGAGAGAAGTCATGACGGCGATGAGAGATGATGGAAAAGACGGAAAAACGATGCCGAGAGGTATGTGACTGACATGACCTTCATAATTCGAAATTGTTCAGTGAAACCTTGATCTTATGCTTGTTTGAATTCGCAATTGCAGGTCACAAAAGTTGTTGAGCCTCCTGTGTGGCTTCAACATGCTTTTGCGACACCTGGAGATTTAGAATGGCTACAAAAAATTATTTTCGTCGAGTAGCCCCAAACATTGTCAACGTATCAGAATGTCACCGAATACTTTTCTAAAGCTGGCACGGTCGGTTGATCTTATTTATTTTTCATTAAAGATAAATTCCTTTCTTAATCAAGATCATCTTAAAAATAGTGTGTATGTACCTCATTTCCAGGTGAAAAAGATACTTCTATTCGATAATGAGAAAGCAATTGATGGGTATGCTCCTAATCGTAGATTAGGATATATTTTGGGTTTTATTTTGGTCCATCCCCAAATTGCTTCCTCTGTATTGACATATTAAACTGCAGTTATATTCAATTTGTCATGCTCGGGACAACCGTTTTATGGGACGTTTTCTTGATGTCGAAACGGTTCAAAACAAATTAGCCAATCCAACTGTTGTGACAATACCATCTGCAATAAAGAAGAATCGACGACTGATTGTGTCGAACCTCCACCCAAAAATGACCGAGAAACATCTAAAAGAGGTATTCTTGTATTCATGCTCCCTCAATTTGTTTTAGGTTACTAGAAATACAATATTGATATGACTGACATTTTTTTCATTCTAATTTTAGGTTTTTTGTCCCTTTGGTATATTGGATGAGGTCTCACTACTTAGCAAGGGTCATGGTGTTGTTCAGTTTGTCGATGTAGTGCATGCTGCGGCGGCTGTTGAGACTTTATCTGAAAACTTGAGGATAGCTGACAAAATGATGAAGGTAGAGTTTTCAAATGATTGAATCAGGGACATAACCATATATATTACTTTCATAATGTTGTTTTGCTTTAGGCCAACGAGCTATGGACATTCTTCTGCATGCTGAAAAGTTGTCATCATATCTCTATCTTCAATATGCAAAATTTAGTTTGTTTTTTCAACTTTTCTCAGCCCAAGGTTGACTTTTTGACTCTCCAATGAACATTTATCTTTTGTAACATCTTTGTTCTACAACATCTTTTGTGGTCCCTTCATTTATCCATTTCAATCTCAAGAAATATTTATTCCTTTGGCAAATTCCATTAAAGTGCAAGATCTGTTGTAAGGTGTATTTTACAGATGGCTGGGAGATCCTAAAGAGGTTTTATAAGATTTTTTCTGGCACTTGGATTACACTGGTGTACGCAAATAGACACCTTTTTCTGTTGGAAGTCAGAAATTTCCATGGACAAGAATTGGTGTATCCACAATTCACTCCTCCTAAAAGATTGCTGCTGGAGAATCAGAGTGCCTATGAGTACATAAGTTCTTTTGTTCGGTATGGTTCTAATTCGGTTTTTCTTCCAACTGAATTCTGCCATGTGATGGTTAAGGAGTTAACCGAGGCTGATGTGACCAATGGAAAGCTGGTGAGTTTGTTGTTAGTGTTGTGAATTTAAAGTGTGCTGCTATTTATCTAATTGTATCTACTTAACAATGAATGGTGTTTTATGTGTTTAAGCAGAAGATGATTTAAAGTGTTTATATGTTGTGAATTTAAAGTGTGCTGCTATTTATCTATTTATCTGGATGTGGTTGATTATCTTGGGTATACATGGAAAATGCTTTTGGATTTTTGTCATGATGATGGTGTGTCATGCACTTTTTCCGGCCAGTGGCAAGCACTTTGCGATGCCTGTAAGCTGACCAAAGGAGCCACTATAAAGTTCAGTGTTACCGGAGCAGCTAAAAACAGGGTTGTCTATCTTTGTCCATCTCCAACGTTGATTCTGAGAACAAGGATGCCTGCGTCTGGAAACGTTGGGGAAGGCGGATCAAGTTATCGATTCCAGGAGTATTTCTGGAAAAATTAGCTGTGTTTGACATTGACATTCTGGTTGGGCTATATCAGATATTAATGTGTTTAGGTCATTATGTTCCTGTTTAGATGTCTACTATGTTGGTTGTGTGTATTTGTTTTCATTTTAGTTGCTTAATGTTTCAGTAATGAGGGAAGTAGGATATGACCTCATTTTATGTGTTCCTTTCAATTATGTCTGCTCATGTTTTGTAACTTATTTATGTGACCCGTGTTGTATTATTATGAATTGAAGTTTAAGTGATAAAAAATTTGTGTTGTCAATTTATGTTTTTTTTTTAATGCTCTGCAAGAACACCCTGGTATATAATTGGATAACCTAAATCAATCAAAACTATCATTTTTTATGGTTTGCATGCTTAGGTCCTTTCAGTCATGTAAGTGACATTGGCATTTTCACTTATACACATAAATGGAAGGAAGATGTTTCAGCTACTGTGCAAAATTAGGAAGATGTTGCAGCTACTGTACTAAACCAAGATGTTGCAATTACTTTTGGAAATGTTACTTTGGATGTTTATCTTTTATTTTGGTTGTTTGAAGAATACTTTCTACCATTTAAATGAAGGGAAGGAGGTTTAATCTCATGCTTTTATGTATTAATTTTCCCTTAATGGTATTAATTTTAAATTTACGTTTCTTGCTGTTGTCTAAAGAAAGTGGTTCTAAAGAAGCATTTTCCACTAAAGAAAAATGAGTTAAGTGCTTCTATTAAAAAAATGCAGATTTAGGCACATTGTTTTCAATGAATATTTCCACAGTTACAATTGGTTAAAGTGTTCCATAATAATAGTCAATTAGTGTACTGAAGTCTCAAGGTGAGACAGCTCCTACCTAAGATTTAGTGTGATTATTAATATCAATTGTATATAGATTTGTTGTTTTATGTCTTTACCACTTATACAGTGTAATTAAAATCAACTCTCCTTCATGTCAAAAATTGCATTGCTCATCAATGATCTCATCTTATTGAGATGTATACCCATTTGTTATAAGCCTGCAATAATTGATTTGACTTACCATTATATCAGAAAAATATCAAAAGAAACTAAGATATTTGGTGTTTAGATGAAATTTTCCTCATTAGCTGCAATAAATCTATGTTTTGATTATGAGATATACTCTTATTAGTTGTTTATGTGCTTTACATTTTAATGTAGTTTACAGAGAAGTGTTCCAAAATATTTGATAGTTAATATTATTATTACCGATGTGATGTTGGAATGAAGTTTCAATTATAATATATTTCACAATGTTTAAATTTATATATTCATGTGATATTGTAGTCCTAGATTACTAATATATTGTGTTGGTCGCACGGGTCGCGCGATCTAGTTTACATAAAGACATCTCAGATTGCTGTCCGGTGATGTTGAGGTATTCTTCTCAGGTATGGGGGCCTAAGCCCTTGAGGTTTAATAATTTCTAGTTTAACCACCCCGATTTCTTTGATGTGGTTAATGGTTTTTTTGGGGAAAGTGGTAGCTCTTGGTTGATTACCTTCAAGATAAAAGAAAAACTAATGCTCTCAAAGAGACTCTTAAAAGGTGCAACATTGAAGTCTTTCGAAGCTTGAGTTTTGGATTTCTCAATTGATCGAGCAAATTAAACATCAGAGATGAGGAAGGAGCTCCTTCCATTCCTGATAGTGAGACTCGAGTGAAGGCTTGTGTGGCCTACGGGAGTTGGTGAAAGTTAAGGAGCCTAGCTATTTCAAATATCAAGAGCTAGTTGGTTGAAGGAAGGTGACGCTAACATGGGGTACTATCATTCATGTGCAAGGCAACGTTGTAGAAGAAATTCCATTTTGACTATGAGTGTAGGGGACTCTTGGGTAGAGGGTGTAACTGGGGTTAGGGGAGAGGTGGTTAGGTTTTTCTCATTATTTTTCTGATCATAGTCATCATGGGCCTTTGATAGAGGGTTTTAAGTTTCTAGGTATATCTTTGGAGGAGAGTTCCCTTTTGACTGCCCCTTTTCACTTGAAGAGATTGAAGCAGCGATTGCACTTAGTGATGGTAATAAAAGTCAATGGCTATATGAGTTTAATATTACTTTCCTCAAGAAATTGTGTACCCTCTCCCAAGAAGAGGTGTGGGTGTTTTTTCAACAGTTTCACTCTAGTGTTTCTCTCCCAAGGAGTTTCGCTTCTTATTGCGTGGCTTTAATTCCGAAGGTGGACGCTCCTAAAAGTCTTGGATATTTCCACCCCACTCACTCCTTGGGTACTTTATAAGTTGACTGCAAAAAATTGACCAAGAGGTTTATTTTTCATAATCATCAAGGGTAGGCAGGTGGTGGATGGTGAATGAAGTTGTGGATTTAGTTAAGATGTCTGAGAAGAATTGTCTCATTTTTAAAGTTGACGCATGTGCAAAATAATTGTAGCCCATATTAAATAAATTCAAATAAATTTACATCATTTGCATATAAATTATCTCTTTACTTTTATACTATTCCCTATTTAATTCAATATGTAAAACAATAGAAAAGCGAAAAATATAATTAAAAAAGTAGAGAAAAGAAAATGGAAAGAGCAAAATCATTTAAACAATAATTTTATTTTGTAACTAAAAAAACAATTCTTTTGTGGTCAAAATAAAAATATTAATTTGATCAATAATGGACAAAAACCTATAAGGACCTGGACCAATTTTAATGCAATCCAACTCACTTATTTGGACTTTGCATGTTTCTGCAAGATTGGCAAGGTAGCTTGTTTTACAAATAATGGGATTGTTTGATCAATTTGATTAAAGAAATTCATTTAAAAAATAATATTTCAAATGCCAAACTAAAAAAATAGCGTGTTAAAGACACTAAGAGGTGGAAAGTAAAAAATTACCGAATAATATATTGCCACCAAATATAAAGTAGTGTTTGTTGATAACATGAAAATTGAGATTAATAGTTCATTTTTGTCACTTTTTTATGACAAGAAATGTTTCTACTACTTTAGTAAGAAAAAGTTCCGCATTGCTTTAGGATAAGGTAAAGAATTTTATCAGTGTCTTCATCCATTTCTGATAACTATGTCATAACTAAATAATCAACAAGAAGTAGAAAAAGGAAAAGAAACTATCTTGTATTCATGTGGACATCATACCTAGCAAGGTATAAAGCCAATTTTGTTCTTGTTTGTTGTCCTTTAATTTTGTTGTATTGCCAAAACTTGCTTTATCATTATCATATACATGTATATAAGATGATAACTAGGTAATAATTGGTGGAGAGGACATATAAATTATAAACCCTCTGTCTTTAGGTATTTGTTGGAACAAGTTGTCCATAGACTATAACTTTTCAACATAATTGCATTTGCATATAGTACTGATTTTTATTTTATCTTATTTGCAAGTAAGATATAATAAGGGAATGTTAACGAGTGTTCGCGGAACACCGTTTAAAGATCTTAAATAGTATGTTTTTACGAAAATATGTGTAGATATTATATTAAAAATTGAAATATTTAACTTTTCTTAAGAATAATATCTTGATTTATAATGCTTAAAAAATATTTCGGGACACTGGTTAGCAATAATACCTATATAATAATATTAGAACGGGTCCATATCTATTAACATCTTATCAAGAAGGGAATAGAAGAAAATATCCGAAGTATGATAACTAAAGTTTTGTTTGACTTATATAATTGCGTTCTACAAGAAATTATAAGAAACAATGGGTAGAGAAATAAGGCTTGCACGATGCAGAAGTCTCAATCAATTTGAATTCCAAATATTAATCAAGATTAAATTAACATGCATTATGTAAAAATAAAATTATGCATGTATCTTGTTCCGTTGAACAAGTAGAACAGTACTCCTGCATCTTCATCATGCTTAGTGTTAATATGCAGTTTTTTTCCTAATGGAACTGAAATATTTATCAAAGCTTCAAGGGTGTAAGTGGAAACAAGTGATTGATTAAATTGATTGTTGATAAAAAAAAATCATTAATTTATTTATTGCACCTAATAGAAATTAATTTGATATCCTGTAAAGCAACCTTCAATTGACTTTGCCAAAAAAAACTCTCAATTGATTTACGACAGCATTTCAACAAAAATGATAAAAAAATCCTTCATTTACTATATAAAAATGCATTTTGATGGCGAATTGGCTGCTATAATTTGGCATCAGCTTAGCACACTTCAAAACTTGACCATGAGATGAGTACAATCACAATCACAACTCCATTCATCATCCTTTAAATCCCAATTGGTTTATGGATAAAATTTAGGTGATTTTGTGTTTTTCTATAATGCTTAACTAAACTAAATAAATGATTTTCTCAAATCTATAATTTTTTTCAAAGTTTGTTATAATCACAAAAACTGTATTTTTAGTCAAGAACCATATAAAAACAATAATGCAAATGAACTTAAGTTTTACCATTTGTTAATTTAGGATCCATTTTCACAATTGTTGGGCAACAAGGGCTTGGAAGAGAATTAATAAAAATAAAATCATGTTGAGTATGAAAATAGAAGTCCATTAGAATCGTTGATTTTAATCAAAGGGTTATTTTACTTCTCTCATCTCTAAGAGTGTCCTCACTTGCAATGCCCCATATATGTATCTAATCACATGGATAAAATTTGCCACTCACATCTCTCATAGTGCTCTCATTGAGTAGAACATGTTCCTAGAATCCTAGTCCAATTACTATTTGAGATTTATGCTTACGATGCCTAACAAAGTAAGACTTATCCTAGTTATGACTCAAAGCCCCTTCGTGAAATATTCCTCCCAAGGGTTGCTACCGGACTTATATTCTCACAAGCCTTAAAGTGTGTTAGGCTAAGTCATAAAAGGTGAGTTACTTATCTCTCCGCCTACTTGGGATAGAATTACTCCAACTTATTTGATCTTCATTATCTTCATTGTATTTGATCTACTAGCTTCCATAACTTCTATGAGATGTCTTGGTTGGCTGACATCCATGATCTATACCAAAAAAAGACTAATAACACCCATAGAGTTGTCTCGTTAGGGATGAAAGAGAAATACAACAACTCAAAATAAAATATTTATCAAACGTTTCCCAAACATGAGTAACTAACTATAAAACCTCTAAAAATGCCTCAAATAAGTTGAAAAAGACTCGACAAAACACTAAAAAAACACTATATGATGGGGAGTCATCATAACCCCATAGTTAAAATCCTACTTCTCATCAAGTAACAAATTACTCATACATTCAAAATTACAATTACTTAAGTAACATACCTTTCTGAAAGGGTGCTCAGATCCTCATTTTGTTCCACCTACGACTTCCGACTAACTCTGATTCCATTATCCATGAATTCAATCGGGGTGGTTTTATAAAAATGGTCTATGCTTTCAACTACACTCAATTCCTTATTCACTTCCTCGACAATTCTCATAGCAAGTAGTGCTGGTAAATCTGCTCCATCAACATGTTAATGTCGTTTTACTGTAAACTTGAAGATATTCTAAACAACCGTTCAAAGTCAAGTATCAACATACACAATTAAAGGTCTTTCTAGGTTATAAAATGACTTAGGTTAAGGTGAGATGTATTTTGAAAAAGTAGGCTAAACAAAAGAAATGGAGTTATATATCTTCTATTGATCCTTATACATTAACCATGACCAGCCTTCCACATTTTCGTCATAACAACATGTGTGTTAGTAGAACTACTTATTGAATTATTTTTATTTTTTTTAAGAGACCAAATTTTGATTTCTTGAACTTTTTTATGTGTGTAGACCATTTTTTTTAATGGTTTGGTCTACATTTTCTTTTTATTCTTTTCTTTTTTATGGTAACCAATTTCTACTAGTACTCCACCTCCAAATTTAAGATTTTGTTAATTCCAAAAACAAACCTCAAACTTAGTTTCAAACCAATACCAAATAACCTTATACTTCTTTATAACTCCAAAGAAATCAAACATATGTAAACATTTTAGGTTCAAAAACATGTAATATGGTTCATCGTTGAAACAAATATATTGCATGGAGACTCAAAATGGATTAACAAAGGATAAAATATAATTAGGGTTGCTTGAAATGGTTTATAGTACCAAATAACACGTCTCATGTGTATACAAATACGACCAATGGATTGTAGAGAAGCATTGCAAGTTCTCAAAAATAAACATTCGAACATGGGCGCTCATATGCAAAAGAAACACGGTAAAAAGTGGTATATATTTAGCAATCTCATTGGTTATGCTATAAAAAAAGATGGTGATTTGATGAATGTTTCTTCCGCCGCATCCCCCTCTGTAAAAATACTTTGAAACTGTCGGAAGTAAACTAGCCTTTCGCCTTGGTGTTAAGAACAATTTTTGAGAAAAACATTTTTCATTTGAATTGGAAAGAATATGATACTTATGCAAATAAATACATGCAACATTAAAAATTATCAAACATCAAGTCCAAATTATTTGTATACCTAGGACTATATGGAAAATAAAAAATTGACTAAAGCTAAAAGAACCCATGAGTTGTGCCTCATGTAGCATTTGTTTAAAGTCATTAGCGTGACGCCTTAACCACTGTTAGGGTGACTTATATGAAAGAAAGCTAGCCTTCTTTTTCCTCTTGCTTGATTCGAATTCCATGAATTTGGCATAGAAAAGCAAATGTTCCTATGCTCCAATCAGTAAGCTTTTGGAATTTGTGCTCTCATTTCTTATTGAACAATGAAACTCTTGGTGCAAACGCATCTTCCTTTGACTCTCCAATGGCTGAGTCTCAAGTGTTGTATTGAGATCGACATGTCTAACTTGTGACTTTTCTTCTTTGCTTTTATGAGCAATGCTATGGACAACCTCTCTAACACTCTCTTCCTTTGTTTTTCCAATTTTCTTCTTCTTCTTCTACCATAATGGCATGACACTCAATCTCCATACCAACCAGTTTCTTCTCAAACTCATATTTTCTGATTTTCTTTTCCTACAAAGCAATTATTAGACATGTTATCGAGTTCTTTGGAGAGTCATCCAATATACTTTGCAAAGCTATTGAAAGATGCCTCAATATTCTTGTTGGCAGCTTCTTGACTTTTATTCAAGGCCTCGATGTTTTCCTGCGACACATTCATGAACTGAGCAAGAATTTATTCTAAGTCATGCTCTTCTCTTTTAGAAGCTTATTGACTTTCGATCAAGGACTTGATGTTGTCTTGTGACACTTTTATGAACTGGGCGAGAATTTCTTCCAAGCTATGATATTCTTGTTGTGGATTCTGAAAAGTGCCTTGATGAGGCATTATGCATTGATGCTCCCACCAAGGAAGGTAAAATGGCTAGCCCAATTTAGGGTAGGCACTCAGTTAACAATTGTGCATAACTTTCCTAGACGTTGACCTGGAGTACACAACAAATAAAATACCTCAATATCACTAATCTACCTAAAAGGGACATAAATTAATTATGGCTTAAATCCAATTTTGGTCCCCCTATTTTCAATTTTCTTAACTTTATACCCCTATTTTTAAAACCACTTTTTTGGTCCCTCTATTTTGAAAGTCGACGAAAATTTTTATTCCCCCTTCTCTTTGGATGATGTGGATTCTATATGGCATTGCTGACATGGAAACTTCGTCATACTTTCATTTCCATGTCATTAATATTAAAATTAAATTGAAAATTTTAATAATTTTTTATTTTATTCTATTGTTCAGCTTTAGTTTGTGTTATGTGGAATTTTTCTCATGCAAATACAGCTACATAATTAGATTAAAAAACTATACAATTTAGTCTCTATTTTTGAGTTTACAATTACATAGAAATGTGTATGAACAATGAGGATTGTTCAAGTTCAATTTGTGTTATGTGGACTTTTTCTCATGCAAATACAACTAAGAAATAAGATTAAAAAACTACGTCATAGGAATTTGGAAGTTGAACTTCCACCATTAAGGATCAATTCCCTAACCTCTCCCTTTTGACAATTTCCACCTTTAACGATGCCTATTCAATTTAGGAAGAAAATCCAATTTGAAGATTTTGCAAAATTAGGGTTCTTCAATTTAGATATTTGAATTTCAAATTTTATTTTCAGATTTTTTATAAATTAGAATTATTAAAATTTTTAATTTAATTTTAATATTAATGACATGAAAATGAGAGTACGATGAAGTTTCCATGTCAGCAATGCCACGTAAGATCCACATCATCAATGAGCGTGCCACATCATCCAAAAAAAAGGAGGACTAAAAAAATTCGTTGACTTTCAAAATAGAGAGACCAAAAAATGGTTTTAAAAATTGGGGTATCAAAAGTTAACAAAATTGAAAATAGGGGGATCAAAATTGCATTTAAGCCATTAATTATTTTATGATAAAAACTAAATCTTTTTGGGGTTTAAGAATATTTTGAGAAATAAAAACACAACAAAATCAAACAAATCATTTTAGAATTTTTAAAATATTTGACTAAAAGATAACAACATAAAATAAAAACAAATATGTTTTTGCATTTTTGAAAAATTTGAGTTAAAAATAGAACTAAAAAAATATATATAAAACAAACCTTTTTAGATTTTGGTTAGAATAATATTAGACATAAAATTGAATAACAACAAAATATAGATAGAATAAGTAAAGCTCAATTGCCTTCTCAGAAGATCAATAATCCCCGACAACGCCGCCAAAAACTTGATGTCAAATTCGACAAGGTTCCATTCAAGATCAAAGGAACTGAAAAGCTTTGAGAACAAGATATATTAAAGAAGCATAAATCAAATGGAATCAATAGAAGAAAGTGTCATGATAAATTCTCCAACAATTCTAAAGAGGTTCATCTCCGAAATCCTAATCTAAAGTGTTTAGTTACTTATAGTAATTGAATACATCATCAAAGAGAAGAACGTTTATGTTGAAGCAAAAATCCCTTTAAAATTGTTTTTAAATGATAAACAAACTCTTGTATTAAAATTAAGATTATAATTTTATTTGGTTATTTAATGTGTG
>Ga0315914_1011056_pt1 | contig 10975 bp, 8 predicted proteins | sample MpolenodulesMG_FD_203920 | JGI IMG/M metagenome (GOLD analysis project Ga0315914, IMG submission 203920) | Medicago polymorpha root nodule microbial communities from Los Angeles, California, United States - elongated nodules | ecosystem: Host-associated > Plants > Roots > Nodule | place: USA... | reverse complement strand
CACACCTATCATCACCAAGTTGCCAGAGATATGTTACTGGACTTTTCATCACCGATTCATCACCATTTTTCCTAGACTCAATTCTAGTATGCATGCATGGGGACCGACTCATCAAGTAAATACACATCATCAACATATCATTCATTAATGCACGACTCTCCGTAATATGCAAAACACCACAACATAAACAAGAACATCACCATAATTAAGCATCACCATTTTCATCACCAATTATAAATATTCTCACCATTTCATCACCACACTCTCTAAAAATCACCATATATAACCATCACTGCTTACATCACCGAATATTATTAAACATCAACAACATCACCGCCGTAATTATTTTAAACCTCTTTGTTTTCTTCATCAACTAAAATAAACGTCACCATTATCGTCCTTATACTCCTTAAACATCTCCAAGTTCATCACCCATATAAACAAACGACACCTATTCTTATTTCTATAATTTTTAACTCTCTCACTCCCATCTATTATTAGAAATAAACTTCACCATTCTCGTCATTATTATAAAATAAACATCATCAGTTCTCATATCGTATTATCAACTTCATCACTCTCAGCGTCTTTATGATAGACCTCATCAACTTTTATCGCACCTATTTATAATTTTACATAACATTACTCATCATCACTCCTCATTACAGTCCTAAGACCTCCCCACTATTTCATTCATCTCAAGACATTTATATCACCATATTATCCCTTCATTAATCCAACCTTTACGCGCGACTCATTTCTACGTCACTATCCCTCTATTTTATTCTATTTTCCATCTCACAGACATACTCTATTTTCTCATCTATTCTAGGATCTATATATACTTTTGTGGCGTCATTTTTCGGAGGTCAAGGCTATTTGATTAGCATTTGACTCGCTAATTTGTTTCACGACTGAACATTTAATTTTTAAGAGAAAAGGGAAAAAAAGTTCAAAACACCCCTTTGAAAAGATTTAGGGTTCGGGGGTTACTTACATAAAGGGAAGGTGTTAGCACCCTTTACGTCCGTAGTACTCTACGGGAACCTCTTGATTTTATTTAATTGATTGTGCTATATACTTGCTTATGAAAAAATGGAATTTGAAATGATAAAAAGAAAAAAAGCTTGAAGTGATAAAAAGAAAAGAAGACCTATTTATCTATGTGTTTTATTGATTTGGAAGGACGAGTGTCCTTTGCCTACGTACGCGTGAGGGATCAAAACCTCGTAGTTCGGGGTTGAAATTGACGTTTGATTTGTTTTGTGTTTTTTATTAGTTTTGAAAAAGTTTTAAGATGAAAAAGCCAAGTGGCAAATGAGAATTGATTTGTGTTTTTTGATATTGAAGAAAATTGCTTGAAGTGGAATTAAATTGATTAATGTTTGATTTATGAAAATAAACTAAAAGGTAACGGATCGCTTGATCTTGAATCAAGGTTTATTAAGAAAATGTTTTTTTTTGTGATTTTTGATTATGTGAATGTTTTTTGTTGTTTTTAAATGATTGATAATTAAAACTAAAATTAAACTATCGGAGCAAAAAATAAAAAGCGTAGGTACTTCGTGGCGACGTTGGATCACCGCGAAGTCCATTAATCCTAAGATAAGAGGCATACACACACGCACGCACACATGCACCCATAACTATTACATGAAAAGCCTAGGATACATGCTATGGTCTGCACAATAAAGTAAATGACAAAAAAGTAAATATGCATGATTTATATTAAGCCTATATTTACGTTCCGTGTTGTAAACTATGACCTAAATTAAGAATGTGTAATGTTAGAGAATTAAACTAAAATGCATGAATTATTTACCTTCAAGCCTAATATACAAATTAATAATTGAGAATGCTTGAAATTAAAATAAAATGCAAGAGAAAAGCGAACTAAACAATATGAGATGCAGCAAAATAAAATGTGATAAAAAAACGCATGAAAGAAATAAGCAAAATGAGAGAAAAATGAATGAATGCAAAGAGGGGTGCAGCAGTATTATGGGGGGTGCAGAAAGTAAAAGGAAGAAGAAGGAAAGAGGCGCGCGTGGGCCTATGGATTTTGGTTGGGCCGGTTCAGTTCTTGGGTCAGGTCAGAAGAGGTATAAAAGGGTTGTAGACCCATTTCTTTCCTCATTTTTCTTTTTCTTTCTCTCTCTTCACTCCTTGAGAGCAAAACGCTCTCTTCTCTCTCCTCCCTTCGTCTTCTTCTCCGACGAGGAGAACGACGGTGGAAAGAAGTTCCGGCGCGGTGGCCGGCGAGTTATCGCGGCGGCGCCACCGCGTCAGAGTTAAAACCCCCTTTTTTTAAATTTTTCTCTTTTCCTATGTATTTTAACCTCCTCTATTCATTTCTAAACTAAAAATTTCAAGAAAATCAACCCACGGCCCTAGATCTAAAGTTTAAAGAAACGTTGATATACTTTTGTTTTTTTCCTTGTGTTTCGGTTCTGGTCCTGCTGTTTTAGCTTGTGGTGGCTGTGTGCGCCGCTGGTTTGTGTGTGTGCTTATGTCGTGATTATGTGCTATATTTGTCACGGCTGTGTTGGTTTTGAGAGGGTTTGCAGGTTTTGTCGATTGTGTATGTTGCAGCTGTGAAAATATTGTGCGATTTTTGGTCTCTGGTGCATTTTTTTGTGTTTTTCTGGTTGTTTTTGCAGGTGTTTTTGATTGGTGAGCTTGCGGCTGCTTGTGTGTTTTTCTTGCCGTGTTATACCGGCTGTGTTATGCGTTTTTTCTGTCTGGCTGTGTTGGTTGTTTTGCAGGTTTATTTATAGGGAGACAAGTGAGGTTAGGGTTTGTTGGAGGGGAGCAGAATAGATGATTGGGATGGAGAGTGGTGCATGACAGCCTGTTGGCAGCCAGTGGACAGCTGTGTTGGGCTGGAATCAAACAGACAAAAATACAAAATAAAAAACTCCAAATGATAAAAAGAAAAAAAATGTAAAAAAAATGGTAAAAGATAAAGACTAAAAAAAATATATATATATAAAAAAAATGAATGTAAACTCACTTGATTAAAAGAAATTAAATTAAAATGAAAATTGAGAGAAGAGGGCCCGACTCGGAACCAAAAAAAATGAGGTATTTTAAAATACCTCTCTGCCGAATTTTTTACCGAAAATCGGGGTCCGACAATACGTGTCAGTGACATCTTAGGTCAAAAATTGGGGTATGACAACTTTATTATGATATCAGACCATATTCCTCATTCATAGTATTAAGTTGTTTACTTAATCATTATCTTTACATCTCCTCTCTTTACAACTAGGTTCTACCTCCCCATCGTCATTAACTCCTTCATACTTATTCCTCTCATTAACGCGACTTTACATCTTATTACCTTGTTCTCACATTCGTCGTCATCTATACATCGACTTTTCTTCTAATCTTAACTTAATCCTAATTTAAAGTTATTATCTCACTTTATCAGTACTTTTGACTTCAGAAAACTTTCCTCACTAAGACTTCATTATAATCATTCAAGATTTTATTTTCTCGATACCGGTTGTTATTATTATCATCAAACATTATAACTGTTACCGCTTATCCCTTGTCCTACTTATCTTGCTCTCTTATAATTGTTTCCCGTCCTTTTCATCGCTATTATAGTTCTTATTGTCTTTCATTACCTAATTCACAACTCCCTATCTTTCTTTACATATCGCCTACGAACATCTAACTCGACTACACTATAATCTTTATTTGTTTTTACACTTTAAACGTTCCTATATAACATTCACCATAAGTTATTTAATTACATTGGCTCTATCACTCTCCAATTATCAAAACTCTTAAGCTCATTATTTTTCACGTCCTATTGTCAAGTCATCTTTTAACATCATTAAATTCATTTAGATCACTATCATTGGTTTATGTTTTAGACTTGCTATTATCCTGAGGCAATCGCTTCTATTTATGCCTGATCAAACTTCCTCATTTAGATGTACAGCTTAAGGACCCTCACCTTTACATTACAAGTTAACGGATTTCTTAAAATCACTAACACTATCAGGGATGGTTTAGAGTCCACTACAACGGTGCTGCTGAAACTTCAAGAAAAACGCAGCATGACCCACGTGCGACATTTTAATCATAACTCAACTTAGAAATGTCTGAATGAGGTCAAACCAAAGCTAAAATAAAGATAACACCCATATATACAACTTTCATGAAGGAACTTAAATACATTTCGATACGGAGAGGGGGTGCAAAGGTTGGTTTTTCCTAAACCTAGGCAGACTGCACGACTCTGCTGACCTTTGTGTAGTACTTTGATCATAACTCAAGTTTTTTACGTACTATTGGAGTCACTCCAAAGCCACATGAAAGATAATATCCATATCTATAACTTTCATGTTTACATCAGAACCTATTTCAGAACATAAAAGAGTCGAAAGTTGGATTTCCTAAGCTTCAGAAAAGAGCACAACCCTGCTGACCTATGTGTAGTATTTTGACAATATCTTGTGTTGTAGATGTTGGAATGAGGTCAAACCAACGCCCAATTAAAAATAACATTCATATCTACAACTTTCATGAAGACGCCAAAACCTAATTCTAAACCGAAAAGTGCCAGATTTTATTTTTTGTTTCGGTTACAGATTTTCTGCGATTTCGCATATGCGATTTAGCCTTAAGGGACCTTTCCTAACTCCACTTTCGACCCTAAACTCACAAAACTCGACCCTAATCTTCACTCCATGACTACCCTATCATTCAAACACTAATTCTTCGTTAACCTATCTGATTATCCACTCTTTTTAAGACTAAAACTCAATTCAAAAATCTAAACTAGTTGTACTCAATTGTCATCTTTCGACTTCATCTTTCAATTCGTTCATCATCATTCTCTCATCAAAATTCACATCATAACAGCAACAATGTATTAAAATTTAAGACAACCCTTGCATCATAAATTAAGATACCCTAAAGTGTAAAGATTCTCCCCCTTACCTCGATTCCCTTGAAAATTCTAGTTTTGGCTTGATTCCACCACAGCTAGGGTTTCTCCTTTTCTCCTCCCCTCTTCTCTATTTTCCACGTTCAGAAAAAGTGACGCTTCTAACTCCTAATGCTTCTATTTATAATTGGGTCAATCATTTGTAATAATTTTTTTTCTCCTCTGTTCACTATTCTTATACTCCTCCCCTCCCCCACTTATTTGAAACTTATATTTTACACCTCCGACACTATTTTATTTTGTTTTGATTACTCTCTTTATTTAATTTAAATTCTCATACTAAATCCTCGTCAATATTCTATCTTCTTAACAACAAAATAACATTCAAGCTAAAGCAGCATCAATAATAATATTAACCAACACTTCACCTATTAAAATTCATGGAATTAATTAAAAAAATAAAATTAGGGTGTTACATGCAGCAACTTAACATAATAATTTCCCTCTAAAATGCTGCATTAGGTTATCATCAATTTAGCCTAACAAATTCCATCTGAAATGAAGCGCACCAATTTAACCTAACAAATTCCCTCTAAAATGCAACAATCCCTAATATTTCTCCCCACTGATGAGTTTTTCATTCCTATCATGTTGTGTCATCGTTTGTATTTATCTATTGTTTCTATAGATTTTTTTTTTGGACAAGTTGTTGTACACTTATTTAATACGTTTACAAACAGAATACCCTAATTTCCATGCAAACTCGGCTACCCTAATTTCCATGCAAACTCGGCTATATATAGCAAACCCTAAACCGTGTTGCTCTAAAAAAAAAACTTAAACCGTGGTAAATTACACAGACAGCAGAAGAATCATATATTTTGATATTTTGATTTTTGCAAATGAAAGGATGTGACCTTACAACCTTCCTCTCATACCACTACTTAACTGGTATTCTAATTTAACATGCATTTTATCGATTTTCATATTTTTTTTGAGAATTGGAATATCCTTTTTGCGTTTTTTGTTTTTAGTTGAGATGCTTACACCAATTTTGACTGTGTTCCTATTTAGTTTTGTCGCAATTTCTTGGTCTATTATCTAAGGATTCAGACTTTGTCGTGTTATGTCATGTTTTTTGAACTTAATCTGAATTTTGTTTCCTTCAAAACCTTATTCTTCTGTTAGCCTTTATTTCCTATGCATACTTTTATTATTTCTTTCTTTGCAAGCAAAGTTGTGCAACTGTGAATGAATTTTGAGGTGAGCAACTTTCCTTGGATCGGGTTGCATATAGAGGAAAGGGAAAGTGATTCTGCAACAATACTTGGTGGTTTTTTGTTTTGTTAAATAAGTAGTCATTTATTTTACTAGTGGTCATTGTTTTTAACTAATAATATCATCATCAATTTAATTGTCAACCTGATTAACCCTAATCCTACCTTTTTTGGCGGGTCTCAATAATTATTTTGAACAAAAAATTTGCAAGGAATCGAACTAGGTACCCATACTAACACCTTAGAGCTTTCACCACTAGACCACTAACAATTTTATTGACATATTGTTGCTTCTAAAATAGATATGTAATGCTAAATGCCTTTTTTTTAAGCTACCAACAGTCATTTTTATTGTGTTTATTTCCACGTTTGATTATTTTCACATAATTTAGTTTATGAGTTTGATTCAATATTCATTTTTGTTGATGCAAACAAAATGTTTCTAATTTTCTTTTTGAGATTTTGTATGTTGACACTTTCAATCATACTTAATTTGGTTGTTTCTATGACTTTGAATGTAACTCTAAAATTAATAATATAGTCAGTTTAATATTTATTTATAAAACTCTACGGTACGGGTTAGAGTCTAGTTAAAATTATAATTTTAATATATAGAGTTTATAGGCAATAAAAAGGGTATTAGAGAGTTTCATTTACACTAAATACAAAAGAAAAAGAATAAAAATATGATTAGGAATGAGAGAGTGGGAAGATATTTTTTAGTAGTTTCCATTATATTATGTGTTTTCAAGTAATAGCAAATGCAAAAAAAAAAAAAAAAAAAGTAAGAGTAAATGCATTTAACTCGGTGTAATGAACAAGTAATTGAATTGAAAGTATTAGCCTTGGAAACATGAGTTATGCATTTTTGGTTGTTTTTATGGGAGTACAATATAAACAAATCGACCCTCTTCTATTCAAAAGTACACGTGTCACTTATTTTGCCTAATTTACAATTAATGCTTCTGTCATTATGTTTTTCAGACAACTTGATCATGTCATTTAAATCTTGATTTTTTTTTCACGGTTTAAAGTCTTTGACCAAAATTCGCATTTAATTTATTAACAAAATCACATTTTGTCTTGCATTTGATCATTGCACTGATTTTGCTAAAAGATACTTTTACAGAATGACATTACAAGGTTATTTATGGAAATTGATAGAAGTTTTCTTCTCCAAAAAAAGTTTATTTTGGGAAAAATCAATGTCAATGTTCAATTGACGTGATTAATGATTTTTTTTTTTTTACAAAAACAAAACGACATTCATTCATTCAAATCGATAGAATACATTAGATACAAACATCGTCAAAAACGTAAAGGATAAATCTGCGAACAAACTCACAACACCCAAGTTAATAGCATACAATGGCAAAATGCCTACAAATAACATGATAAAACCTAAGTCACCGAAATACCCATGCTTCCGGATCTGAACGTTGACGCCCAAATCATTGGTTGAATTTGTAATTGACTGATGTCGATCTTTCAATAGGAACTAAACGAACACCGCGACAAGACGCGAAATCTAACGTCGCACAAGACGACGAACAACACAACACATATATGTGAAAATCACTTATTTAAATTGAAAGAAAAAGGGAAAAAATATGTAGAGGGGTGATTCTAGGTCAAAAAATGACCTAAAACCACCCCTCCTCGATGAACGAAAGAGAAAGAAAGTTTAGAGAGAAGTTGGAGTTTCTCTCACTAAAAAACTAGGGTCGACGATTAATGAATTTATTTGCAACGCACAAAGTCATTATAATCGATTAATTGTAAAACAGTATATTCCTATAATACACACAATTATGAATTCACATTTATTTGTATATACATTTATATAAGTAAATAATCCCTATAAATATCCAAAAATTCATTTTTAGTCCCTACAAATAAAAATGACACTTTTTAATCTCTATAACATTTTCCTTTAACATTTTAAGGACAAAAAATATTAGTGGATTTCTTTACAAGGATTAAAAATGCTAATGGAAAATTTACGAAGATTAAAAATAATGAAGGAAAATAAAAAATTTGGAGCTCTGAGTGATGGGAGGGGATGTGAGAGAGAATCGCGATGGTCATTGGCACCGCCACGGACAACCGCGCCAGTACGTTTCACCGGAAGTGAGGAACAATGGGGGGGAAGGGATTCAAGCAGGGTGCCACAAACGGGTGGGAATGAGGGAGATTGGATTGACGTGAGACCACGACGGAGGAAAGCGTTGCGACAAGATCATCTAGGTTAGGACAGGTTTCAGGAAGGTCAGCGGCTTTGGAATAGGAACGACTACAAGCTTCGACAGGTTAGGATTAGGTATTCATCTCGAGGGGACTGCTATGATGGGGATTTTGATAGGCTCGGAGTACTCAGACTGTAGGGTGCAGAGATGGGAGGATTGCGATTCAGATGAGGGTTATGGCTTAGAAGGAGATCGCGCACAGTGGAAGCTTCAGCAACGCGTCCCACCGCATCAACAAGGCAATCATGATCAGTTTTGGAGAGATGGCAATGATGCAGGCATTGAACGAAACAAAAACAGTGAGAAGGCAGGCCGTAAACATAACACAAACAATCAGAATGCCGACCACAAAAAGTATGGGAACAATGGCAGGATGTAGGCTGCAAACAAGGGTTATGACATTGAACAGCAAACTGACGACAATGCTACTGTATCTACATTGAAAAGGTTTGTAACTTTCTATATTACTCACTTTCCTCCACAAGCTTCGACATTATTTTTACGTAATGGCTTTGAAGTCTGTGGTATTTTGGAAGATGTTTTTGTGGCTAATAATAGGAATAAAAACGGTGAAGTATATGGTTTTGTTCGGTATGCGAAGGTTCGTGATGTCGATAAACTCTTGAAAGTTTTGAATAATATATGTTTTGGTCAATATTGTGTTCGTGCTATGCTCGCTAGGTTTGATAGGAAGGGTGTTGAGGTGAGGGAGGGTGAGGGTGTAGGTGGTAAGGTAGGAGGAGGAGAGGTGGTTAAGGTGAGGAAGGAGGCAGAGGGAGAAAAAAGGAAGGACGGGTTAAAGGGTAGGGTTGACGTGGGGAAGAAGAAGGAGGAGGGACGACTGGAGGGTGATGTAGATGGTGTGAGGGTGGGGTCGGTTTTGGTGAGGGTGGGAGGCACGAAGAAAAAGGGAGGACAGGGTGAGGGTGGTAAGGAGGTGGCAGCACGGGTAAAAGAGAAGGTGGGTAGAAACATAAGCACGGACAAGGTAACTGAACATACAAGATTGGTTCGGAAGTATAGATCTTGCGAGGAGGATGTTACGTGGGCATCTCATGGTTTGATTGGTACTGTTATTGACGGGACATCAATACCGCTAATTTAGAATAAAGTGGAGGATGCGGGGTTTAAAGACATTGACATTATTCCACTTGGTGCAGATAAAGTTTTTGTTCATTCTTTGTCAAACATTGATGTATCAGAGGTTGTGCATGAAGAGAAACAATTTTTTGATATGATTTTTTCTAATTTGACTGGTTGAACAAAGATGGTGATGCCTTTTTAGAGAGGGGCATGGATCCGATTGTATGGAATTCCGTTACATGCGTGGAATGAAATTTTTTTCAAACTCTGTGTTTTTTATTGTGGTAAATACCTGAAAGAAGACAACTGTTCTTTAAATACAGAAAGGTTTGATTATGCTCGACTGTAGATAGCCACGTCATCTTTAGAGGTGGTAAAGGTGACCGAAAAAATCATTGTTGACGGGGAGATGATAGAAATTTAAAGTTTAGAAGAATGGGCCTTCAATCTTGGTGATGACGTCTGTCTCTATGATGAGGATGTAAAATCTGATAATTCTTATCAGGGTAATGTTGAAATGTTGGCAAGATATGTTGGGGTATAAGGAGTTTGTAAAAGAAAGATGGCATTCCTTTCAACTAGAGGGGTGGGGCGGCTATGTTCTAAGAGAGAAATTTAAATTGATGAAGCTTGCCTTGAAGGAGTGGCACTTTGTTCATGCTAAAAATATTCCTGGAAAAATTGAACTGTTAAAAAACAGATTGTCAGTTTTAGACGAAGCAGGAGAGGAGGGCAGGATGTCTGAGTCGCTGTATAAAATTTTATCAAAGGTGTTAGCGAATCGGTTATAAATGGTTATTGGAAAGGTGATTTCAGAGACTCAATATGCGTTTGTGAAAGATAGACAAATTTTAGATGGCATTCTTATTGCAAATGAGGTGGTTGAAGAGGCCCGTAAGTCGAAAAAAGAGTTGATGCTCTTTAAAGTTGATTTTGAAAAAGCTTACGAATCAGTGGATTGGGGGTACTTGGATGTAGTCATTCATAAAATGGCGTTTCCGGTGTTATGGAAAAAATGGATCAAAGAATGTGTGACAACGGTAACAGCATCAATCTTAGTTAATGGAAGCCCTACCGAAGAATTTTCTTTTGAAAGGGGTTTGCGTCAAGGTGACCCGCTTTCTCCTTTTCTCCTTTTACTGGTAGCTGATGAGCAAAACCGCAAGTGTACGGTTTTGCCGAAGTAGTAAAAAGAGAGTATCGTTCCAACAGGGAGTTGTTCAATTTAACTAACTTTTAAGATATGATTAGAAGAAAGTTTTATTGTAGATATTTGGTTTTTAAGGGTTAAAAACAATAATAATAAATAGCGCCTTGGGATTATTGGTTCATCGTAGTGACAAATCCTTCACAAACAAACCCTAAACCATAACTTTATATTCGACCTACTTTCTAAAGACAAGTTTCTCTTTAGCGTATCAAAGCCTCTTTCGAGGTGCAGTGAGTGTGTTCCTCTAGCAACCACG
>Ga0315914_1011055_pt1 | contig 10975 bp, 9 predicted proteins | sample MpolenodulesMG_FD_203920 | JGI IMG/M metagenome (GOLD analysis project Ga0315914, IMG submission 203920) | Medicago polymorpha root nodule microbial communities from Los Angeles, California, United States - elongated nodules | ecosystem: Host-associated > Plants > Roots > Nodule | place: USA... | reverse complement strand
ACCCAATATCACAATAATTAATTACTTGAGTATCATCGGTTGATTAAATAATAATATGTATTGTAAAAAACTATAAAACATTTAATTTTCAAATTTGAAATAATAATTTAAATTTTTACATTAAAAATAATCAATTATTTAATTTTCATATTGAATATAATATCACAATAAATTTAGGTAATTTTTTTAAATAGATATTTTATAAGATAGAAACACTATTGATTGCCATTCTTTAATTTAAAAAAACAAAATTGGTATCTTTCAAATTTTAAGTAAACAATTGTTATTTGTTCATATTTTATTTATCTTCACGTTCAACACTGGATAATTAAGACCTCTTTTCTCTAGATAACATATCATTAGCACAAACAAAATTGTTATTTTGCAAATTCCTACTATTGTGAGGATCAAAATATTGTACCTGTTTGATGGTCAGTACATAAGAGAAAAGATATGGTATATTAATCGTATCTTGTTTAAATCTCATGTTTGATGCACCAAACTGATAAGATAAAATAAACTATTTTCCTATCATATATTGGCTTTCTTTTGCAATTTTTATCCTGAAATTCAAATAACAAAACACTAGAAATCTTTACTTATAAATAAAACTGAAGGGAGTAACTATATCCGCCTATATAAGTTCACATGTACTCACTTTTTTAACTAAACATATTCTCCATCTATTTTAAAGTGAGGTATCGTTTAAGATTTTTCCACACAAATTAAGAAATATAATGATGTTTTCAAAAGATAAATTGAGTATAGTAGTGTACACGTTTAATGAGTACTAGTTAATAACGTAATAGATTGAGAGATGAGATTATTTAATTTGCATTGATCTTTGATTCAATTCTACTAATTTAACATCTTATTCAATTCATGTAATATTAATTAAACATTCAGGTATGAGAGATTCTCCAATGCTTAAGCTTATACGACGCATCTGGGATAAATTTCTTACCCTAGATGACTCAGAGATGATGGAAGTCATGAGAGAACCATCTCAAGTAACAATTATCGCTGCAGAAGTTGGAAATTTTGAGTTTCTATCTGTCATTATGAGCACTTATCCTAATTTGTTATGGGAACTCAGTAACAAGGGTCAGAGAATTATTCACATCGCTGTTTTCAACCGCCATGCTAGTATCTTCAATTTGATACATGAAATAAGGTCTTTGAAAGATTGCATAAATAGTTTTCTGAATGATGGCGAGAATAATTTATTGCATTCTGCAGCAATGTTAGCACCACCGGATCGACTCAATATAGTCTCTGGAGAAGCTTTACAAATGATGCTCGAATTATCATGGTTTGAGGTATGTATAGTATACATATATTTTCTATCTCATATAAAAAAATACAAATCATATGATAGATTTCATGAAGTAATAATTTTACATACAAAATATTACATATGTGATATGTCATTGATTTGGCAGGAGGTGAAAAAGAACATGCAACCACATATGGTAGAAATGAAAAATTCGGAAGGAATGACACCTCGCGAACTATTTACGAAAGAACATGCAGAATTGCTTACAAAAGGAGAGTCATGGATGAAGCAAACAGCGAATTCTTGTATGGTTGTTTCGACTCTCATAGCTACCGGAGTGTTTTCAGCTGCATTTAGCTTACCAGGTGGAAACAATGATAACACAGAATCTCCTAATTATTTAGATAAACCAGCATTCCTCGTATTTGCTTTATCAGACTCCATGGCACTTATCTCGTCTTTCCATCCTTATCTCACGATATGCGGAGCAAGATTTTCTCAAGTCATTGCCTTTGAAGTTGATATCTGGACTAGTAGCATTGTTTGTCTCTATAATCAGCATGATGATAGCATTTAGTAGTGCTTTTTTCATAACATATTATCATGGTTTGAAATGGGTTCCTAATTTTATTTCTGTTCTTGCATTTTTACCAATACCATTGTTTATATGTCTGCAGTTTTCTCTGTGGTCGGATATAGTGTATTTTGCCTACATTTGTAGTTCATTATTTAGGCCAAGTAAACGTATGATTCACTAGAAGAATCAAGTTTAAGTCAAACAATAAATTGTATTGTTATTATGGATGAATGTATTATGTGTCTAACTGTTTTAAAATCTAATGCATTGTGCCTATTTCTTGGTAACATTAATGAAAAAGAGCAACAATATATCATAAAATTGTAGTTGTTTGTATGGTATAGATATCTACTTTTAACCACATGATTGAGTTTAAGTGGTTAATGAACTCCAACAAAAGACAAATCGTCCAGGAAAACCCGAGTTTGATTCATGTGTTGAACAATTATTGATGAGACTTTACCTACCTCAGCGTCAAAATTTGAATTACTTGGGCTTCATTCCATTATGAACCGGAGGGTTAACTCCAAAGAAATAAATATCTACTTTTGAAATTTCATTTTACACTATCAATAGTTATAAATTTGATGTCAAAAGTATGACATAGAGAACATTTTTTTTTTTTTTTTTTTATATTTTATAACAATGGTTTTGAATTATTGATATTGAAAATCTTTTTTTCGTATGACGGAAAGAATAATTTTAAAATAGTATACAACAGTGATTTTGAACTATTTGTAGTTGGAAGCTATTGCATGTGAAAGTCAGAGACAATGTCGTGGGTGAAGAAATCCAATCCAATTTCGCCCGTCAATGTCGTCAGTTTAGGCGAATCATTTCATTGGTTGGTGCAGGTGGGTTGGAACGGTTTTAGTGTGGGCATTAGACGCAAAATCATAACAAAAGCTTATAAAGAAAAGCGAGCTTTTCCACCATTTCCACGTAGAACAGACGAACCAACTCTTAAAAGAAAAAAAAATCAAAATCCTTTCAAACTGAGATGAACAATGAGTATTTCTCAATCACATAGGTTTTCAATCTCTGGAAAAGAAGATTCTTATAGCAGATTTTTACTTGCCAACAATAATCCGAACAAGTTCAACATCCAGAAGAATAAAAATAAACCAATACCTTGTGTTTGGTGTTCGAAAAGGCATGTGATGCTTTTGAGCAAAAATTCTTTAAAAAACACACAGTGTTGGATTTTTAGATTCTAGGTGGCGAGAGAGAAGTTTTTGAGAAAAACCTAACTGTTAAAAATTAGGGAATTTTATGATTTTGCATTATATACAGGAAAGTTTCAGATTATATAATCTGAAATAGCGTTCGGATTATACAATCTGAGCGAAATGTATTTTTAAGAAAAAAATTGAACACATGAGAAGAGATTATGGTAAAAAATTCCTAAAAAAAAGGCTTAAGGTAAAAAAGTGAGAAACACATTGAGAGCAGCACATAATGAAGGAAAAGAGAAACTAGTGGTGTAAGTGTGTTCATGAAACGTTCTTTCTTTTAGTTGAAAAATTAGTATGTTGTTCTTGTTGTGTTCATGAATACATATGCTTCATGAATTATAATTATGTGATTGTGATGTGCAATCTATTTTGATATTGTTTTTGACTAATTTGCTTAGAAACATAGTGTGGTCTATTGTCGTCCTTCATATCAATTTGTAATTTTTTTTTTGAAGAAGCCATATCAATTTGTAATTGATGTGGCCTTTTGTGGTCCTTAGAATATTCTTTAATTCTTTTGTAATTTTGATTATGCAGTTACCTTTCTTCTTACAACGATGCTTTTTTTTAGTGGTTTCTTACAGCTATTCTAAATATTCCATAATACAAAATTAATGGAAAAAACTAAAGTTCTAGAACAAAGAAACAAAGCAATATGCACTAATGCATAACAAGATATAATAATGGTCGGTTGTTGACTCTATTACTTGACTTGCATTTCTAACTTTTTTATGCCAAACGGATCCACCATTTTTCCACACTTCCTTCCCCCTTCTTCTCTCCTTCATTTATCACAATCTTCTTTTTCTCTATATTAATCCTGTTTCAACTTTTAGTTGTGCATATAACTTCAACCAGCAATAATTCTTCAAACTCAATATTTTCCTTACTCTTCCCTTAATTTCCCAAGAAGCCGACTATTACAAATATATTTACTGCTCTAAGAATCAGAGTAATTTCCATGTATATTTACTTCAATTGTATTAATTTGTACTTTTATTTTATTTTATAATGTTTTCAGAAGTTAAAAGTACATATACTGATCATGTTGTTTGTCATAATTTTACAGACAAGTGTAGGAGAAAATTAAAGTTCTCTTTACGTATTTCCTCCAGGTATGGTGCTTTAACATTTCATTGTCTGGTTGAAATCTTAGCCGCAAATTTTTGGACTGCTACTTATATAAAGTCTTCGAATATATGGACTGCTACTTATAAAGTTGGAATTCATCTAAAAGTTAGCAAAGTAGAACCTTCGATTCTCCTAGTTCTGACTTCTGGCGGCAAAGGCAATGGTATAACAGACTAGTGTCGTTTTTACTGTTTAAGCCACGCAGAGTACTGTGAACTTGCTTGTATGTTTCTTTTTTTGTTCAAAAAGCGTACCGATTAGAAATTCACAAGTGAATAAATAAGATGTCTTAGTTTCAATCGTTCTTCATACATATGTCTCTATTAACTAAATAAATCTCACGCGAAATTGGTGATGTTAACTTTTGTGTCTCTGTTGACATTAGTACATTTTAGATTAAAGAGAATTGTGGATGGATGATTAAAATAAATTATTTAGATGAGAGATGATATGATTGATTAAGAAAAAGATAAGAACAATGTCACCAAAAACTAAGGTCACACAATTGCAATCAGTATAATGAAGTTCTTTTTTTTATATAGAGCCTCAATTTAAGTGTATTTTTTAAAAAGATGATTTTTTAAATGAGGAAGTGTGGTACCGATAGATAATGCTCAGGAAGATCTTGGTAGGGCTATAGTGGCGACAGACTCTAACTTGTCAAATCATGACATGCAAGTTTTAGGGCTCTTTCGCACTGTGGCCCAGCAAACTATGGATTTTCTGAGCGACTCATGGGCTAACATGGGTCAGAAGGAAGATTTTGTTAATTCAGACTCAAATCAACAATTTCAGTTGGTGGTTCCAAAGAAAAAGAAAAACAAGCTAAAGCAGCATTCTGAGACTAGCAAAGGGTTTAAGGTTGGGGCTTCCGGTCGTTCACCTCGCTAGTAATTTGGTTTAATGTTGCTCCTCTAGCTTCTGGTTGTTTTATATGTTTTGGTTTGTCTTTTTCTTCTTTTATCCAAGAGGGTTTTGGTTTATGTCCCTAGATCCCTCTGCACCCTTTCTTTTGCTTAAAAAAAAAAGAATTTTTAAATTAAAATAAAAGCTGAGTTACTATAAAAATATAAATTATCGAAATTTTATAGATTGATTTTTTTTGTTTTTTTTTATTCTTCAAGTTAGGTGTAACCCACTTAGTTAAGTAGCACATAATTTAGCACTTGCGTTACTTAACTAATGCAGGAGCATTTTCGGCAAGGTTGCAGGACGCGAGTGTTTTTTGCAAGGGGAAGAGCAAAATTCTACATACAATAGTCCCACTCATGGGCTCCCATTGCCATTAGAATGTGCCACATTTTTTAAGCTACATCATATGTGCCAGATTTTTTAAGCTAAAATTATATTTATTAAAATAACAAAAATTTGGGTCTAACAAGGAAACATACATTGCAGGTAATACAACTAAAAAAGTTATGAACGCAATTTTTGAAGGAAGATCCGTTTCAAAACCACCATACTTCGATGGTACAAATTTAACTGAGTGGAGGGAACCTATGAAGATATTCATACAATCTGTTAACTTCGAAGTTTGGCTTGTGATTGAGAATGGACCAAAACTTCCAAAAAAATTAATAAATGGTGAAGAAGTGTTGAAATCGGTAGGTGAATTCAATGATGAAGATATGAAGAACATGGAACTAGAAGCAAAAGCCAAAACTATTTTATATTGTGCCTTAAACCCGGATGATCTTGGAAGAATTTCAAGTTGCCATACGGCCAAGGAAATGTGGGAGATGCTCGACAGGTTAAGTGTTTTGTACATTCACTTTCTGTTCAAAAACTGATTTGTGTTTGCTTTTTCTTATTTTTGTTTTGTTACAAAGCTAATCAAAACAATAAAGAAAAGGAAAAATGAAAACATGAAAATAAATGATTTGGTGTTTGCTTAGTTGTGCATTGATTTATCCAAAGTGGCTAGCATATATTAATGATTTTTTGAGGGAATCATATATTAACGTTAAATAAATGTTATAACTATATTTTCTCAGATTAAATATTGTAATATATATTGTCTTTTACAGGACAGTAACAACCTCCGATGCCAATTCTACACCTCCAGTGACAACCTCCGATGCCACTTATACACCTCCAATATCACAACAAACTCCGACATCGGACCTATACAACGCGCCTAATCCTGAGTTTTTAGAGGAAAGAAGTATGATTCTCTCTCTCAACATGCCTAGTCATTTTTTCTTTTTTGCTAATAAAAATTTAAGGAGAAGGAATGATGTCATAATCCAAGGTAAAGATGACATTGCTTCCGATCATTTCCAAGTCAAATGTTTATCTCTAAACTACTAGATTAAACACTTTAGAGTTAGAAATATTCAATGGAGAAAGAAAAAAAAAACTTTATCATATATTTTCGTTACATATATAACATTTAAGAAATATTAATAATAGTTCATACTAAAATAAAATTCATAAATCCATATAAGCAAATTTAATGTAAATAATTTTTTGACAAAATTTGATATATCAAATATCTTTGATCTTTGAATGTCTTTTTAAAATGTGTAAACGTTGTAGAAAATACAAAGTAAAGGAGTTATAAACTTATAAATAAACTCGAGTCATATAAGTAGGGTGTCAAAGTTCAAGGAAAGAATCATTCAAAATTTTGCCACCCTGCGGATTTATCAGATTGAATTCTCTCATTTGGAATAAAATTGAGATAATCCATTTTTGAATTTTTCAGCATGAATAAGACTATATTTTTGTTCTTTTTTGAAATCTGCACAAAATTTCACTAGTAATGATACAACACACCAGGGGGCTACAAGAAAAGAAATCAACACCCCACCACCAATAGACGTGCATAACCAAATGATGAGGCAAAGAAAAACAACCCATAAAAAAATGAAACAACAACATTGCATCATTTGAACATCATTTTTTATTTAACTAAAATCATGTATTTAATTTCAATATGATGACTTTTAACCTTGGTCCTACAAGATGAATCTGGACCTATCTTCTTCGCTCTCCTCTACATCTCTCTTTACTTTCTTCTCTAAAAAAATATTTACTTTCTATCTCCATCTTAATTTTACTATCTCTTTTATCGAAAAGAAAAAAGATAGAGAGTAATATTAAGAGAGATTCTCTCAAAAAAAAAAAAGATTAAGAGAGATGAAAAGTAACTAGAAAGATGTAGAGGAGAGTGAAGAAGATAAATGGACAATAAGGTTGAAATTGCAGGAGGTATGGATTAGAAAAGATTCAAGAAACGTTAAAATAATATTAGCAGTAAGGATATCAAACTGTGTTGACATTAACTTGGTATTTTTGTATGGTGAATATTAGTAATTAATTTAGTTAATTACTAGAGTTTAAATTTTATTTTAAGTCTCTAAAAAAATCTATCAAGATTCGCCATTGCCGCCCAATAGACGACAAAAGGAAAGAGGGTTGTTAGTCAACGCCCAAACAAAAGAAAGGGCTAAGCCCAACCAAAAGGAAACATCCATGCAATAGAGTCTTCATTAGGGCTAAATATTCCATTATTATGCTCTTTCCAAATTACTCAAACACACGAAAACCAAATAACATTAGTAAAATATTGCCGAACTTTAAAACCGCTTGTTTACATGGCGATGATGTCAATATCGCTTTGATCTTTTAATTACTTGCATTGTACGTGTAGGTGGGTTTAATGTTAACGCAATAGAAATACTCCCTTTAACTGCAATTGAAACCTTTGTTTTAGGTGATGATAAAAGAAAAAGGTTTCTCAAGCTTTGTGTTCCCATTCACAAGCATGCTCTAAACGGAAACTGGCCAGCAGCTAAGCGCATCTTAGACATAGAGAATGAGCTCAAAAATGCTGCCATAGCATTTGGGTCTCCTACACTATTGCATATTGCTGCAGGTGCAAACCACATTCACTTTGTGAAGGAGCTATTGGAGATGCTTGATGACAATGATATAGAATTGCAAGATATCAATGGAAACACTGCTTTCTGTATTGCTGCTGCAGCTGGAAACATTGACATTGTTAACTTAATGCTGAAAAGAAACATCAATTTACCAATTATAACTGGTGGAAATGGAAATACTCCTATTCACTATGCTGCTTTGCAAGGAAGATACAAAATGACATGGCATCTATATGATAAAACCATACATCGTTTTCAAGATGAGGACTGGAATAAATTGTTCTTTTCTTGTATCTACACTGGCATCTATGGTAAGCATCATTAATAGTTGTAATTCATTATTAACATTAGCATATTTCCACTAATGGTTTAGCGGCATTTTACAAATCAATCTTTGAATCGATTCAAAAGGTGTCTCCTAGGTCTTTGAATGTAGTTTTTCAGAGCATTGATTTTGTCATTCAGAAAGGATTAACGGCACAACTCATTGCTCACTTGCATTTCATTCTTGTGTAATTTCTTTCATCTTAAATATTGAATACTGCAAGTGTGACACTACTAGAAAAAGCAAAATTAGTGAGGGAAATTAGTGACGGAAAAAATGAAATTCCTCACAAATTCCTTGGTCGCAAAATTTAGTGAGGGAATTAGAGAGGGATTTCACATTTTCCCTCACTAAATATCCCTCACTAATTTTTGTTTTTTTAGTAGTGAAACAAAATAATTAGAGACCGATTTAATGACCAATTAAATAATCTGGTCCCTAAATAGATTGTTTCAGAGATTCCAACAATTCAACGATTAAAATGGTCTCTAGATAGAGAATTTTGAGTAGTTTATGTGCTCTATTTCTATAGGGTACCAATGCTCAATTATCGGTGTCACTTTGACAAAAAAACAGGTTAAGCAAGTATTAATGCTTTAATAGACAACTTATATTCATTTGATATTTGTTTTGTTGAATCAACACTGATCAAATCATAGTTTCAGTTGTAAGGACGTCGAGGTCTGTAAACTTTTAATTAAAAGTGGCAACTTTAGCCGTCATCAAAGTTTTGATTGATTTTCCATCATCGGTCCACCGTAGACCATGTGGGATTTTGCCACAATTTATCGATTGCAAAATTTTTTATCATAGTATTATTTTTCAATTGCAGACTTGGCCTTCAAAATGGTAAGAGACAATAAAGAACTAGCTTTTGCACGTGATGTGAATAAAGAAACAGCTTTACATCTCTTGGCTAAAAATCAAATGCCAATGGATTCTTCTTGTCATTGTCCAGAACATGATCATAATCACATCATGATCAATCCTGGTAAACCTTACATTAACTTTATATTTTATTAATCTTTTTACACTGGTTTCATTGTAACCAAATATTGTGCTGCAGGCCTGAAAAATCATATGGTTTTCCAATTGGTTAAATTTCTCTGGACCACGATTCTAGAAAGATACTACTCATCAAAGAAGGAGTTAAATGAAATCATAAATGAACCTTCTCAACTAATATTTGATGCTGCTGAAGTTGGAAATTTTGGATTCTTATCGGAGCTTATTAGTGCCCATCCAAGCTTGATATGGGAGTTGGATAGTGAAAATAGAACTATATTACACATAGCTGTTTTGCATCGGCATGCTAGTATCTTCAATGTCGTACATCAAATAGGGCATATAAAGGATATCATAGTGACATTTGAAGACGATGAAGGAAACAATTTATTGCACTTAGCTGGAAAATTAGCACCGCAAGGTCAACTTGAATTGGTTTCTGGTGCAGCTTTTCAAATGTGTGTAGAGTTATTCTGGTTTGAGGTATAATGCATCCCTTGTATACACAATTATCCTACATTACTTAATAAATTTAACTAATTTATTTTTACATTTCTATATTCTATCTAACATATATACATTTTCATATGATAGAATGTAAAGAAGATAATGCTTCCAGCACAGATTAAGTCGAAAAACTCCAAAGGCGTGACTGCAGAAGAACTGTTCTCAAAGGAGCATGAAGAACTAAGGGAGGATGCAGAGTCTTGGATGAAAAAAACTGCGGAGTCGTGTATGCTAATTTCAACAGTCATTGCTACCGGAGTGTTTGCTGCTGCAGTTACTTTACCTGGCGGTATCGATGACACAGGAAAACCACACTTTTTGAAGAAACCATCATTTTTGGGGTTTGCAATATCAGATGCAACTGCGTTCATTTCATCTTCCACCGCCATATTGATTTTCTTGTCTATTCTTGTCTCGCGTTATGGAGAGCGCGACTTCTATAAATCACTGCCTTTAAAGCTAATATTTGGATTGATCACATTATTCATATCCATAACAAGCATGATGGTAGCACTGAGCAGTTCCTTCTTCATAACATACTACCATGGTTCGATGTTGATTCCTAGTTGCATTTCAATACTTTCTTTCCTCCCAATACTTTTGTACATAGGTTTGCAATTTTCATTGTTTTCAGATATTATTTACTCAACCTACTATTGGAGGACTCTATCTAAGCCTGGTAAAAATATGATTTATGTACTAGAGAAGTAGAGGAATATTATTACAAGGAAAATGCTTATTGTTATGAGAGAAGTTTGACAAGAAACACAAGAATCTTATGTAGCAGCATGCAACACTTACAAATTATAATCACTCAATCTTTCATGTATGGTCAGCAGAATCTGATTGGTCAAATATCCTATCATTAATTGTTTTTGTTAAATTAAAGTGGTAATGTATTATTTGAATTGTTTCTAGAAGTGTTGATGTCATGTAACATTATGGAATAATGTAGCTTCTATTTACTTGTTCTTCCTTATAAGGGAGCTTTAGTCTATTTAAATGGTGTGAATATATTTTAAACTTTTATCT
>Ga0315914_1011054_pt1 | contig 10976 bp, 7 predicted proteins | sample MpolenodulesMG_FD_203920 | JGI IMG/M metagenome (GOLD analysis project Ga0315914, IMG submission 203920) | Medicago polymorpha root nodule microbial communities from Los Angeles, California, United States - elongated nodules | ecosystem: Host-associated > Plants > Roots > Nodule | place: USA... | reverse complement strand
ATCAACATTCTGAACTAACTTTCTGATCTTCAGAGTTAGTTCATGAATTCAATGTCCTTTGATTTCTTATATTTTGGTATGATTTTAAACCTGTTCCTGTCTTAGTAAAACACTTAAGAGCACAAGTTAAATACCAAAGAATTAATCAAAGTCCATTTAATCCTTAATCATTAAAGTTTATTATCTTTAAAATTAATTTGGGATTTTGCCTCAACAACACCCACATCCATTGTTCGTACTTTAACAACAAAAATACAATACTTCTTCAATAAAAAAAACTCAACATAATTAAAATTTGATTTAAAATCTTTAAAATCAACTTATAAAATATTGCACATGTAGTGTTTAGCAAAATAAAAGCTTCTAAAGTATTAAAAAATGCATATTACAATTAATATCAAAGATTTATGATTAATTAATTAATTTTAGACAAAAATGGCCATGCAACCATGAGACTAGCCAAAATGCAGCGGTTACCGTGATGAATGGACAGAATGATTAATTAATTAATCCAAGAAATATTAGCATACATGTGATGCCAAACTTTGGTGATCCCTCTTCAAATTGAAGTGACACGGTGTATGTCAATGTTTTTGTGTTAAACAATATTTACTTTATAAAATAATATTTAAATTGGTAGTAAAATTAATTTAATAATTTTTTTGAAGGAAAAATTAATTTAATAATTTAGATTACCATAAAGTGAAAAGAATTATTTTATTTTAATAATTTGATGATTTCATTTCATCCTTAACCTTATCCTTAATTAATATAAAATAGAATGAATAAATAGATTTATAACAAGATAGAAAAGATTGAATGTATACATAGATAGAGTTGTAGTACACTACCAAAAAAAAAAATAGATTTGTAGTACCCAAAAAGAAAAGAAAATAATGAATGAATAGATAAAAGAAGGTGAATTTTTTTGAATTAAAATAAAAAAGAAAAGTTTGTAAATAAATGAATTGAATTAAAAAAAAAATTGTGTGGCCGGGGTTTGAATTGAATTACTTTAATACATCCGATCTTTGACTGAATCTTTAACTAAATTAATTAACCCTCCATTTTTGTCATTAATTCAGTGATTGACTGGTCCTATTTTTTCGTATCTATTTTCGTACAAAATATTTTGTTACTACTTCAAATAGTAGGTAGCAATAGTGATCAATGAAGAAGAAAATAAAACCCGTAGAAATCCATCTACATTTTAGGAAAATTTAACACAACAATGGACGCTTCCCAATTGCCGCATTTCGCAATCACAATTAACACACAAGAAACGTTGCTGCTCCTAGGTTTTACCACTAACTGTGATTGATGATTTTTCAGATATTGTCCAATTAATATATGATCAATTGTTTCCTTAATTTGCAAATTGCTTTCTGATTTATATCATTTTTTTCTATATTAACAAGAACAAGAATATCTGATTTCTCTTTTTACAATTGTTTTCACAGTTTCCACGTTGTTGTCGTCGTCTAATTCATCTCAACCTCAAACGTTATGGCGAATTCTGATCTCTCATTGCTTTTACCAAGGGTTCTTATCGTTTCTCGTCGTACCATCCGAAAGAACAAATTTGTTGATTTTGTTGGTAATACACTCTCACTTTTCTCTCTCACATATTGAGTTATGTATGTATTTGCAGCCATTGTTACAATAACATGTTAGGTCACGGTCACACTTGTGTATTTTGTTAGTAGTATTTGTGTTTGTTAAATGTCACGCTCTATAGTTAATTGTTTGTTGTAAAACTGTTTTTTTTTTTGTTTCCTTCCATTATTTATTACTCCTTCATAAGTGATAACTGTTGTTTGATAAAGACATTTTGCCGTTACCCTACTATAGAAAAAATATACATAAAATGTCCATCATTGACTCGTTAAACAATAGTTAATTTATGTGTTTTAAGATTTTTGTTTGGATTAGAATAAAATCCAACAATTAGGTTTGGTCTAATAGATGGGGCAAACAAGGAGATTGAGTTTAGCGGAAGGGATAAGCAATGAGATTGGCTTAGCGAAAAGGGTTAGATTCCAACAACCACATATCAATATTTGAATTCCGCCTCAAATAGAATTACCCTCTATTTGAAAGAGAAAAATAACAAATATTAACCACTTCACTTCAAATACAGTTTTAACAAAATCTATTTTAAAAAATTCAGCTAATTCAAAGTCATATGTGCTAGCATACATTCCCCAAACACACACGTAGATCAATCAACATGAGCATATAATAATGATTTTTTTTTCACAAGATGATGATAATAAAGTGTTTTAGTGTCTTTAGATGAACATTTGACAAACATAATTTTAAGTAAGCATTTGTAAAACTGATTTAGTTAAAATTGAGTTTGAAGTGAAGTGATTTTGCATTTGAATATTCGCTCAACAAACAAGTTTGATGTAACACTTGGTTAAGTTGTCAGGGACATGCATTGTTATATGCAGGGGCCGGGATTCGAACCCCGGCACCCCACTTATTCACCTTGAAAAATGTGAATTCTAACCACTGGGCTACTTCACCAAAAAAAAAAAAAAAAACTTAGTGAAGTTTTAACTAACTCCTTATAGTTTATCGTGGTCTTCCTCCATCACCAGATTTGGTTGTCATCCATCTTATATACTTTTTTTACTACCAGTAAATCCTAAGCAGTTTAATATTGAATTGCACAGGTGAGTATCATCTGGATCTCATTGTAAAATATGGAGCTGTTCCAATCATTGTCCCAAGAGTGAGTGGAATTCATACTCTCTTAGATAGCTTTGAGCCAATCCATGGAGTTCTTCTTTGTGAAGGTGAGGACATTGATCCCTCTCATTATGATGATGCAGACCTGTGTGGACTTACCCCTGAAGAGCTTGAGCAAATAAGGCAGCTTCACCCAAGTGATGCTGCCATTGATAAAGAGAAAGATTCCATTGAGCTAAGGCTTGCAAGGCTCTGCCTTGAAAGAAATATACCTTATTTGGGTATATGCAGGGGATCTCAAATCCTTAATGTTTCATGTGGAGGCACACTTTACCAAGACATAGAGAAAGAGCTATTCGATAAATGTCAAGAGTATCAAAGAGTAGTTCACATGGACTATGGAAACTACGATGGACATCGTCATTCGATATATGTAATGGCAAACACCCCTTTGCACGATTGGTTTAAGGACTCTTTTGTAGATGACAAAATGCAGGTCATGGTGAATAGTTACCACCATCAAGGTGTTAAGAGGCTTGCAGAGAGATTTGTTCCAATGGCATTTGCTCCAGATGGTTTGGTTGAAGGATTTTATGATCCAAACAATTATAATCCTGAAGAGGGAAAGTTTATTATGGGCCTTCAATTTCATCCAGAGAGAATGAGGAACCAAGACAATGATGAATTTGATTATCCTGGATGCAGTATGGCCTATCAGGTATACATTTTTTTCCTACACTTTTTGCAATGCATGTAAAATTGATAAAAGAAATACAAATTAAGGATTTTTCTTGTTGGTTGTGAAATAGGAATTTGCGAAGGCTGTGATAGCTTATGAGAAAAAACTCAGCAGCTCAATACTGATCCCAAAGTCCACAAAGCTAAATGAGGAACTGGAGATGAAGCGAAAACTCATCCTGAAAAGCTTTTCAGTGGCTAGAAACATTTACAGGTCTGATTCTCATATGGTTGCAAGTCGAAGTTCTGAACTTGAAGCAGGAGCAGAGTTTTTACAGGTTACTTAAAACCTCTATTAATTATATCCTCAGTTTATAAATGTTAAACTCAATTTATCTTAATACCATATCTTTCTGTGATAATGGTTGTAGGCAAATACAGCACTTAGTTTGCAGCAGGAGAATAGGCTAAAGCAGGTTGGTGCAACAATTAGAAACGGTTCAAGTTATGCACACAAGATGAAAATGAATCAGGTGAGGGAGAAGGCTGCTAGGACTATGATGTCAAATATGTCTGTAGAACAGTTAACAGATTTGGTGTCTTTCTATGGATTGATGCATCAGATATGTTCGGAGACAATGGACAGAAAGATGCTTGAGCTAGAGCTCCTAGTGGAAGAAACTTGATTTCCTTGACAGTAAAATGTTAGGATTATAGGTGTGCAGAAATTTTGGTATAAGCTTGGTTTGTTTTTTTCTCCCTTTACAGATTTGAAGGAAGCAATATTACATTTCCTTTACAGATTTTGGTATAAGTTTGGTTTGTTTTATTTCCTTTCATGAAATGTTGGTGATTTTTTCTTCCTCTCCCGTCCTTTTCTGGGTGGAGGACCGGCATTTCTCTTGAGAATTAGAAATAGACTTTCGACTTGAACCCTCTTTATTATCTGTTCATTCTGAATGGTTTGTTGCTGTTTTGTTAAGCTTAACTATTAGAGCTGGTCTGTTAAGGCAGATGGGGAATGCCCCTACACCCAGTAATGTTTTATGTTTTAGCAATTGAATGAAGCTATTGGTGATCTTTCATGAATGCTGGTTTCGATCCCAAGACTAAAAGGTTGGAAGAGCATAGGTCGAAACCAATCATATGTGAAACCGGCATTAAAGTTATTGGATGAAGTTATTTACCATAAAAAATTAAAAATTAAAAAAAAAGTGCTCACGTTTTGAGAACTAATCTTCTGACTTCAGCCCCTAAACGTTACACACAAAATTTGGAATTTTTCTCAAAAAAATGGAGGAAAGGAAGAAATGAAAGGACGGAAAATAAAACAAGCAAAATTGGTGCCCTAACTTTTTTTTCCAATCTAAGGATGACAAGGATCGCAAGCTTTATTCCCATATTGGAATATGTCCTCTCGATTTATAAAGTTTAGGAGTGATTTGAGGTGTATTGTACGGAGAACATTTGAACCTAGCTTAATGAAACACTATCATGTTTATATTTCTAAATTTGCATACATGATTTGTTATAAAAAGGTACTAAACGAACAAATTTACCACATTTATGAAAACTGCAAAATTAGTGGTGAATATTGGCGACAATTTTGACCAGAAAGTGTAGTTTAAATCAATGTAATTTGGAGAATATAAAAATAAACAAGTAATATGATCATAACCATTAGAAAAAACTTGTTGCAGTCTCCTATATTGTGATAATATTGGTTAAATAAAACACTACAATCATCACTAATTTATACGTACAAATGCTTGGACTGTTGTTAAAAGTCTCGATCTAGGCCTAAAATGTGCAGTAACCCCCATTGAAATATATAATAAAACCTTGGTGTACAAGATAGAAAATAATAGAGGAGAGACTAGAAAAAAACTACAAATTTGTACCCAAAAAAAAAAGAAGAAAAAATCTACAAATCAAATCACCGAGGAAGTTTTTTTTTTTTTGGTTAAGAAGAAAAGAAAGAAAAAAAAAAGCAAAAGAAGAAAGCAAAGAAAAACAACCACGTCCTAATAAAGGACACTCCTGTAGCATCAGCTAGTAAGGCTAAGGATAGACATGATAATGGTTGATGCATCATCACAAGAGACTCTGAATGCTTAGCACCTAGTTTTGCAAGTATATCCGCGCAAGAGTTTCCCTCTCTAAAAATATGATGAATGGAAATATTCCACTCCTTAACCAAATATATCTGAATAAGCTCCAAGAGGTTTGCATAGTGATGAAGCCTCGATACTTTCTTTGACAGTAATTGCACTACATGAAGAAAGTCAGAAAAACAAACTAGTTTCTTATAACCAGCTTCCCAACAAAGCTTAATCCCAATCATAAGGGCATGAATTTCTGCATGCAGAATATTGGACAGCCCCACACTACCGAGGAAGTAGTTTTAAAGGTTGGCTCTAAAAAAATGTTTTAAAGATAAAATTGTTTATCTCTAAATCTATACATGTCTATATCACAAAATCTTATGACAACACAAAATCCATTTGTTGACTTAATATAACTGGGAGAAAAAGGCTCGATTACGATTGTCACTGTAGGTTTTTTTTTGTAATGTTGTATAGTTATAATTTGAATATCTTCTGAGCTTTTTTTGTAGTGTTATATACGTGCTAAGATCAACATTATTATAACAATAAAATAGTATTGGCCTAGAAAAGATAGTATTGCAATCGGTAAGGGAATAAATAGAAGACCCACCCTCCAAACAATTTCATTGATATGAAAACTCAACAAAAGAGTTCTACTACAAGTAATAAGACTAACAAAACGTAACTATAGTAATTCAAATACAGATTTGGGGAAATTCAAGCATGAGTTACGTACACTAAACAGTAACACCACATGCATTGGAGCAAAATTCCCCCGATAAATTAAAAACTACCACATGGTGATCAGCTGGACATTAAAAAAGCAGCCTGTTCTGTTTAACAAAACCATAATACCAACATAAACATATTTGGAAAAGAAGAAACAACCGATGTAGGACTCGTCGTCGATGTTAGCAAACAAAACAACCTCACAACAAATCAGCCACCACTTGCGAAGCTTCTCTTAAATCTGTACATCCACCATCAACTCATATTCCGAAATACCCTTTAAAAACTGCAGCTTGTCTAGAGCTTTGCTGCTTTATTACCATTATACTCTCCTGATTCTTTCGCTTATTACAGCAGGAAATTACAGAGAGACTTGACATCTTTTACGCCTTTTCTTTTACCATTATGTCAAAAAGGTGATTAATTCTGACTTCATAAAGTACAACATCTAAGAAGGTATTGGCAAATAGTAGGACCGATACTTAAATGGCTTAAGGGAAATGGTTACAGGCACCTTAACGCCATTATCGGCTGAAAAACAGGAAATCTGGGTGACTGACCTGAAGCAATCTTAACCACTTATCAGCGTTCTGTAAAAGAGAGTTAGATAACTGGCGCTCGTATCCACCACTTGGAGTCCACAGAGGTCCCTTGAACTTATATGAAGCAAGACCAAAAACAGGTAAAGACATTTTTGGGACACCGTCAATCTCGGTTGGATATGATGGTACAGGAGCATGGACTCTTTGTGAACCTGAAAAAAGTATAGTACTTGTCTCCTTAAAGCAACTCAAAGAATGCAAAATACAAACTGTTACCAAATACACTTGTAGCATCTTGCAATAATTGGGCCATTGCAATAAATTAAGCAACTATAGTTGGCAGAGTATGCTTAAATAGAAACATTATCCGTAACTAAACACAAGTCTTTGTAATAAAAGATGAGACCGTCGAACAATCAACTCCAGATATTTGAAAATTGAAATAGTCCGATTTTCATAATTTCAAACAGCTGGAGCAAAAACAGCATGTTTTCCAAAACTTGAAACATGACTTTGATTAACAAAAAAAAGGTTATCTAGGTGAATGATATTTAATATTGAAAGCAATGATGACGCATTGTGGGACTCGCTAAAACATCAAAATATGGAAGGACAAAACAATGAGAATAATAACGATGACCAGGTTCCTAGACATTATTAGTCTTATACACAGTTGCTTGCAAACTAAAGAAAGGAAGGTCGTGGAACAAAACTATTCAATAGAGACATCAGTAAACACTATACATCCTAACCATAGAATAAAGAGGGGTTCTAAAATAACATTACAGTCTGCATAGCATAGGTATCATAGCACAAACTATTTAATGCTAAAAGCCTTACACAACAATGTTAATCATGAGTTAGGATCTTCTCCATTTAGCATGAAATTCATTCATTTATATCAAAGAAATCGTCTAAAGTAATAAACTGATGTGTAATTGTATCTCAGTTATACTATTGTTATAAAGCAAAATCCAACAGCTAAAATGAAGGAAAATCCACCCTACCTCCCAAAGGTGTATAAAGAGAATGGTATGTCAGAAAGCAAGCATCAAGATCTTTTAATGTTGGACCCATTGGGATTCTGTAAATTGGATACCTACAAGTAGAACATAGAACAGGTCAGTCCCATGTGCACGAGTAAGTAGAATACTTTAATGTCAAAGCACATAAATAAAGAAGAGTAGAATACCATGCTACAGATATCCAACTTGATGATAGTATATCACAACTTCTAAGTGTCAGAAGTTGAGGGAAACGAAAAGCAAGGTCCATTATCTATCCACCACAAAAAATTATAATTAAAAGCTAAACAAATAAGAAATAGAAATGACACACGGCCAAAACTCTATTCCAGTAATACTGAGGAGGAAGGCAAGAATGTAGCAAGGTAGAGTCCTAAGTAAGCACACCTTATCAGCCAAAGGTTCGCGGCCGTAAGGAGGGTCCCGTTCAAGATACTCAAATAGCAAGTAGCCCTGAGAATTGACAGATTCACCATCATCACTAGAAAAGCCGTCTTGCCGGGGAGTATGCTGATTTCTCACCGATAATCTACCCATCCAATGAGATACCTCATCCGAGAGATGGGGAAGATTCCTTTGTTCCCTATATCCTCTAACAGGCTCACAATCACTGCTACCATCACTACTTGAGTCCCTGAAATCACTGTCACTGTCCTCGCCTAGTTGCCTACGGAATAACAAAATATAATCTATTAATATTGTTACACAATTCTCTGGGAACAAAGGCATTATGGTCACTATGCACATAAAAAAATTTAAGAACAAAAAAACAAAACAGTAGGTAACTGTTATTTTAAAAAAAAAAAAAAAGTCAAATAAAGTAGGCCGGTATACTAGTGCGCAGTAAAGATCAACATCTAAAGGAAAGTAGAACATTCTGTCAAAAAAAAAATGAGAGTAGAATTAAATTAATCCTGTAACATACACCTTGCAACAAGATTTGCAATGTACAGACACAAAACTGCCCTATTATTTGATTACATTTAGAATTTCGATTTGCACCCTATAGAATGAATAGCCACGACAAATATATCTTCCAATCAGGGCCGAAATAAGCAAATATACCTTGACTTTACAGGTGGCTTGGCAGACTGGACATAAATTTGAATTCCAGATAGATAAGGAACGTAGTATTGAACAACACTGTCTTTGTCATTTAGTACAAGCGGCACTCCAGCACCGTAAGCACTCCATTCCCTGAACGATTCCCACAAATCACCAAGAACAAAGTAAGGCGGAACTTCCTCATTGCACGTCCTGAAGCTTCTCGCAGACCTCTGCAATATCCAATCGCAATAAAAAAGAATAAAAAACACAAGTTTTCACATTTATAACTGTACAGTTCATTGCTCAAAAAAAAAAAAAACTGTACAGTTCAGTTTCCTAGTCACAGTTTCTTTTAAAGAAACTCATAAAAATGTCATTAATATTTTCTATTGAACATTTGCTTCCAGGGAAACACATTCAACTGGGTGTCATGTCGCACACTTAATATTTCTACCGGCATTTGATAATTCCCCCTTGCTTTTTAAAATGCAGAAAAAATACGGCAATAATCAAGTAAATGACTCATGCTTACATTAACGGTTATTTTTTTTATTACGAGATTGTGTTGTTACATTCATTTTGATTTCAGATTAACTTAGGCAAGTGTCGCTTGTGTTTGAAAGCTTTTAACTAACATTTAATAATGCATTAAATACGATTCTCTTCAGTAAAAACTTCAATATATACTTTCTATTTCTCGCTCATATGTAAAACCCAGTTTGCGTTGACCATTCGCTGCTTGAATCCAAGATGAATCAAAACCGAAAACACGTTACAACCATGAAAACTGGTCTGACTCTGCATATAGAAGCTGCCAGCTAGTGATCCAAAGCCCTCGTGTTTTTTCTTTCCTTGATTACTCAAATTCTTGTGTGCCCGTTACACCTTAGCAAAACGCTTAACTTTATGTTTTTATACTAAAATTAAAATTTGATATCCACGTGCTACGTGTATTGTTTTGCTTCCTCCTCTGCATTATTTCTATGATCTTTTCATAATTTATAAACACATTTTGCCCCAGTAACAAATTCTCAGTTACTCAAACAACTAAATTAACTAAATTAACAAACAAAAACGGTTGCATCACTAACCAAGTTAATAAAGAAAACCTTTAAATAAAACAACTAGCCCAAGTAACAAAATCACCAAAAAAAGAAAAACAACCTTAGAGAGATGCTGAGCAGGAACAGAAGGTGTAATTGATTCCAAAAACCGTTCCAAATTACTCAACCGCTTAACCTCCGGTTCACACGACGGAACTGCAACTACTTTCTTGGTCTCTTCAGACCCAACCCGGTTCTCTAATTTCTTCTCAACCGAATCCACCGATTTTTCTCTTACCACCGACGAAGACCGACTCGGTGTAACATCGCTGTGAGCTCTACGAATTCTATCATTCTCTGCTGTATGTAACGCCCTGCGAGCTTGCGGTGGATTATAAAACCGATCCTCACCACGACCGCGCGAAAAGTTCATAGCAGTGCCCAACATTCCTAGGGTGCGTGAATAAAAAAAAACCACCCAGATGAAAAAAAACGGAACTTTATGAAATGGGTATTGGGATAAACCTCGAGTGTGGTCAACGGCGTTGAAATTATTGGAAAATTCGATAGGAAGGAAGAGGATCTAAGGAGAATTGGAGATTGGAGATTCTAGGGTTTGTGAAAATTGGGGGTTTAGGGTTACTAGAATTGAATTGAAAAGAGAGAAATTAAAAGTGAAGTGGGCGTGTTTGAGTTAAATAAAAAAGAGGGGGGAACGTGGAGAGAGTCAGAAAATGGATCTGGTCGTTGTTATTGTTGTTGTTGGAGGACAGTGGAGGTAGAAGGGTAGGGATGAAGGGTAAATGAGTAATTTTAAAAGAGAGGGAAAAGGAAGAGATTATTCAATTAAAGTAGGTTCAACAATTTATTTATTTATTGCAACAATGGATTTGAAGAATGAATCAGTTCTCTTTCTGTCTTTGAAGGCCAACCACAAACTAAAGGATTTATTATTCTTCATTATTAGGAGTATTCATTTTTTGAAGAGGGAAAGAAAAATAGATGCAAAATTTATTTTCTTTTTTTAGGTTTGTTAAACTTCATTTAATTGATGTGTTAATTTTAGTATCAGGACGTCAAAGGGCCAATTTCCATATTGTTCTAATT
>Ga0315914_1011052_pt1 | contig 10979 bp, 9 predicted proteins | sample MpolenodulesMG_FD_203920 | JGI IMG/M metagenome (GOLD analysis project Ga0315914, IMG submission 203920) | Medicago polymorpha root nodule microbial communities from Los Angeles, California, United States - elongated nodules | ecosystem: Host-associated > Plants > Roots > Nodule | place: USA... | reverse complement strand
TGATGTATTTGTTTGTCAAAGAATCCAATCTTACATTCAAGAGCCAAGCATATTGAGATCAAACATCATTTTATTAGAGACTATGTTCAAAAATGTATTTTGGTTATACAATTCTTTGATACTGAACATCAATGGGCTCTGAGAGTTTGAGGAAAACAAGCTTCTGATGATGTCAACATCTGAAGTCCAGAGTCTGGACTTCTTGCTTCTGATAGCTATGTTAGTGGAAACATTGGAAGTTACTTTTTGGTAACACCTGTCCCATTAATGTAACAGTTATTCTGAGACCCTCTGACGTGGTTTATTTGTATTGGTTTATAACTTAAAAGAGCTATGATGATTTTTTGCTTTGAATGTACCATCTCACGCCCCTAGTCATTATTGTTTGTGTTTGTTTGTCCCCTGTCTGAATCTCTAACGTTTTGCTAAAAACACTTAGACAAAAACACACGCTTCCTCACTTCACTACCTACACTTTCTGTTTTCAATCTATTCTCTAAAAAAACTCCTCACTTTCAAACGTAAAACCTAAGAACCCTAAATCTTCATTAATCATCAATGGCGGAAGCAAGTTCAAGTCAATCTGTTGCCATGCAAATAGAAACTGGGAATTCATATGCGGTCAAGCCAAAAACTATGAGGGTTCAGAAAGAAGACCTAGATGTTCAAGTTGAAAGCTCGATGGATTTTGTAGCTTTGACAAGGCAAGGAGTGGATATTACAAGTTATATGCTTACACAACAATTGGTAGGATACTTTGGTATGATGAATGGTCATACATATGAAGAACTGGTAAAGGACTTTTGGGTTAGAGCAGAGGTTTACGACAGAGAAGCTGCCAAAATGGAGGAATTTGAAAAGATTGAAGAAGATGAGACAATGAAAGGGAAGACAAAAGAGCAGATGGGTTTGGCTGAGTTTACTCAAACTGAATCAGGTCATCTGTAATGGGAATTCCAATTACCATTATAGAAGACATTATAAAAAAAGCTTCAAGATGTACCAATGAAGGAAAGTTTCAATGGAACATTGGCAAGAAAAGCTCCTGGAAGAAAACGTGTGCTGAGTTGCTTCACAAAGACGGACCTTCCAACAATTATTGTGATATGCAGAAGGAGCATAAAGTCCTTCCAAAGCTGATGATAGATTGTTTTCTACAGAAGGGAGGTGGTACTGACACTATTTCAATAGACCACAAAGTCTTCCTGTATTTTCTTGTCACTTTTGAAAAAGTGAATTTGCCAAGATACATGTTCCATCACATGATCTGGGCACTTAAGGAAAGCCATAAAAATGACAGAAGACAAGTACCTTATGGAAGATTGCTCTCAGAGATCTTTTATCAAGGTGGATTAATCAGTAAGTTGAAGAAGACTGGAGTAGTCTCTGATAAAGATCTTGGAACTATGACTGGGAAGATTATCAATGGAAGAACTCTAAGGTACATGAACATTGTTGAAAAAGCAATTGTTGAGGAGAATGATATGAAAAAGTCAGATGTTATATCTGACTTGATGGAAGACTTTCCCCCAATATCCAAAGAGGACAATCCTGAGGTCCTAACTGCTTATGTGATAACCCACTTTAAAGGTAAAGGAGATATTATCAACTATAGTGTTATTCCTGACACTATGGGAGGTGCTCCTCTAAGGGTGAAAGGCAAAAGAAAATCTAAGAAGGTTGTTGAAGAATCTGAACCAAAGCCTAAGAAGCAGAAGAAATCCAAGAAAGCTCCCAAGCTGAATGTAATTGAACCATCTCTTCCAATAATCCATAAAGAAATTGCTGACTTAGGACCTGTTGAGGTTCTGAACAAGAGGACAAAAGGAGAAACTTCAGAAGCTACTGCTTCTCAACCCAAGGCAAAGGCACATAAGAAGGGTAAGAAGATAAGGAAGATGAAGGTTTCTCAATATGTAAAGGAAGAAAATGCTCAAGTTGAAGAAACTTCTACTCTTACAACAAGGATGGAGAAAAGAATGAAGGTCGCTGCATAAACATCTCCAGAATCTCAGACAGTTGTTCAAATTGTTGCTATCGAGAGTCTGCAAGATCATTCAAGCAAAAAAACTCAAGAAGCTTTTCTAGAAGAACAAGCCAAAGGAGTAGCAAGGGAACCAGGTTTATCAGATGCTAGTTTGGTGAAGAAGAATGCTGGTGAGGAGGCTCAGAAGGTTGTGGAGTATGCAGAAGCTATCCAAAGCTTAGCCGCTGATGAGGCTGGTAATCCATATTGAAGGCCACCATGGAAGTGAAGAGGGAGAAAACGTGTTCAGAAGCTGCTCCTTCTGAAGCTGGAATTAGAGGTAATAGTTCTATTCATACTATCTCTGATAATACAATAGATCTAGTCCCATCCTCATCCTCACACACTTCAGCCAATATAGATGATATTCCTTTGAATAGAGTATACAAAACTCTAGATAAAGCTTTACCCCCATCACTATCAACCAAAACTACCAAAAAGCCTGTTAATGTTGATGAGTCTGAAGAGCCAACCATTGATGAAAGGATTGGTAATTTGTTTCAGCAAAGACTTGATACATGCCAGAATCTGCCGGCTGATCACTGGCTTCAACCTCCATGTGTGAAGCCACTTCAAACTATGCTTCTTGATGAGAAGTTTGAAGGTGAATCAGTGCACACAACTTCTGATAATATAACATCAACATCATCTCAACCTCAACCAACAACCCAAACCAGTGATTCATCTGTTATCTAATCACTATGAAGGTGAATTACCTGGTTATATATCTAACTCAGAAAAAGCCTCTGAGACAACACCTGATATAGCTGTTTCAGAAGACCAACATCACCATTAACCTAACACACAAATGGCCTCTGAAACCGGTACAACTTTGATTATACACCCTTAATTCAAACCAGACTCTCCACTTCAATCCATCTTGAGTCATCATCATCTGACCAATCAGTCTCTGATTACCAGGCTCAAGTTATTCAACCTATTAGTGTAGCTCAATTCAAAGTTTCATTAGCTACTACACTTGATAATCTTGCCAACAAATCATACATTCTTGAACCTGTTCCTCAACCTGCTATTCCCAAGCCTATTTTTGATGGCATTATCACACCAGATTCTGATGAAGAAGATGAGCATGTTATGGATATTGATAATGTTCTAGACTCATCTTGTTCATTTGTTCTAGAGTCTGTTAATGACCCTACTTTAACTACCACTACCAGTCATGCATATACTGATAATCTAAACTTAGATGCACCCATCCCTACACCTCAAACCATCAATGTCTTACCCCCTCTTACCCTTTTACTAGATTCTATTGTATTAAGAGAGGTATGTGAGAACATTTTTTAGGATCTGCACAAACTGGTGAAAGCTAGAAATGATCCAATTCACACTGAGAAGTATGCAGATAAGTGGACTGCTCTAAGAGAAAGAGTGGACACAGTTATGTGTGATTTGCAAAGGTTATCTATTAAAGCTCAAAATCATTCTCTCAATAACTGGTTTAAGGAAGTTGTCAAGAGTATGGAAGCAGTGAAAGTCAGAAGGAACAAATTATACATCTCAGACTATCCATTCTTTCTAGATGCCTCTTCAATCATCACTTCTGCTATCAAAGAGTATTTGAACATCTCTTGGTTAACTATGCTGCATGTCAATTCACAAATTTCAATCCTTGAGAAACTGACGAAACCAGAGCCTGCAGAAGATAAAAGGGTTGAGAAATTAGAGCAAGAATTGTTTGAGAAGAAGATGTTTTGTGAAAACTTGAAGAGACATATGGCATAAATGAGAGAAGAACACAGAGCAAGAGAAGAAGCACAAGTTAGAAGATCATATGCTTTAGAGAAAACTTTGAAGAAGCAATCAGAAGACATGACTGCAATGATGAAGGAAATGATGGAATTGATGAAGAAACAAACCCAACCTTAGACTACACACATTCTGAATTGTTGTTTTTATCATTTATTTATGTTCCTTATGTTTATGTTTATGATGCTTGTTTCTCATATCATTTGCACTGATACTATGTTTATTTGCTATGTTGCTTTAATAGTTTGATTATTATTCATTGATATATATTTTAACCATGCTCTAATTTTGGTATTTAGAAATATCTCATGTTTTTCTAACTTCTCTTTTTGGTCTAATCTTGTTCAATACTTTTTGTTGATGACAAACGGGGAAGTATATATAGTATGCATTTAGGCTCCGAGCTCACTAATTTAACTTAAAATTAAATTAGGAGAACCTGTTTCTCATCTCTTAGTCTTTAATTTCATGTGAGATTATTTTTGAGTGACGTTTCTTAGATTAAAATGAATTTAATTAACATGGATAGAACTTAGGGGGAGCTTACAAACCTCACCTTAAAAACTATCAGACTTAGGAGGAGCTTACAAACCTCAAACCCTAAAGTCAACTTGTTAATTAGATTAACAACAATTGACCTTTAATACTTGTGTTTGTCATCATCAAAAAGGGGGAGATCGTTGAAAAAAAATGTGTTTAACATTACCACCTTAAGTTTTGATGATAACAAGGTATTAAAATATCAATTGGATATACTAATATTTGTTCAAGTGTGCAGGACCATAGACAAAAAGTTATATGTCTTTAACTCAAGTATAGGTTCTGAAAGAACAAATGAGAGCAATGGAATTTACAGAAGAAGCTTGTGTTGCAAGGGAGAAGACATAGTCTGAAGACAAAAAGCATCTATCAGAAGCTGTCTACCAGAAGCTGACGTCATCAGAGAGTCTGAAGAACCATCGGAAGCTGAAGTTCATCAGAGTCTGAAGACTGGAAGCTGAAGTTAGTTAGAAGTTGTTATTTTGAATGCATATCATTGCAGAAGGAATGGAAGCCTAGAGCAACGACTATTTCAGAGGAATCAGAAGGCATTGGATGCTTATCCACTGAAGAGCGCAGGAAAAGGACATAGTACAATTGTACAACCACTACCTCCATTACTCCACTCCTCATGTCTGCAGTAAGATAACAACTGTGACTATGCTGGTTATTCTCTATTCAAGGAATGAATTTGAAATTGTTCCTTCATAGGACAATAATCAAATCAAGCAACAGATCATTGGTGATTATCAAGCTTCAACAATGACACTTTTGATGTGCTGGCAATCAACAACATTTCTTTCACACCTCTATATAAAGGAGTGAAGACTTGAAGATTGTAAGAGACTCACAACAATTTTACAAGTGCCAAAGCTTTGCTGAAATTATTCTCACATCAAAGTTCACTTAGAATTTCTTAACAATTTTCATATCTTAGAAATTATAGAGTCTTAAAGAGTTTGTATCTGATTTGTATTGTGAACACCACTGATTGTATATCAAGTGTTCAAACCTCAAACATTTTTTGTGTAATTGTGTTTGTTTAGAAGTCTCATACTTTTGTGCTTGAGCATAGGAAGACTCTTGCGTGTGTGCTTGAGCATAGGGAACCTCTTGATTTTGTGCTTGAGTAGTTTGAAGTCTTTTGCTTTTGTGCTTGAGCAATTGTAATCATATATTGATTTTAGTGAACTCTCCTTGGAAGTGCAAGGGGGACAAGACTACTTCCAGATTGTGGAAGGAACTTGGATAATTGTTTTGTGTCTTTCTCTTCTCTCTATCTCTTTACTTTATCCGCTGTATAAGACTCTGAATTTTGTTCAAGACTCTGAACTCTATTAGACTCTGAACACTTGACTTAGTTTCAAAAAGAAGAAAAAGCTAAAACAATTCAACCCCCTCTTCCTGTGTTTTTCTCACCTTCAACAGTGGCGTGAGTTAACTCACGCAGGGACATTTTGGTCATTTCAGTTGGGAATGAGCAAAAATTGTTGGGTAAAGAGCATAATTCTTTTAAATAATGCTCATAAGACACTTTGTTGACATTTTCCATAAAACAATCTTGTCAAGAGTAATGCTAACAAGCATTTTAAAGATATTTATTAGAGTAGTGATAGATAGACATTGCATGTGGCAAACATTCATTCTACCCCCTTTCATGTGACATTTTTTGTTAATTATAATGAGGGCAATTTCATCGATTGACAAAAATTGAGGGGAAACTTTCTCACCTTTATCCTTCACTGATCTCTCTTATCTTTCTTCCTTCACCCTCTCTTCCGACTTTTTCTCTCTCACCGTCCATAACCATCGACCACACTCACCCACCACCGCCGCCCCGTTGTCCTCAACCTTAAACCTCACCACCACTGTCACCCTCATATCTAATCGCCACAATCACCATCTCTCAGGCTCTCGTCTCACTGTCACCACCAATGTCGCCGCCACCCTCACCCTCATATCTGACCACCACCGTCGCCGTCATCACCCTCAAATCTCACCACCACAACCATTGTCGCTTTGAGATCTAACCACCACCATTGCCATCTCTCAGATCCAGCTGTTGCTGTACATATTCAGTCAATTTCATTTCATATTCTTCTTTGTTTGCCCCTCTCTTGTCCTACTACTTTAGTGCTTTTGCTTCATCTTTTTCCCTCCTTTCTCGTTAGTGATTAAATGTGAGCAGACTAGTGGTGCAAAAACAATTATTCAAGGTGTTCACAATGAGAAAATCATAGGATAGTATATGCAAAAAATTTAAGTTCAGGGTGTGCAGCTGCACACCCTCAACTGTGAGTGGCTCTGTCCCTACCTCCATCGACCGTTCGTTCCACCACCCTTCGTAAACCATTGTCTTCATCGTAAGGGAATAAAGAGATAATACTCATAGGGGATTTATGGTGAAGAGAGAAAGAGAGATCATCCTAGGGAGAGAGAAAGATAAATCAAACTAGGGAGATAAAGAAGAGAGAACAGCGAGATAAGAGTTTAAGGTGACAAAGAGAAAAAAGTCTAAAACAAAATGTCACATGGAGGTGTCTATTGGGGGTACGAGGAAAAAAAAGGTGTCTAGGAAAAATTTCTCTATTTTCAAGACATAAAAAAAAAGACAAAGGCAAAATTACGTAAATAGTCCCTTAATTAACTTAATTTTCGGTAACACTTTAATCCTTTATCTTTTTATTTTTCCGTTTTCTTCCTTTATCTTTTTTAATTAGTTTCAATGTCACCCTTCCGTTAAAAAATATGATTTAGACTATCCTTTCATTTTAATTGTTTCTTTTGCTAATTACTCTTTCCTTTCTTCACACAAAATAAGCAACTATTTATGAAAACCCATAAGAAGAAGATAAAAACGCACACTGAAGACGAAAAAGAGAAAAACGCATGCACAAACCCATAACCAGATGCCACCTAATACGATTTGCAATTAAGAATTTGTAACAAGGTATTTGTGCATTTGTTTCTAAAGTTTCGATTCTCTCTATATTTCTAATGTTTTGATTCTTAACGCGACCCATTCTATGTCTGTTTCACATCCTGCAGAAACATTCATGTGGTAGACTGGAAAAGAAGGAACCAAAAAAATAACTGGGTGAGGATGCCATGTATTTCAAGATTTGATTTTTAGGATTTATGTTGGAGCTGCATCATAATTACCATTGGAGAAGAAGACTTGTTAAAAAAAAAATCTTGGAGAAGAAGAAGATAACCTGAGATTTTTTATTTTTTTTTAACAGAATGGGTAACATAATCCACTTAAAGCGTAACAGTGAAAATATTTAAAAAGATAAAGGGCGAAAACTTAAAAAATAAAAAGATAAATGATTAAAATGTTACCTAAAATTAAATCAAAGGGCCATTTGCATAATTTTGCCAAATGTCTTGCTAACCAGTGCCCTGAGGACAATGAATAAGAAATCTACAAATAAAAATTTTGTTTTGGAAATATAAGAGGTTACTTTTGATCAAGTAATGATTACACAATTTTTTTATGAAAACTTACTTGTTTTGAATGATTAACCAATGCCCTAGAGGCACCGGTTAGCATTCTCCTTTTGCCAAAGACAAATTATATGTTGAAAATAACTCATTTTCAACCTTTGAAAATTTTAATACACAATCTATAAAATAATATTTATTTTTCCATTTCTTAACAAGTGTGACCAAACATTTTCCTTTTTCCTTCAATAAAAAACAAAAATTCCTTTTATCAACACCGTATGTGTGTATGACCAAACACTATTTATTTGATTTCGTGACCATATTAAAATTTCTTATGTGTGTGTATATACATATATATAACAGTTCACACTATTAAGTTACTAGTCAATTTCTCACTTTTACTAATCACAATTTCGCAAAGCCAAGCCACGCGTGCGTTTCACTGACAGAAAGAGATGCTCACACTGAATTGTCACAGGAAATATACACGCAATATTTAATCTATAAATACTTTTAAAAACTACATTTTTCAAAAAAAAGCTTTTTGATTTTAATATTCTTTCTTTATATAACCTCAAGAACACAGTAGCCATTAATTGCTTTTACTGTGCATGCATGCATGCCTGAATAAATATACAATACTAAAAATTATACAAATGCCAAATGCCAAATGCCAAATTATTTATTGTTGCTAAAAATTATACAATACTTCGCTGCAGTTTCAGATTCGGGACAAATGCCAAATGCCAACTTCGATTATTGATTGTGTTTTGGATTGAAGTTTGTACTCTCTTGAGCTTCCCCCGTTCATTTTCTAATTCTTTACTGCTGAGATTCAGCTTCTTGATTACCAGTTGATTGTATTAATTGATAGGTGTTCTACAGTCAACATATAGTAACAAAAGTAACACCTAAGAGGTCTATTATTTATTACTAATAATGAATTCTTGATTTGTTTTTGGTACAAGGATTCTTGATTTTAATAAACCACAAAGTTTATTGCTATGATCTCAATTGAGTAGTACATATATCATTCAATTTAATAAGTCTCAAATTCGAATATATGTATTCTTTAAAATACAGCCTCCTTAAAATTCTGAAGATAGGGCTTTATTATTCATTTAGTTCTCTCTCTCTTGCAGGAGTTGGTTTTCATAATTTTATTTATAATTTGAAATTTAGAATAATATAAAATTAGTTAGGGAAGCGATAATTTCTATGTAAAAATTTGTAAGTCTTTTAATCATAAATAACAGAGTAGAAAATATATAGAAGTGGGTTTTAATTAGGGAGCTCTTAGAACTAGGGCAGATCAAGGACTATTTTTATTTTATTTTTCTAAAATAACAGTGTACAAGAAAGAATGTCTAATGAAATTAAAGACTATGAACTATTTCAAAAATAATAGTGTTGTGTTATTATGACATTAAAACAGTATGGTGGTTCCATGTTACATCTAAGGGTGACATTAAAACAATATGGTGGTTCCATGTTAAATCTAAGAGTGTATATGGGTTGGGTCTACACAAACAATCCGGTCAAACCCGTCCAAAATACTAAAAAAAAATAAAAGCTTGGGTCGGGTAATTGGGTAAATATGATTTCTAAAAATGAAAAAACCATAAAAATAAATAGGTTTACGGTAAAATCAGACCGAAACTTAAAAAACTCACCACCAATAATGCTAACATTTTTTTTTTATTTTCATTGGGAAGAGGGAAAATATCAAAGGTTTTGGGTCATAAACCAAATTATATTTGCAAAACTGACACAACACACCCTATATATTGAAAATCAAAACATGTTAGAGTTACAAATTAAGATATTGCACTTTTTTGTTATTTTGATGTTAATGAAATTTAATGTCATTTAACTTTAATTTATTGCAAGTATTTTAATTTATGAAGGATTTTATTATTTGATTCTATCATTTATTATTTTATGATGCTAATTTAAAAACAGTGAAAATAAGGTACACAATTTTTTTAAGAAAATAAAAATGGAGAGCAATTTTTTTGAAAAACTATGAGAAATCGTCATTTAGTCATTTAATATTAAAAAAAAAAGAAAAATAATTTCCGTAACCCATTATCCAATGGTATAACATGTGGATATCTTACATCACATAAACCGAAGCGCCCGATATGATTTGAATTTTGGGTTTGGTCAAACTCAACTCATACCGACTCACGTACACCCCTAAATTTACATCTATATCTTTTTATTTTTTTTTGTTTTATTTACTTCTTTGTTTCGTCAAAATTTTCCATCTTTAAATATGATGATTTGAAGTTTCCATGCAATGTGATCGAACTCGAGATTTTAAGTCGGATCAGTAGACCGGTGAAAATCGTAAACACGAGGAATGTAACATGGTTCATAAGATCTTACTCTAGGGCAAAATTGTAACTTCAGACACATGCAAACACACAAAAACATAAAAAATTATGTAAACACACAAAAACATAAAAAATTATAATACATGTATTGAAATTGAAGTAATTATTTTACTTTTAGTTACACTTTTAAAAAAGAGTAAGCATAAATGTATTTATCTAGTTTGTCACACTTTTTAAGAGATAAAGGAAAAAAAAGACATATATATTCTTATCGTATTTGTTACATTTTTTTAATATATAATATTATTATCTATTTGTTATATGTGTTGATTGTGTTCAAAATGGAGGGCATTTTTGGAAAGAAAAATTCAGCCCAGAAAAGCTGAAAGGGGTAGTTTTCTTTATATATAGTATAGATTATTATTACTAATGAAAAAACTAATTCTATTATCTAAGAACAATTTGCTCATTTTTTTAATTTCAGAACAAAGAAAAACACAATGACCCAACGTTTTTTTAGATTAATGTCCAACTATTTGGTATGTTTTTAAGATGTCTTCCATAAGATCCAAACTCTTATTTTCTTCTTATTCAACTTAACCTATAAAAGTATAGCTGCCTGATAAAGATAATAGGAGAATATTATCTTTATAGTTGATTTGTGAAATCAATTTTGCTAGCACACCTATTTTTGCTATTTTTTTACTTGCTTCTTTGTTTTTACAACTTTGTATTCTTTTTGCTTATATATATATATATATATATATAAAGTTGTTTGATATTCAGAATCCTTCTTGTTTATCAATGTTTTTTTTTTTCTTTTTTTTTCTTTACTTTCCTTATTTTATATTTTTGTT
>Ga0315914_1011051_pt1 | contig 10981 bp, 8 predicted proteins | sample MpolenodulesMG_FD_203920 | JGI IMG/M metagenome (GOLD analysis project Ga0315914, IMG submission 203920) | Medicago polymorpha root nodule microbial communities from Los Angeles, California, United States - elongated nodules | ecosystem: Host-associated > Plants > Roots > Nodule | place: USA... | reverse complement strand
TCTCAAGAGTCCTTCTGAAGAGTGTTGTGTCAACTTGACCTCTTTTAAAATCATTTTTGATTAAGAAATTACTTAGTCTATCATACCAAGCTCTGGGAGCTTGTTTCAAGCCATATAGTGATTTCTTTTATTTATAAACATGGTCAGGATACTTAAGATCCTCAAAACCAGGAGGTTTCTTGACAAACACTTCTTCTGATATCACTCCATTGAGAAATGCACTCTTTACATCCATTTGATATAATATTATGCCATGATTAACTGCATAGGAAAGAAGTAACCTGATTGCTTCCAATCTTGCAACTGGAGCAAATGTTTCAGTATAATCAATGCCTTCTTGTTGACTGTAACCTTGAGTAACAAGTCTAGCTTTGTTTCTGACTACTTCACCTTGTTCATTCATCTTGTTTTTGAATACCAATTTTGTTCCAATAATGTTCTTCTTCTGAGGTTTGGGTACCAGATCCCACACATCATTTCTCTGAAACTGATTGAGCTCTTCTTGCATAGCTAATATCCATCCATCATCTGAAAGTGCTTCATCAACTGTAGTAGGTTCTATCACTGATAACAATCCTATCATAGACTCTTCTTGTCTGAAATATGATCTTGTTCTTCTAGTACTATCATTATTTCCAATGATTTGATACTCAGGATATGATGACTTGTACTTGAATGTATTCTCAGAAACTTCCTATTCTTCCTTGCCAGATACTCAAGCTTGTTGGAGAGCATAACCATCTTCTCAGTAGGATCTTCATCAGAATCTCCATCTGGTGATTCTTCTTCAGATTCAATAACTTTAAGAGCTTTTGATGACTTCCCTTTAGATGGCAGAGCAATAGGTTTACTCTTCTTCGCACGCTCATGTTCATTTAGACTTATCTCATGAACCTTGAGAGAGCTGACAAGATCTTCAACACTTAAAGTGTTTAAATATTTAGCTTCCTCAATAGCAGTAACCTTAGGTTTCCATCTAGCAAGCAAGCTTCTTAGTATCTTGCTCACATTATCAGAAGCTACATAGCTTTTCTTCAGTACTTGAAGTCTAGGGACTAGAGTTTGAAACCTTGAGTACATTTGCACAATACTTTCATCCTCTTTCATCTTGAACAATTCATACTGATTAAAAAGCATAAGAATTTTTGCTTCTCTTACTATCTTGCTACCTTCATAGTTTTCACATAGAGAAGCAAACATTGCCTTTGCAGTGGATTTGTCACTCATTTTCATGTATTCTGCTTTAGGTATAGCAATAACAAGTGATCCTCTGATCGTGTGATGCTTCTTGTAAATTTTCTTCTGAGTAGGAGTATGTTTCTTTCTATCAATAGCAGCTCCATCTTCATCAAGGACCAAGTCAACAACACCATCTTCAAGAATGTCCCACAGTTCTTCATCTAAACCCATGACATAACTGTAGAAGTTGGTTTTCCACCAAGAGAACTCTTCAGGATCTCTATTAAACTTTGGAACTTTACCAGAGTCAGCTTTCTTATTACCATAATCATATGGCACAACATTGTTGTTCTGACCAGAACCAGAAGTGGAGTCTTCACCAGACATGTTTTTCTCAAATCTTTTTATGTCACACTATTAAGTGTTAAGACAACAGACCAAGGCTCTAGATATCAATTGAAGGTGAGAAAAACACAAGAAGGGGGGTTGAATTGTGTTAGCTTTTTCTTCGTTTTCTCCTACTGAAATCACTGATTAGAAGCAGATAGAGTTAAGCTTCTGAGGTGATGTTCAGGATCTAATTGCAGCGGATAAAACAGAGAGAGAGAGAGAGAGAGAGAGAGAGAAGAAAGACACAAAGCAATTATATAGGTTCCTCCCACAAACCGGAAGTAGTCATGTCCCCCTTTCACTTCCAAGGAGAGTTCACTAAAATGTAATATCTGATTACAACTGTTCACTGCTAAAACTAGCAAGAGTCTTCAAACTACTCAAGCAGAACTGCAAGATATTTCCTATGCTCATGAACTAAATCAAGAGACTTCCTATGCTCTAGCACACAAGCGAGAGACTTCTATTCAAACAGAATTACAAAGAAATATGTTTGAGGTTGAACACTTGATATACAATCAGTGGTGTTCACAATACAAAACAGGTACAGACTCTTTAAGACTCTAGAATTTCTAAGATATGAAAGTTGTTAAGAAATTCTAAGTGAACTTTTGATGCAGAACAATTTCAGCAAAGTTTTGGCACTTGTAAATTGTTGTATGAGTCTTGTCATTCTCAAACTCTTCACTCCTTTATATAGAGCTGTGAAAGAGACGTTGTTGAATTGCAAGCACATAAAAAGAGTCGTTTGGAGCTTGATCAAATCACAAATGATCTTATGCCTGATTTGGTTATTGTCCTATGAAGGATCAATTTCAAATCCATTCCAAGTCTGGAGGAACACTGATGTAGACATAGCTGTTGTTCTTGTCCTATTGCAGACACAAATCAGAGTAGTGGAGGTAGTGGTTGTACACTTCATACAATTGTCCTTTTTCAACGTTCTCCAAAGAATAAGGATCCAATGTCTCTAAATCCATTTGAAATAGTTGTTGCTTTATTCTTCCAGTCTTCTGCAATGATAGGCGTGATTAAATCTTCATTTGAATAACATTTGAAGATCTTTAGTGTTTCAACTTTTGATGATCTTCAGATGCTTCTGATGACGTCAGCTTCTGGTGATCAGCTTCTGAGGAGAGTGCTTCTGATGACGTCAGCTTCAGGACCGCTTGCCTTCAGAACCTCTTTTATTCAAATGCTTCAAGCTTCCTTTTTGTTGATTCCATTGCTCTTATTTGTTCTTTCAAAACCTATGCTATAATTAAGACATTGAAAATTTTGTCTATGGTCCTGCACACTTGAACAAATATTAGCATATCCAATTGACAATTTTTTAATACCTTGTTATCATCAAAACTCAAAGGGTAATGTTAAACACATTTTGTTCCAACATAACCTTTTTCGTTTCGGCACGGCGGCAGCGCCCTTTTGGGCCGGCAGACCACAGTGCTGGAAGTTTTTCCATCCAAGGGAAGGAAGGAGGAGGTAAGCGACGTTTTAGTGAGAGAAGGAGAGGAGTTGGAGAGATAAATGAGGCTTTAAAATGAAAGAAAGTACAACAATCCTTATTTATATCCTTTTCCTTTTGAATCTTGTGCATGCCTACCTACCATGATACCATGCGCCCTCATTCTCTCTAACCCTCTGATCTTGATCAAATGGCCTGAAACTAGGCCCATCAGCACCCTTCTTCCTTCTTTCCAACCCATTTCTTCTTTATTCTATCTTTTTGTGCTACTACAGTCTGCACCCCCCTTACTGCTCACTGCACCCCCTTTTTCTACTCTATATTCTATTTTTTTGATTTATTTATTTGTTTATGCTCTTTTATTTATCTTTTTCATTTTCATTTTTTTATATAGTCTTTTTTTTCTTTTAAGCACACATTTTTGTGTGCAACATTACTTAGGATTTTTTTTTTAGTTTATTTATTGCCTTTATCATTTTAATTTTTTTAGTTGCTTTATTTTTTTTTAGTTTATTTTATTGCATTTTTAGTTTGTTAGATGCTTTTATTTTTTTTCTCTTTATAGCTTAGTTTACTTTATTGTTTTTTCCTTTATTTTATTTATTTAGTTTTATTTAATGTTTTTTAATTTATTTAGGACCATAATCATCTCATGCATTTTTATTTCTTTTTATTTTTGCTTAATTTAACATATTTATTTATTTTAGTGGATTTGTTATTTTATTCTTATTATTGTGTTGTTATTTCATTTTATTTATTCATTATGCCTTAGAATGTACTTAAGGACAAAATGTAAAAATAAATGAGAATATCGCATTGCATACATATTTATTTATTCCGCTTTTATACTTTAGAATGTATTTTAGGGACAAAATGTAAATATAAATGAGAATCTTGCATTGCATGCATATTTATTTATTCCACTTTACGAAAAACGCCAAAATATAGTGTAGTCGAATCCAAGGAAAAGAGGACTTTCATTTTGGATCCAACGTCCTTATGAAATCCCTTGCGCTTTATTTTATTCTGTCACACTTAGTTTTTTAGACCTTAATTAGCATAACCATAAAACCACAAAAACATTCAAATATTCAAAAACCTCACAAAAATTCTTTTTTTCTAAACAAACCTTCATTTTCTTAACAAATATCTTTTTATTAACAAACCTTGGATTTCAAACCAAGTGGCTCCTACATCTATTTTTAAATCAAAATTCAATCAATTTTAATCATATTTAGACTTTTATTTACTTCAATTAAAATCAATCAAATCACACTTTATTCTTCCATCTCATTTCGGCCTCTTATCTTCTCAAAAACATTTTTTAAATTTTAAAACCAATCAAACAAATCACTTGGCTTTTTACCTCGAACTACGTGATATTGATCCCGCCTGGGTACGTAGGCAAAATACTTTGTCTTTCCAAATCCACAAAATACAAAAAAACATTTTCTTTCTTTTCACTCATCACTTAACTTTTTTTGAGCAAGTAATCAATTTAGTACAAGATAAATAAAAACAAGAGGTTCCTATAGAGTATTATAGACGGTTAGGGTGCTAATACCTTCCCTTTGCATAATAAACCCCCGAACCATTAATCTCTAAAAATTAGGGTTTATTCGAACTTTTCCCCTTTTCCTTGGAAAAAATAAAAGCTCGGTGGTGAACTAAAATTGTTAGTCAACGCTAATCAATAGCTTGATATCCAAAAATCATCGCGACAATTCTACACCCCCGACTCTATATCATTTTATTTTGATTTCTCCCTTCATTTTATTTAAATAACAAAATAATTCTCAAGCACAAGCAACATCGATAATAATATTAATAAAAATTTCACCTATTAAATATCATTGAATTAAATAAAAACATAAAATTGGGGTGTTACAACAGCCACTACTATTTAGCCAAAAGACTCATGTTCACTAACCGCACATCTTTTGCACCCAAACCTCCTTTCAATTTTAGATGACAAACCTTTATCTACCTAACGTATCTTCCTACGCCCTCCCGTCCCTTGTCCCCAAAGAAATTTCCTTTGAATCCGCGTCACCTTCCTCCAAACTTTCACCGAAATTTTCATGTAAGAAAGGTAAAAAAAAAAAAAAAAAAAGGTATGCAATTTAGCACTGAATTAATAAGCACAATTCTACCCCCAAGACTCACATATTTTCTCTCCCATGAATTCAAATGCGTAGCAAATTTCTCCAACATCGGCTCCCACATTGCCATTTTTCTTGGATTTGCCCAAACTGGATAACCCCAAATACATAAGAGGAATTGTACCTTCACTACAATTCAAAAATTACAAGTCATCTCCTTAAACTCACGACAAATATTTATTCCTATCAACGAACTCTTCCAAAATTAACCTTCAATCCCGACACCATCTCAAAACCGCTAAGAATAGCCTACAATGTCCAAAGATTCTCCATCGTTGGTTCCCCTATACATAATCTATCGTCCCCATATTGAAGGTGGGAAATGTGTATTCATTGAGTATCCCTTTTGAACCTGGTAAAAAATATTCTTCTCCACCGCAGTCTTCATCAACCCTCCAAAACCTTCCACCACCAATAGACATAATGGTTACTTTGTTTTAAGGGTCTTGTTAACGATTGCCTCTGAGACACTCTTTAAGCATTCTTAATAAATAACTCTAAAAAAGTAAAAACTTTAATTTTCAATGCAATAAATGCACAAACTTCCATAAAATCTTACCTTTTGGATGCTTAAAGAGTACCCCGGAAGCACTCGTTAACATTTCCCTTGTTTTAATAGTCAAGCATTGCATCTTTTTTTTGAAAGGACTTTATTCAATCATTGCAACTTTCCAAATTTATTATATTTTGGAAATTTCTCTCAAGGTAGATATGTGTGATAATAAGCCAATTGCAAACTGCTACCGTGTGTTGCAAAACTCTCTGGATAATATTTTTAGCTACGTCCAACATTTCCCATACACATTAGCTAATAGCAAGTGTTCACCGCCACCTGTTGCATGCATCCCATGGATTTCTCACCTCACTGCCAGCTGAACAGTACTTCTTCTGATTGTCTTCCTCGCCATCCATCTCCGCCACACTTTGGGTTGGGTCTCATAATTTCATAAAGAATTTTTATTATGGGTATCGTTCCAATCATAAACAACGTTCTGAATTGAACAGTTGCACCATCGCTGTTGGTGGTGTTGAGCACAAGTTACGGGAACCAGCAAAAACCAACAAGCACAATTCAAAATTGGCCTCCATTGAAGCTTCCTCAAATATAAAAGCATGCAACTTTATGAGAATTAATACAAATTAATACAAAGACCGATGAAGCTAAGTGGTCACAAAAAAGTCATCAAATGATTGACATTTTTATATACTATAGACAAACCTATCCTTGGAGGTGCAAACAGTTCAACTGAGCTGGGTCTCCCAAAGTTATGGGCCTAAAAAATTATAGCCCAATACCCACCCCGACTCAGAAAAAAAAACATGTTCCTTGTTTCTTCTTTCTTCCAGACGGCAATGCTACTTCTTCTTCTCAACCTGACCTCTCGTGTTCCCCGACTTCCATCGCTCGTTGCACGTTGCCACACACACCCGTAACCACCACCAATCCAACCTCCTTCAATTATTCTATTAGCAGTTTGTGACACCAAATGTATCCTGAAAAACATATTTATCTGTTAAGTTATATATGCAAATACTGGACATAATTAAAAAAGCAAAATCATGTTCTTTTCATAAAGTATCATATGAATGTTGTTTTCCAATGCTAATTTGATTAGCTTTTGAGTAGATCCATTCTGGAAATGAATTAGAAACTTTTTATCCTAGCAGTGTATTCATTCCATCAATAAATTGATTCGGTATCCTATAAAAAGCTTAATTTTCTACCAAAATAAATTGTTAAGGTTTGTTCTTTCAAATATATCGTTGGAATTAGGTCCTCCTTGCAATTGACTTTCTTTCATCTCTTTTAATGCAATGACTGTTAGAGACAAAATTAGGTCCTTGATGCCAATGTTATATGTTGATTTAGCTTTACGTGACTTATTTTGCAACTATGATATACCCACGGGTGTCAAAATAGATGGAGTTTTGAGGTGCTATTTTCACATGAATGTGTTGATGTGCCTATATTGTGCAGAAAGAAAAAAAAAAGAAAAAAAAAGACATTTGCTATTTATCCAATGCTTGTTAAGGTACTTGCGGTTAGATGAATATTGTAGCTTGCAAAAGAGCATTGGGCTAGTATGTGGCTTCTCCGGACCTAGATCCCTTGCATTCAAGAAATCATAGTAGTAGGATGGAAATCGAACGACTCATATTCTGAATTCAGTAAATGAGGTTTAGAATGCAAACTTAAGGCGTGTATCGATATTCATCCAATAACTTTGATTCTTCATCGACCATTACGATCAAATGATTAATGAAATGGGACCTATTGATATTTTAAGATATTTGAAAAACATTAGCTTTTTTCCTAATACAATTGTTGCATGTATAATTTTTTTGACTATTTTTTATGTTTACAGATTTTAATTTCCTAATGCAACTGTCATGTGGGAACCGGAGACCTGCAGCAATAGTTGCCTCGTGAACTACTCTGTCAATTTCATCAGTTGTCACTCCAGGCTGAATAATCCGAGCGGCTGCATCCAACACCTTCCTTTCCAATCTATGAATCAATTTGCGAAATGAGAGTCTAAAGTCTTCTACTCTACTTTAATATACAAGGCGAAAGATAAAGAAAAGAACTTTTCACCAAAAGTTTATCCACATAACAAAGCCAACTATCCTAAAAGAACATAGTTTTACTTTTAAACTAGACCCCGGCCCGTGCGATGCACGGGTATGTTTGGGTTTTCATATATAAACATCAAATTGATTATATTATTAGTTGTCGACATGGTTAAATGTATTATATATATTTTAATAAAGACTACAATGATACTAATAAATAAATCAAACGTGTAAAGTTTTTCATTATTCTGTGTGGTAATTTTTAATCAAAGGTGGTAATTTAATATTGGTTTTATAAGATTAAAAAGCTTGTTTGAATAAGAGCTGCAGGTATATATAATAATATTCTATTTTTGAGTTTTTGCTACCTTTTTATAGATTTTGGAAATATAGCCTATTGAGGTATTGGTATCTTTTATAATAATATTACTTGTAATCCATGTCTGATAAGTTGTTGTAATGAATTGAACTTGTAGACGGACACTGCTGTTGGCTGGAATTTTCTGGTTGTGCAATTAAATTTTGAAGGTTAACTTATATATTTAATTTTTGACAATCCGAAGGGCATTACCTGATTGAATGAACTCAAAAATGTGGGCCAGCACAAAGAACGATAGGAGTTTCATATATAAGCATGACATGGAAGATATTATGAGTCGTGTACATTTTTAAATGTATTATTGAAAATATTTCAATAAAGACTACAATGATACTATTGAATAAATGGAACGAAATTCATTTTGAATACCAAAAATTAGATACATTAAATTTGAGAAAAGAGTCAATAACTTACTACTGAACATTCTGAAAGACTTCTTTGTAAACTACATTTGTTGTTTCATTTGTATCTTGACCTTCATTGTCAGTTATCAAAATCTTTAAGCCTGTCCTTGAAGTAACCCTTGACATTGCAACATATAGTTGGCCATGTGAAAAAATTGATTGCGGAAGGTATACTCCAACATACTTAAGTGACTGACCTGACTCTTGTTGATAGTCATGGCAAATGAAATAACTAATGGAAACTGTCGACGTTGAAACTGAAAAGGTATTTTTTTATCAGAAGGAATGAGTGATAACCTTGGAATAAAAACTTTTTGACCAACATTACTACCAGATATAATGTTTCCTTCAAGCACATATCTCCCCATTCTGGTAATTATCAAACGTGTACCATTGCACAATCCTAAAGATTGGTCAATATTTCTCAACAATATTACTGGGACTCCAACTTTCAACCTTAACTTGTGATTTGGAATTCCTGAAGCAACAATGGTGTTTAGAAATTCAGAAGTGTGCACATCATCTGGCATGTCAACATTTGAGTTGGCATTACATAGAGAATCACAACTCAAATAAATTTTTTCATCTCCAGGTATTAAATCTAACATATACTGATTTATGGCTTCAACTATTGCATTTGTAGGTGCTAATATAGCCCTATCTTGAAAAAAAGATGGATCATTGATGTTGTGCAATAAATTTGGATACGTGCTCTGAACAATAGTTGAAAGTGGGTCGCCAAAGCTCTTAATTAACAAATCTTGTGGTATCTGGAGCGTGATGTCCAAATCATTAGGTACCCCAATAGTTCCATCACCAATTCCCAATATCCACTCTAAGAAATTCTTTGTCTCTTCAAATGTCAGAATCTGTGCTTCCGGTTAGAAGTCTCGTGTTTATAGTTAGCAACAACAGGTAAATCAACATTCAACATCATTTTGGTTCCAAAAAAAGCATTTGATACGCCCATTTCTCCTGTCAAGTACAAACAAATAGACAAATCAAGAACGCACTCGAGGAATTCACAATATAATGTGTTTAAATGTGGACAATTTTATAATATTGCAAAAAGGGCAAGATACTTATTTTACTAAAAATCAACCCTTTTAACTATCATTGTTAATATCCAGGATATATAGCAGGAAGAATAAATATAGAGTATTTACCAAAATATTTCTTCAGCTTGGCAAGTTGTAGGATCACAATCACAGATTTTGTTGAGTCATGATTGGTAAGGAATTGCTGCATCCTTTCAGCAAATTGATCCCACAAAGTGCAATGGATTATGTTACTTCTGAAGGTGAGAAAAACACAAGAAGGGGGGGTTGAATTGTGTTTTCTTTTTCCTCGTTTTCTCTTACTGAAGTCACTGATCAGAAGCAGATAGAGATTAGCTTCTGAAGTGATAATCATAATCTAAATGCAGTGGATAAAAACAGAGAGAGAGAGAGAGAGAGAGAGAGAGAGAGAGAGAGAGAGAGAGAGAGAGAGAAGAAAGACACAAAACAATTATACAGGTTCCTTCCACAAACTGGAAGTGGTCCTGTCCCCCTTGCACTTCCAAGGAGAGTTCACTAAAATGTAATATCAAATTACAACTAGCAAGAGACTTCAAATTACTCAAGCACAACTACAAGAGATTTCCTATGCTCAAGCACACAAGCAAGAGACTTCCAATGCTCAAGCACAACTGCAAGAGACTTCTATTGCTCAAGCAAAAAAGCAAGAGACTTCTAATCAAATAGAATTACAAAGAAATTTGTTTGAGTTTGAACACTTGATATACAATCAGTGGTGTTCACAATACAAATCAGATACAGACTCTTAAGACTATAAAATTTCTAAAATATGAACTTTGATAAGAAATTCTAAGTGACTTTAAATGCAGAACAATAACAGAGTTTTGAACTTTGAATTGTTGTATGAGTCTTTCTTTTTTTTGCGTGTGTCTGTATTCGTATCCAACTAGTAAGTCTTCACTCATTTATATAGAGGTGTGAAAGATACGTTGGAAAATTGCCAGCACAAAAAAAGAATCGTTTGAAGCTTGTTGATAATCACCAATGATCTTTTGCCTGATATGGTTATTGTCCTATGAAGGATCAATTTCAAATGCATTCTTTGTTTGAAGGAACATTTCTGCAAGTAGAGCTGTTATCCTTGTCTTGTTATAGAGACACAAACAAAGTAATGGAGGAAGTGGTTTTACAGTTCGTACAATTGTCCTTTGTCAACGCTCTTGATAGAATAAGCATCCAATGCTTTCAAATTTCATCTCAAGGGCCGTTGTTACACTCTTTTGGTCTTTTGCAAGATTTAGACGTGATTAAATCATTTGAACAACCTTTGAAGCTTTAAGTCTTTTCTTCTGATGAACTTCAGCTTCTGGTGATCTTGCTTCTGATGAGGTGCTTCTGACGAACTT
>Ga0315914_1011049_pt1 | contig 10981 bp, 7 predicted proteins | sample MpolenodulesMG_FD_203920 | JGI IMG/M metagenome (GOLD analysis project Ga0315914, IMG submission 203920) | Medicago polymorpha root nodule microbial communities from Los Angeles, California, United States - elongated nodules | ecosystem: Host-associated > Plants > Roots > Nodule | place: USA... | reverse complement strand
ACAAAATTAAAATTAATTAAAACTTAAATAAAAGATGGAAATTAAAAACACGATAAAACGAAAATACAGAGAGAAGAGGGCCCGACTCGGAATCAAACATGAGGTATTTTAAAATACCTCCCTGCCGAAATTTCCGCTGAAAATTGTTAGAGATCGATCAGTTTAAACTGCGTACGAACGTAGGGCCCAACGACACGTGTCAGTGACGGCTTGGGTCAAAAATTGGGGTATGACAATGAGTAAATAAACAATTAACAAGAATATAAGTAAGATTGAGAAAGGATAAAAAGATCTTAAATTCATAAAAAAAAAAAACAAGTTTTTGTCTACTCATATTATTGAGAAAGGATTTCCCCTTAAAAACAACTCTTACTATAAGATGGTAAAAAGACAACTTTTAATAAAACTTTGGAAGATAAATCTTGCGTAATTTCTTGTACTCCTTTTTAATTTCGTTTGAACTATCATCTTCCTCATCAGGAAATTTGTTCAAATCCAAACCATTGTCTTCAGGGATATTTAAATCAATGTTTAAGTTGTCTTCAACATCTTCTTCATCCATGGAATCTGGAACCATCTCTGAATCAATGGGATTTTCATCATCTTCTTCATCCATGGAATCATGAACTATTTCTGGAAATTTAGAAACTTCATCCCCTTCAGTATCAATAAAAACCTCAGAATCTATAGAGTCTTCTACTACTTTTGAAAATGTTTTTGTGTCTTTGGAAATTTTCATGATTAAAAAATGTACATTATCATAGTTAAATACAGGTTTATAAAGAATCTGTTTTTTTTTTAAAATTGTTTGGAAGTTGCACTTTTCTCATTCATGCGTGTATTAATTGTTTGGTTCCTCTTCTTCTTGGCTTCAGCAGCAAAGCCACCGCTTTGTTATTTGTGGTCAAATCCACTTTTTATTCACGCTATAGTCTTCTAAATTGAATTTATTATACATGGGAACAGTGAATAAAAAGTTTTGAAAAAAGAGAATAGACAAGGGCAAATTAGAAAGAACATGAATAATTTTACATTGATATTACAAAACGACTTATAATTTAGGACAAATTTTTTTCCCAAAACGTCATAAATTTTGGGACGGAGGGAGTAAATTATATATAATTTTAATTTTACGGGTGGAGTTTAAAACTGAGTTGAGGTAAATTTCAGAGTAGTAAAATGATAATACCCGCTATTGAAACAAACAGAGCAAGCTCCATCTAAAATCAAATTGCGTGCTTCTTATTTTCGCTTCAGACAGAATCAGTGAACTCAGAGCTCATCTCGCCGGGAAACGCAGACGGAATTGATCTTCGGCCGTCAGAAACAGTGACAAATTCCGTTCAGGTTTTCCTCTTTTATTTATTTTTCGAATTTTTCTTTCCTTCTCATGTTTTACACGCTATGATAATTGAATTGGGTCACACACACCGTGATTACGATCATAGGATTTCGGTATGCTGTGAGTTTTATTTCATTTATCTTTCCTATTCCTCAGATTTATTTGCCCTATCTCACATTTGTATTAAGAAATATTATTTGTTAAACAACGATGATTAGTATCTAGTAATAAGTAATGCAATGTTGCTATTCAAATTATCACAATATTGGTTATACTTATTCAACCATTCTTGTCCTTTTACTTAGATAACTTAATTGAGAATAGGGTTTTTGATTTAATACCAAAGTAATGCTTTATTTATGCAATGATCATAAAAAAATAGAGATAGATGATTCAAATTGAAAGAAAGGCAAACCAACCATCAAGAAAGGAAGCTTTGACACTAGCGCATCTACGCGCGTGGGCAGACCCGTGCGCGTGCACACACACATATATTGAAAATTTACTCTTTTTAGCTATTGAAAAAAAAAACACTTCAATTACATTTTTGGGGATTTTTTTTATAATAAAAATTTGGCTAGTTTTTGTTTTAATTAAACTCTGTCTTCATAAACACACCCTAATTCACTAATTTTCTTGCTTCGTTGGACACGATCCGACACTCAAACCCTAGTTCTCAAGCCGCCACCCTACGTTTGTCACAATTCAACTCTCAAAATTATCTTGGCTCATTATGCCTCCCTTCGTTGTACGTGATCCGACTCTCAAACGTATTTCGGCTCATTATGACTCTCATTTGGTTGATCATGGTAATGCTTATCGCCAATGGCTGTATACACGTTTGATTTTGCATTTAATTTAAATTTTTACAGTAGATCCATATAATTCACTTCAAACAAAATTGCTTGGTAGTCTCTCGCTTTTGTTTTTGTTAGTTTTTTGCATACTGTATTGATTGTCTTAAAAAAAAAATCAGTCAACAGAGAAACGGCAATGGATTCATCACAAAGTCCAGCTGCAGGTGGAAATGGGACGCTGATATCTCACGGTAATGATACAGCAGCTTCTGCACCAGGAGCTGATGATTCTATGCAAAACCTTAGCCAGATCAGCAACTCCATTGAGAAAACCCTGGGCCTCATCCATCAGCTCTCCCTCACCGTCTCAACCTTCAATTCTGCTTTGCAAATGCCACTCCTCCAACGCATGTATTTCTCTTCGATCTCTTCCCTATATTTCGTTTGTTCTGTTTTACTTTAAACCCATGTCCCAAATGGATAATATTTTACTTGAATTTTTTCCAGCAATGGTCTTGTTGCGGAGCTTGACAACATGGTCAAATTGGCAGAAAAGTGTAACATTCAGGTTCCTATGGAGGTTGTTAAGTGAGTATTTTTTTTTTTTAATCTTTTTATGCGGTTCCATATTTTTCTTTTAAGTGACAGAATATGTTTCTTTGCAGCTCTATGGAGGTTGAATTTAATTGTTGACTTATTTTTGGTTTTAGCTTAATTGATGATGGGAAGAATCCAGATGAATTTACCAAAGATGTTATAAACAACTGTATTGCAAAGAATCAAATCACTAAAGGAAAAACTGATGCTTTGAAGGTTGGTTATAATTCATGATTTTTATTAGATCAACATGTTATTTTTGTTCACATTCTGTGGTCTTCCATATATTTAATAAGCTGCTTTAGTCTAACTTAGTATTTCTGTTTGGGGCAGGATTTGCGCAAGCATCTTTTGGAGGAATTGGAGCAGAACTTCCCTGATGAGGTTGAAACTTTTAGAGAGAATCGTGCTGCTTCGGCTGCTGTAAGCGTTACTTATTTGGCCTTTTATTTCAATGTAGACCCAGAACTTTTAAGTGACCTTCTTACATCATAGGTTGTTCCCAGTTTATCACTTCTATATAGCTTTAAACATGAATTATGTCTGCTTCACCTAGTAAAAGGACGTGAGGGGTGGGGGGCGATCTAGTGTTTGTTAAATGGCGCCACCATGGAGGAATGGCATGGCGGATTTTTCGACAACTACCTTATATGTTGGATTTTTTACCTTCCGTCAGCAACAACACTGGTCTGATCTAACTCACCTCTCCATCCTAATCCTCTCATTTCATGCATTGCAATTTCACGTTCTTCTTTCCTAGATTTCTCACCGATCAGCTCTACTTTGCTCTCCCTCCACTGTGTACTTCTCATCATAATTCAAGCACAAGTTCTTTTCCTTGCACTTTTCTTTTTCTTAACACATACTCTTCTTTCCTACTACTCATGTCTTAATATTTCCTTGACAACTGCAAACCTTTGTTTTGATATATTCTTCTAGTCATTGGCTGTCTTCACCTTCAAAGTGGAGAACTAGAAGTCACTTAAGCTTACCTTTGTATTGAAATAACTATTCAGTCTATTTAAGCACATAATTCAGTTGTTTCCATCATGGTTATGAAAAAATCATGCATCACCCCTTCGATCATGTGACTTTACATATTTCGCCTACTTTTGCAATCCCCATTTCCGCTCTGAGACAAGTTTTACGGCAACCAGTGGTGCATTGCTACGTGCTAGGTCATAGTAGAATCTGTGTTTTCTACTTTCTAGCAATTTATTTGAGCGCTGCATATAAATGCTTGATGTATTGGGCATATGAAGAACTATCCTGTCTAGCCCACAACTTTCACCAACATTGCAAACATGAAGATCAATCTATAATTCACTTGTTATATCCCTCATATATAATTCTTAATAAGTTTTGTATAATGTAGGATCTGATGGCTCTTTTGCTAATCCTAGATATGATCAATGATGTCTACATCCTTTGCCTTCTGTGTTCTTGTTTCAATTCAATGGGGGAGCTGTTCTTGTTTGAAAACACAATTCTAGGTCACTGTCTCCGTTCAAGGTTGGTGATGCCCTAATTTGGAGAACAACCTAGTATTTATGGAGTTGTGTCACATCCACCTTTCTCTCTCCTCCTTTTAGCCTTTTCTATGCTTCCTTGTCTAGGATTGGGCCCTCTCCTTTCTTCAAACCCAAACCTAATTTGGGTGCACAGTCCCCACTGAATATTCCCTCATGATTGGTACTGATAAGAAAAGGTACGGAGGAAGGACATGCGTACCCTTCTATATGAGTAGGACATTTGACCGTAGGCTATTTGAATGGACCAAGTTAGCTGGTTGTATATGTTTCCTTCTTCATAGATACATTTTGAGTATTCGGTCAGACCCTTATTATGCCAAGTGTATAGGCTATAATACAATCGGTTGTCCTTGCTTGCTCTGCTATCCTCTTATTATGACTGATATCGTCTTAACTCTCTCCCATAAGAGATATGAGCTCGGTTGTACTTGTATGGACCATGTAATTTGGTACCGAACAAGAGTGGTTGATGGTTTGTCTGATAGCCATACTAGCAGTATGTCCATTTACTTACATCAATGCCTTGAAAGCTTCTCGTACTGATGAGTTTCTGTCTGCATATGCTCCTGCATTATCTTGAGTTCTGATATGCACATAGAAATTATACTTTATATTTGTGGTACACTTCTTTCCTTGACTGATCATGGAATCAAGCAAGCAAAATCAATTCAAGGAGAAGAGTAAGATATAACTTTCAAGATAGTGAAAAGGAAAATACAGAAAAAGGATAATGCAGCTATTATGGGGTTTACAATCCTCCCACACTTTTCTACTCAATTTCTTCCTGCCTTTCCTCTCTACTTTTAATAATGGTTGCTATAGATCACACCTCAATTTTTCTTCCTACATGGAAATTTTGTTCTTCTCATACTAAATTCCTCCTATCCATGTGGTATTATGGTGCCTCATGACGTCCCTTGTTCTGCATGCCTAACTAGTTCACTTTGGATGTTCACTATTTTGCATTCAAGTTTCTCAGATGTTACCAAAAGAGAAGATTATTTTGATTTTAGAGAAGTTTCTTAGTATACATCATTATATTTGAATACGTTCTACTCCTACAAGGAACCGTTTATGAGAACTTAGATAACCCTTGTCTAAAACTACCTATAACTAGAGGTGTCAATTGAGCCCCAAATTTCAAAGCCCACTTAAAAAAGCCCTCACCAAGCCCACTCTAAAATCTATTTATTTGTGGGCCTAAAAAAGCCCCACTATAAAGGTAAAAAAAAAGTTTTTTTTCGGTAAAAAAAAAAGTTTTTTTTACCGTTTTTTTCCAGTAAAAAAAAGTTTTTTTCCACTAAAAAAGTTTTTTTCGGTAAAAAAAAAAGTTATTTGTGGGCTTGCATGAATGTGGGCTTTTTAATCTTGTGAATTTTCAAGGCCCCTTACTATGTGGGCTGGGGCCTAAACTTCAAAGCCCCATGATATTGACACCTCTACCTATAACATGCAGGATCTGTGATTCCTCCCCATCCTAAGTAAGATAACACACTCTAAGGAATAACCAATTCCATTCCATACTGAAGGACAACACAATTTCAACAGTCCAGAACAAGTAATTAAGTTACAACTCAACAATTTGACTTATATGTTGTTTGGTGGTTGATATAGACCAAGTAGTTTTACGTGAAGTTTACCATCGTATCCTTTTGTTTTATGGCATTCACTACAAAGTATAAATGACGTTTTCAGGGAGAAATTCCCTTCTTGATTGTTCATGATCACTGCCATGCCAGTCCTCACAGTGCATTTCCGCACTGTTCTTAGTGTTTTGTATCCTCACAAATAGATTGGATTCTGTCTTTAATAACTGTGTAGGTGACCAGATTTCCTTACCTGACAGTGGTGGTGTTTGGTTGTAAAATATGATGGTGTAGTAGAGTTTTAGTGAGGACGAAAGGGTGGGGGAGAGAAAGCGGGTTTGAAAACAAAAAAGATGTTTTGTACTTTTTAATTGTCCTGTATTGAACAAGATCTACTTCTATGACCAAATTGAATCCTTGAGTCAATTATAAGATTTACAATGTTTTTTTGTTTGTTATTTTTCATTAATATAAATCTTGGCTTAATTGCATTTGTGTAGGAGTTGAAACGTTTGGCGCAAGCACCAAGTGTACTACCAAATGGAGATGCAAGGGCTAAAGTAGAGCATTGAGTGATATATTTCTGATGCCTTTGCTTTTCTGTTAATGACAGCATGGAATTCTTGATACTTTGGTTTTGACATTTGTATGTATAGTGCATTTCAACACTCTATCCTTATTGTTGTAACTCTCCTAGTTTTGCTTACATTTTATCAATGGAATGCCATCATTATAACTATACTTTAATAAGTATGGGTATATTTTAACGAGCTTGATGTGTTGAGGGAATTGGAATTTTCTTAGGTCGGTAAAGTTGATGGATTAGCGTAATTTTCCTTCATGATTTCTCCAATCAAGTGTGTGTTCAGATTTTGCAATATTCACATTGATTGATTGATTTTGACTGAAGATACACTTTAAATGGTAGACTAATATCTCAGTGTAACAAGTCCCACACTGGTCCCGTAGGACAACCTATTAATCAAGGAAGTTATCTCTATGTGAAAATGGAGTATTAAACCACTTGGGTCAAAATGCTCCAACGAGTCACTATGTTCACACTTTGCTCACAAATCAAAATTGGCGACTAGTCCCATCTGACCTGTAGGACAACCTGTTAATCAAGGAAGTTATCTCAATGTGAATTTGATTGAATATATTTCACTATTATGTTACATCAATTTGGTACATATCACTATTTGTTTCTCGATAATCTCTTTGTTGCTTCATGCATGGTGCCTTTTGCTTGCGTAGACAATGTCGAAGCACCTCAAAATTTGGATTAGGTTTTATGGAATTCAGAAAGGGTTCTAATCATCAAGTTAGTTAGTTTTTTTTTGAGGGGAATCATCAAGTTAGTTTAACAAGTGTTATCTGTGTATTTACATTTACTTTCTTTTTCTTCTGTGTATCTAAATTACAAAGGTTGTGCATGGAGTTATTCTGTTTCAACCATTTGTTCATACTTGTTATACGTGGTACGACAAAAATGATAAACAAAATTGATTTTGACCTTACAATGAACAACCATCTATTTCAAGCCAACAAAATTGATTTTGACCTTTGTTTTTTGGGTTATGTTAATAAGTGACCAAAAGTAGTTTGTTTACATTAGATTCAACAATGTTTTGACTTTTAAAAAGTTAAATTCATCACTTAAGCAATGCTCCAAGGACACTTTTTTAGCATTTTCCTTGTTTTTTTTACCTTCAATACGTTTCTCTATTTCATGGAGCAAACAAAATACTAGTTTCTAGAAGCACAATAGTTGTCAACTTTATTGAGGAGTTCTTATTATTGAAATTTGAACCACCGTAACTTATTTTTGTTGTTGCAAACCGTTTTACACCACAAGACGTATTTATTATATATTAAAATAAAAGTGATTTTGTATTTCTCTCTTCTATTAAAAATAATTTTCTTCAAAAGTTAAGCAAAATAGATTTTAGGGTTAATTGCAATGACCTCTCGAGTTCTCTTTAAATGACACAAAGACCCCCTCTATTTTTATAATAGACATCAACCTCCCTTAAATTCTCTTAAAATAGTTAGACACCTCCATTTTTAATTTAACACCGTTAACAATCCATTAACAACAAAAATCATTGTAGGGACCATCTTCCTCCACTAAACCATGAAATATTCCAGCCATTGTTGTAAGCTTTTCAAAGCTTTTTTTCCCCATTTATTTCAAATATCTTGTATCATAGTTGAAACTACGTTCATTGAAGAATAAGCTAAGCCCCATAAAAACGCTGCAGAGTGCAGACCTCTTATTGCCATGTAAATCAACACATGCCCCACAAAAAAAATAAATCTACAACATCATATTAATGGGGTTTTTCTCATTTTTATCCCAAAAACGTGATTGCTAAAGAAAGTGTGAGCAGATGATCAGTATCAACTTGTGATAGGAACGGAGAAAAATTAGAAACACAAAATGAATCACAAGAAACACACTGCAGGAAACGAAAGGACACGAGAACCAAAAAATCTAATGCATTTAAGTATTGTAAGATGCTTTCATGGTGGAAGAGAGTGTGCCTGTAATTTGCTTGAAGGCAACTGAAAAGTTGTGAGATTAAGAATTTTTATTAACGGATCTAGACAGCCTTAACTGCAGGGGAGGTATTTGTCATGTGAAAAAATAGAGGGGGCGTGAGTGACATATGCACAAAGTTTAGGGGAGGTAAGTTTATTTTCCCCTAGATTTTATTAATTTTTAAAAGGTTTTTTTGTAAAGATTTTATTTTAAACTTAAAATATATGGGTTGGACTGCCTCCAAACATAACTAGATTGAATTTTTTAGTAATTCATAAATGTCTCAACACGCGCAGCAGCATTAGTTATACATCGCATAGATCGTAGTACTACTAATAGTAGTATCAAACTAAACATTTAACTTTGTAGGGTTTTTATTTAAAAATTGTAGGGTTCCCTTAAAAAAAAACTTTGTAAGGTTACGTATCTTTCCTTCATTTATACATAAAAATGATTGATGAACTACATTGAATTTATTTGTAATTCATAAATGTCGCAGTACCCACCGGCATTTATATATAGTGTAAATTAGTACGAAACTCAGAAAATAAGTTTTTTTTTTTGTTGTTGAAGGATCTCTGAAAAATAAGTTAATACTCTGTTAAACAGGCATTGAGGGAATGAAAGACGGAAGAAACCCTCAAAATAAGTTAATACTTTTTTCTTTAACTAGAGACACGTGTTTGTTTCAAGTTATATTTGTAGATTCCTGGGAATAAAATCATAAAAATGCATATGCCTATGTTTGTTACAAGTTTACTAAATTTTATTCCCGGATATAAAATGTTCCTGGGAATAGAAAAGTTTTCCCAAAGAAAATGGTGAGAATAAAGTTCCCATGGAGATGAGAATAAAATTATGTGTAATTACCTATTATATTCCATATTTTTAAGGTTCCCTGGAATATTATAATGTTAACCAAACATCTTTTTTCTAAATACCTTGGAATAAAAATTCAATCTTTATATTCCAAGGAATGTTATTCCTAGGAATAAATTTGCTACACTTGAAACAAACACACCCTAGTATTTAGACACGCATGCACCGGAAGTTAATTATGGCATTGATTGATTAATAAATAAGGTAATCGTTATGGCATTGATAAAAAATAAGATAATTGTAAATGAAATAATAGTTTTGATTAATAAATAAGGTAATTGTAAATGAATTGATGCTTCAAAAACAATGACAATGAAAACCTGAATTAATTTAGAATTCTCGTTATCATATCAGATAGATACAGAAAAATAACCAAATGCAACTATTAATTTAATTCCGCCTTAAGCACTTAAGTATGTTTTTTCCTCACCAGGTATTATTGATAAAATGTAATTGTTCAGTGAATCAACGATATCATTGGTAGGAGCTAAAATTGCCATGCTTTGAAAAAATGAAAGATAGCTCATACTCTCCAACATTGATGGATATGTGCTATCAACAATTGAAGCAATTGGGTCACCTGAATTCTTGATCAACATGTCATATGATATTTCAATTTCAACTTCCCCATCATTGTTTTCTCCAATGTTTCCATCTCCAACATTTAAAATCCAAAGTCTGAGAACTCTTTGAGTTCATTGACATAAGAACATGAAGATCCAGTTTGAAGAAAAATTAGAATCAAGTTTAAGAGTGTGCATCCTATTGTTACAACTCCTAACACAAATTAGAATCTAAAAAAAAAAAAAACCTAAAATAAGAATCAAAATATTGAATCAATTTGATAACAAACAATCCCTTTTATATAGTTGTATCCAAACATACAAACTTTTTTTTAAGGTGATTTTTGTTAAGGTAAAGAAAGAAAATTTAGATAAGTATAAATTTCAAGTTAAAAATGAAGAAATTCCCTCAAAAAGAAAAAAGTTAAAAAAGAAGAACTCTTGATTATTCAAACACCTACTTCGTAGAACTAACATCTTTTTAAGGTTGGTTTTTCACATAAAAATTACTTTGTGCTTATAATAAATTATGAGTAATTTGTGGATTTGAGAAATTATTTGTAGAATTATGAGTATTTTAGGTGACATATTGTTGGTTTCTAAACAACGTTGACAACGATGAAAGCCACGAGGATGATGTGCTTCTCTCATGTATTAATACATGAACATGGATTAAGAAGTTGATCAAGCTGATACCAATCATACTTAGTAAAAATATGATACAATCACGCAAGGTTGATGCACCCATATGAAAGTTAAGACTACTATAATCTTAACACAATTCCTCTCTTTGACGTTTACCATCCAACAGTTCATGCTTTGTTTGATCAGCTTGTAGACCAACGATTTACCAACACCTTCAACCCCTTCTTTGTGGTCCTTGTTTTAGGACTTTTAAAGTGCTTCTATCAGGACTTTGAAGTGTTATAATAAATTTATAATACATGGTCATCAACATATGTAAAGGTAAATAAGCAACCTTGAAATTGTATAAATAATTTCATTGATATTTCAAAATTAGTGAATAAGATTCATGTAAGTAATGTGCCGACCATAGGGTAATTTTATTTGATGTGGTCTTCACTTGCTTAATTAGTGAAGAGTAGGGTAGACATCGAGTGTTAGTTATCTAAATTTGACATC
>Ga0315914_1011046_pt1 | contig 10983 bp, 8 predicted proteins | sample MpolenodulesMG_FD_203920 | JGI IMG/M metagenome (GOLD analysis project Ga0315914, IMG submission 203920) | Medicago polymorpha root nodule microbial communities from Los Angeles, California, United States - elongated nodules | ecosystem: Host-associated > Plants > Roots > Nodule | place: USA... | reverse complement strand
CTCTCTCTCTCTCTCTCTCTCTCTCTCTCCCCCCCCATAACCAACGCAACCCTGATCTTCTTTATCGACCATTGATCCCCGCCAATTCACTGTCGAATCAAAACTCACCGTTTACACTCACCTTCAATTTCCTCTCTGTAGATCCAAACCCACCTTTGTTGAATTCCTCTGTGTTGATTTCCTAAATATCATCAGATCCAAACCCGTCGCCGATCTCCTCTCAGTCACAATCACATCCAGTCATAGTTCCCTTAAATCTCTCCGCTTAAAAGTTAATCTCTTTGTTGAAGGTGAGTTTTTTCACAATTTTGTTCTATAATTTATGGGTTGAGACTTTATATTTAGGATTTGTGTGTTGTGAAGGCGGTTATTAAAAATAGCTTATGTTAAGGAATAAGAAAGCTTAGTAGATTATGTTTAGGTACAATAACTTATGGGTGGGCAAATACGGTTCAAACTGAATGAACCCGGCAACCTGAAGCAAATATTGAGCAATGGTTCAGTTTCAGTCAAGTAGTCGGGTCATTCAAGTGGTTTCAACAGGTTCAATCGGTTCGGTTTGGGTGGTCTTTTCCATCCCGTTAGTAACCGAACGAACTTGACTTAACCCAATATTATTATTATGTACAGGCCAATTACTTTTATTGCCCAATACCTTGCTCAACCCTAAAATCCCAATTATTTATTTCTTACATTCAGAAAAAGCAGCGCCGTTTCTTTATTCTTCTCTTTTTCTCTCGCTGTGTTGTTTCTTCTTCTTATATTACTTTTACATCCATTTCTATTTGCTACTACTCAAATTTGAAGCTTTATTGAAGGCTAAAATAAATTAAACCCAAACAATTATCAACATGACCAACCCAATCACAACACACATGTCTAAACCCCAAAGAAATAAGCCATCTTATTGCCTCCCTTAGATTTAATGTAGCGCCTCCTTCACTTCATTGTTTCTTCTTCCTTCTTTCTCTTCCAATCTTTTCATTTGTTCTATTATAGTCAAAATATCCTCCATGAGAGAAAAGAAAAATAAGAGTTTAGATATAAAGATTGAGATGGAAAGGGTTGTGATGTTGAATTGTATTGGGGTGTTGGAAGTCATTCTGATTGTTTTAGATTGAATCTATTTTTCTTTTCTTTCTTTGTATTTTTATGCTAACATGTCTTTTATTTTGGATTTTTCTGGGTGTTCAACTCGACCGTTCGAACCGGACCGACTGGAAATCGAAACCTAAGCTACTCGATTTAATAACCAGCTGTAATCAGTTTCGTGTTCACCACCCGTGGGTTAGGCCGATTTCGATGTTGAGCCCAAACCCTGCCGAACCGAACCGATGCCCACCCTACAATAGCTTTTGGAAATACTTAACCTATTTTTCAATTTTTTAATATTATTTATGGTATGAAATGTTTATTAGCATATGTTGGATAGTCATTTTGGGAGTCTTTTGATGATTAGTTGTGTATTTATATTTCATTGTTACATATTAATTTGGTTTAACTTGTGGGAAGAACTAAAATGTTGAACAATTACTACAAACTATGTTTACAAAAAGCTCAAATTTCATGCAAAAAATTGCAACGTTCAAATGAGTTTGTTATCTGTAATATTTTCATCACGAACATTGGATGATATCTTAAAAGTGTTTTTAAATACTTTGTGTTTTATCTATTCTCCAAATTAGGTGTAAGTACACTTCAATTTATTAGACATTTAATATGTATGTAATTGTTATGAATGATTAATATTAATTTTTCAGCTACGGATAAAGAATCAAATGAGCCATATATACAGATTTGTTAATAGAAATTAACAAAAGAATTATGGAAACCATGTTCCGATATCTCGTGGATATGAAGACCAATATATGAATGAATGATAATTTATTGAGGGAATTCTTGCATAGGTGGGATGCAAATAGGTTAAGATTTAGAGTACGGGTTAAGACAGTTGTCTTTAAACACGTAAATATTTGTTTAGCTCTAGGTTTGCCTATTGTAGGAGAACCTTTGCCAAAATCCATTGATAAGAATAGTCATGTTAGAGCCTTGTTTGACGTGAAAAAGATTATTGATGTTAAAAGTGTACATTCAAAGCTGGTTCTCTCCTTTAAGATGGGGACAACATAGATGATTTTTGTAGAGTTTACATCCTCTTTGCCTTCTGTATCTTATATTTTCAGAAAACACGCACATATGTTAATGTTAAAAAGTTTCTTTAAGCTTGTTGATCAATTAGACGCTCTTAAAACATATAATTGGGGTGTTGCTGTTTACAACGACTTAATTGATAATCTTAGTAGTACGACCTCAAAATACCATCAATGAAAGAACGATGACGTTGTATATATTTTTGGTTGTGTACCTGTATTGCAGGTATTGAAAATTTAATTGGTTTTTTTGTTTGTTGTATTATGTTTAACATATATATATATATATATACATATATATATATATATATAGTTGTTTTTTTAATTATACTTAAAGTTATGCCCAATGTTGTTTTGGTTAATTTTATTTGTCATTTGAATATATATGGGCGGTTGAACATTTATGTCTATGTAGTAGATCAAATAAGAGTTTTCCACGCATTAACAATTCGATCGTTGTGGATGGAGGACATGTTGGATTTTTTTTTCTTCAAATGAGACGGTGAATACTTGCCTTTAATATATTCACTCAATATTAGGGTTTTATAGTTTAAGTTTTCACCCACAATTATGTTAATTTTATCTATTTAGGGGTCGTTTGATGGTCAGGATAGGATATGAAACAAGATAAAGATAAGATATGATATAGACAAGATAAACACTATCATATCATGTGTTTGATGTGCACATGATAACAACTCGTGTATAACACTATATTATCATATTAAATAACAAAATTCTCCTTTTCATATTGTACATATTACTACAAAAACATCAAATAAAGAGGAAAAATTGAAATCGATAAAAAAATAAAGAGAGGAATTTGTAAAAAAAAAAAAAAAAGAAATTTGTAAAACGAAGAAGAATAAAAATTGAAAAAAAAAGGAGGAATGCTTAAAAAGAAAATGACGAAGAGGAATTGAAATCGAAAAAGAAAAAGAAAAAGAAATTGAATTTATAAAAAGAAGATAGATGGAATTTATAAAAAGAAGAGGACGAAGAGGAATTGAATGAAAAATGATATGAATCTATACAAAAATAAATTGATATCAATGATAATGTTGGATGAATTGAAATCGAAAATCATGGCATGGGCAACTGGAAGAAGACGATGAGAGGAAGTTGTGGATGAATCAGGTAGAAATGAGAAGGGTGAGGGTAAATTTAGGATTTCTCTTATCAAACCTGATAGGTTAATTTTAACCCAGCTCAAACTCAGGATAGAAAATACAAAGAAGTGATAGGTTATAATAAATTAAAGGAATAATTTATCATATCCTATTGGTGCATTAAACAAAGGATTAAAACATGATATGATATATCTTTCCTATCCTGACTCTCTATCCTGACCATCAAACGCACCCTTAATGTGATTAGCTGGTAGAGGAATTGGTCTCAATAAAAGAAGACATGGAAAATGATGTCCATGTTCAAGCCATTAACTATTCTGTATGTAGTTTTTGAGATGGTGCATACCCTATATTTGATGTGCAAGCTTATTTGGCTGAACATCAAAAGTTGATGGATGAATACAAGGATTTTCTTTGCCGGGTTTCAATCCTTGAGTATGATATGAGAACATTGAAAGAAAATAGTAAGGAAAATATTTAAAAACCAAGTGATGGGGAAGTAGGAAGTGAGTCAAAACACGTAGGAAATAAGTGGTAAGATGGATGCGGTTAATAATGGGGTGAAAAATAAAGTGGAAAAAGTAAAAGAAAATGATACCTCAAACAATATAATATATACATTCTAAGGTTAATTAAGTAAATGGTCCCTGTAAATATTCAGAATTTTGTTTTTAGTCCCTATAAAATAAAATCACACTTTTTAGTCCCTGTAAAATTTTCCATCAGCATTTTTAGTCCCTATAAAAAAATTTCATCATCATTTTAGTCCCTGTCTAAACCCTAAAATGCTTATGGAAAATGTCACGGGTACTAAAAAGTGTGATTTTATTTTGTAGGGACTAAAACCAAAACTGTGAATATTTATACGGACTAAAAATTTAATTTCTATTTGCATATAAAAGGCGTTTTCACACTGTCAACATGACATATCGTAGGCTCCTTATTGCCATAATATTGTTCTCTAATCTTGGGCGAAGTAAGACTTTCTCCATAATGTCGAACTTAGGGGGATATGTTCCCACATCTAAACAGCAAGCAAATCAGGAATTGGCTTGTCTAACTTGTTTAGATCGGCCTAAAGATTAATAGGCTATTGTGATCGAAGCCTCCATTCCTTTCTAATTGCTTTCTTTGCTAAAATTTGGTTAGTTTGGTTCTCGTAGCACCAATCTAAATTACGTAGAAGGTATATATAGTCTCTCATTGTGATAATAATAAGAAACTAATAGAGAACATTAAACTGAGATAGAACTAGGTCACATGAGGTTACAATATGCTTTTATAGAGATAAATTGGTAATTATGATTATAAAGTGGTTATAAATATGAAAATAACAAGTGGTTTCACAAAGGAGATAAAACTCCTCTCACTTGTTTATCAACAGTCCACTCAAACTAAAAAAATGAAGATTAAATGGTGACAGATTTGTAAAATAATTGTCAAATGCACTTTTTATCTGGTTTATTTTTATAGAGCTTGCCAAAGATTTAAAATATTCCACATCAAACTCATGCTTATGTGTCAAGATTCTCATGATTTCCTGAATTGTATATTCCATTCAAAGAGATCTCATGGTTATATAGTGAATATGAAATAAATTGAAAAAAAAAAACTCTAACATAGTATCACATTCACCAAATATTGGTGAAGTACAACACAATTGGTTAGTTTTGCTAACTTAGGTATATAATGTTAAACTAGACTACACATCTGGACCCAGATCATGAGGTCAAGATTCCCTAGATTGCCTCAAATGTAGGGACTGCACAGAAAACATGTGTAAAAACAGTGAGAAGGAAACTAATTGGAATGAAGAAGTTTGTCAAATATAGATAATTATTCATGTATGACTCATGCTATAATAATCAAACATGAGGGTTTTAAAGGATTTCCATTTTCATATTTCTACAATGGATAAGATTGGTATGAAATTAAATTTGAGTTTCATACTTTCTCTATGTTTCAAGGAATAAACTACGCTCAAACAAAAATGGTAAAGTGTATGGATCGAGTGTGGCATTGGAGTGAAATATGTTTCTATATTGTCTATGGCCACGAGAACGATTCTCAGCGTCAACCATGAATGAATACCGTAGAGAATGGGAATACCGCATGAAAAAATCTAGATGTCTTAGGCAAATTCTACGTCAACATGGTCATAGAAGACCAAAAAACGTTCATCAGAAGTCCAAAGAGACAGTGATGAGTCACTCAAACTAGTCGTTAATATCATACACAATGAGAACAATCAAATGAAAATTTGTCTCAACAGATGTCTAAATTCAAAGGAAGTTGAATTACGTGAAATAGACCATCTCCGCCAATATTGGACAAACGGTAATTTACCCGATTAGTAATAATTTATATTTATGGATCTCAATGTTATGCTTTCATCTCCATAAACTCTCATCTAGTGTTATGACTATCTCCATCAAACTTTCATCTATTGTACCATTTCATCTATCTATCAATCAAATTGTTCTACCTTAATTTTTATATTTCCTCATACATCTGTTAATATTATTGTCATCATTAATCAATGGTATTGGTCGTATCACAATTATACAATAACTGTTGGCAATTTATTAAGTATCATTAATATTATTAAAGTTTCTATTATATCACCGTCTTAACTTTGATATTGTGTGGTTATTAAAACTACTGATGCATAATTTTTCATGCAGAACATAAATGAGTTACTTACTTGTACAATTGTGCTCATCTGCTTCAAGTCATTGGTTATATGGAATTATTGGTTGAACACTACAAAATTGTAATAAACTGCTTCAATGAAATACCAAAAGTGAATTGATAAATAAAAACATACTCCTTATATAAAATTAAATAAAAAAGTGAAGATTTTCATTGGACATAGTATTACATTAAAGCTCATAAACTAGGATAAACATATTAAATATAACATAACTAAATACAACTCCACATCAGCTACTCACTTTCACTCAAAATATACAACAACATTGGTTCAATTTCTTCTCCTGATCTTCAACTAAACATTTTTTCAACATCATGATATTTATGAAGAACTCTAACAACATAACTTGTTTTATGGTTATCGTCATCATCAATAAAAGAGATGTAAGGAAAGACATATGCAATATCCATGACCCTTCGATTATCATCACGAGCTAAATAGAAAAAGTGGTTTAGTTGTTGCTTTAACTCTAATAAAGTATGCTTCAGCTCTAATAACATTTCAATATTATATGCATCTATTCGACATCCGTCATACAATCACTCTGTCAAAATATATCTTAATAACCATACCTAGTACAAATTAAAATATAAGACATTATAAGCATAGTGACTCATTATACTATAGGATTGTTCAACAAAGTTACTAATAACAACATATTATGTTTCATTAATATCATAGGTGCGACATGATCTTAAAAAATAAAAAATAGTATAAAAAAATTCCGCATTACAATTTTATCAAACCAGTTTACTAATTTAAATCTTCTTTTTTCTCGTATCACCCTTCACCCACGGTGAACCCAGAATCGTATTTTTGACACGATTTCTTACACTACTTAAAAAAGGTCATTTTCGAACAGAATTTCGGACAGGTTTGGGACAGAATTTACGAACATTTTCCACGGATTTCGAACGAAATGATGTTCTCAGACGGAATTCGAACAGACAAGGCGTTGTCCGAAAAACCCGTGTCGCAAATAATAGTTTCGTACCAAATTCCGCCCGAAATATATTTTAGACGGATTTCGCACGATTTTCACATAAACTCTGAAATTTAAGTTTGTGAGATATTGGATTGAAATTTGGACGGAAGTAAGTTTAATTTCCTACGAATTTTGGTTAAAACTTCATACGATTTTCGGAGAGATTAATGTTAAATTTTTCAACGATATTTTGACGAAATTAAGCAAACCCTTATATTCAATGATGAATTTTAAATTTCAATGCTCAACATTTTTCAAACAAGAAAATGAGCTTATTTGTGAGAGAATTGCCACAAAACTAATAATTTAATTTGCTTTAAATTTAAATCTGTAAAATTTATATTCAATAATACATGCTAGATTCAAATACAAATATTTAATAACTTAAGAGTAAACAAATGCTCATTGTCTGAAACAAATTATACAAACTAGATTCATATATGTGTTAAATGTTCTAGCACAATATATCACAAAATAACAAGACTAAATTGTTCATTAGTCAATACTCAAAAGTAAAGTAACACAAATTTGAGTAAGACCTCGTTCAAAAGATGATGTACTCGAACGCGAGACAAACAAATACACACTCAAGTGCACTAGTAGATGACTACACACCTAAAAGTAGGTAATATAACAAATTATCTTGCTAGATAAAATGTGTGGCTCAATGCTGATATGTACGTAGCACACATCCTAGAATAAAAAAACAAAGAAGTAAGCCTCATATTTAAGTTGCACGTGTGTGAAAGTGTCTAATCCGTGTCTGTGTATGATACTCATTAGACACTGAGACATTTGTCTATGTGTTGGTGTTGGTTTTGCGTATGTGTGTGACATTGTTTTATAAATGTCAACAAGATTGTGTCTAGTCCATGTACAATTATAAGTAAAATGGAAAACATTCAATATATCATGAAAATGCATGCAGTAACAAGACCACACACTTCAAGAAGATTCATGTATCTTTCTAAACAGGGTAATGTAATAAAGTAACACAATCATTGATTTGAAATAATGTCAATCTTCAACAATAAGAAGTAATTAAATTGAAATTCATAATCTTAGTATAATAGCTTGTTTTATTACTATAAGCGTAGGAACAATGTCATTGGGATAATTGCAGACACTATCATGCAATAACAATGCTATATCAAACAAATTTCTATTCTTGAATTGAATTGTGAAACACATTGGTCATATAAAATCAAAACCAATTTACCTTGATGTTCTGGTCAGATAACTATATATTATTACTCATTAATTTTGACAACTATTAGCATCAATGTGTAGCAGATAATGAACTTATTTAAACTATATGGAAGAAGCGATATCTTTTCTTCAAGTCCTTTGTTTGCCTCATCCAACAGTCAATTGTTAGCAATTAACTGATTTTCAACATAATTTGGTCTCCATTTAATATATCCACTTAGCACTCGATCTAACACCTCCCTCACAACTTTATTTGCAACCTCTTCTTTAGTTGCACTCAACTCTTCAATAACTTATGAAGTCAATGCAATATAAATATTAATGAACTATTGGCACTGTTTAATCTCAATATATATACAAACTTCGTACAATGCAGTATAAATAATAATATTTATTCAACCTTACCAAATTATTATTAAGCAAGTATATGTGATATATTTTTACCCACCAAACTAACACAACACACTTTTATAAATCTTGGAAACGTCATTGGAAAATCAGGGTTACTTCTTTGGTATCACAATGCATGTTCTAGAGCTCATACCTATATATATATATATATATTATTTAATGAAAATAAATTAATACACGAGATAATGAGAAGAGATACGTATAAACGTATACATGGATCATACAATAACGTACTTGTTATATGTAATCCCGAAGAATTTTTTCACTCCCACAAATGAAGTGCTACGAAATTTAAACTTATGACAAATATCTCATAAACAACAACACCCCAATTGTATCTCCCAATGGAATTCAAGTAGTCTAACATTTTTATGCACAAACCTCTAACCTTAGTACTTGAATTTGGAAAGTAGAACTCAACATCTTCGTTTCCTTCTATATTACTAATTTTAGCATAAATTGTTTCTACATTGATGACTTCATATTATCAAACATTGCTTTTGTAGTAAATGCAGGGTCTTTTTTTAAAGTGCACCTTTTCACCTTTTATACGAAGTTCTAGCACACAACATACATTTAAAAGAGTAAACCGTATTATTCGACCTTGTATAACAAACCCCCCACTCCTATCATTCCATCTTTCTACCAATTCTTCTAGCAAATTTTCAGATATTTTCAATTTCTTAGGCAAACTCATTAACTATTTTAATGGTGTTTTATGAATTCGAGAACTTTGAAGTTTGGTAAGCTTCTCGTTGACTTTAGAAATATACTTGGACTTATATTCATCCATGAGACGTAACTGTAAAAAACAACAATTCCAAGGCGACATAAAAAGAGTTAAGGTAGTTTTTGAAAAAACAACTTATGAAGAAGCAATTTTCATTAGCGAGAGCTTATGAATTAATATAAAAACTTATTTATTTGCATAAACTATTTTTCATAAACTCAAAATAAGCTCAATCCAAACGGGGTTAAAGTACTCAAACAAAAATACATTATAACATGCCCATATCACCCTCCCTTCCATGAAAAGAGCAATTCGCTCATCCAACTCTCTCTCTCCCTTTTAAATTTCATCATTTGGACTCATAAGGTCAGTATACAACCTTCCATTTTTCTATTTGAAGTAGCCTTCCTTATTTCAATGCAAAAAAATTTCTCCACCTCTAATATAATTCTGGATGCATGTGTATTTTTGTCGTACGAAACAAACTTTCAGAAATATGTGTAATTTTTAAGACTCGTGGATATATAAAAAGTAACCTCATGTATCAATTTTTTTTACCAAGTTTACAGTTTTTTTTATTTCAATGTCTATACATACATAACTTCTTTCACAGTCAATAGTTGACTTTGTATTTATTGCTGGTCTCAGGGTCTGCGTGTGGCTATTTCGGACCTAAAGATTACAACAACTCCATTTTTTCAACCAATTTTTCTAGCACATCAATAAATCTATAAAAATGAGATAATATTGTTTACATGTTCACAATTTGGAAATTGTTAGAATAAATTAAACGAAACTAAACTACATTCAGATTCTACGTTGTCCTTTTCATTGCATCCAAATTTTCTTCCTTGATGTCCATTTACCACAATTGACATTGCATTTAGTAATACAATTAAAAACTTTAACGCATTAGTGTACATAAACCCAGTTCATGTATCCTATATAAACCGAGTTTATGTAAGTAATAATAATTATAAAACGTGACGTAAATTCACGTAGCATGTATATTCAAGCTCAATTTACATATGTATACATGAAGTGAGTTCACATAACATCTTAAAATTAGGAACTGTTAATCGTACGTTGAATGAGCTTGCATAGGTTTTAATCATTTAAACACCTACATGAACTGAATTCATGTGCGAGTTTTATACGCATAAAAATAGAACTCTAAAAATTATTTAAGATTTCACTTACCTATTCAATGAAATGTTAATGGAAGACCATGTGGAAGTTTCTTGAAACTTTGATCATGTTTTTTCACCCTTGGACAATATTGAAGAGAGGGGATAATGGTAAAGAGGAAAATTGAAAGATGGAAAAAGGTTTGGAAATTAATATGAGACCAGGGGCACTTTTGAAATCATTATTAAATATTTAAGGCTTAAATATTGCACTCGTCCCTGCAAATATGGCCCGTTTAAGTTTTGGTCCCTGTAAAAAAAAATTTGTTTTTGGTCCCTGCAAAATTTTTTGTTTTTTAAAATAGTCCCTGACCCCATTTTTGTGATGATTTGCATATGTGGCACATCATGACTGGACCCATTTTGTAGTTTTTGGTCCCTGCAAAATATTTTGTTTTTTAAAACAGGTCCCTGCAAAATTTTTTGTTTCTGAAAATAGTCCCTGGAGGGACTATTTTAAAAAACAAA
>Ga0315914_1011045_pt1 | contig 10983 bp, 5 predicted proteins | sample MpolenodulesMG_FD_203920 | JGI IMG/M metagenome (GOLD analysis project Ga0315914, IMG submission 203920) | Medicago polymorpha root nodule microbial communities from Los Angeles, California, United States - elongated nodules | ecosystem: Host-associated > Plants > Roots > Nodule | place: USA... | reverse complement strand
CAAACACAATTTTCTTGGTTGATCTTCTATTCTATCCGAGGAACAAAAAGCTTTTCATGGTTTGCTTTTTTTGGCCGAGGGGCCATTAGCTTGGGCTTTGATTGTATGGCGATGTAGCTTGGTTTTCCATGGTAGGAAACAACTCTCCATTCCCATGCTAAATGCCACCCTACAAGTGACACATTTATTTAGAGAAAAATAAATTACTCAAAATAAGCGTCTCTTTCAATTTTCAAAGAATAAAGGGGGAAAATAAGTAACCGGAAGGCTATTATGCAAACACAATTTTCTTGGTTGATCTTCTATTCTATCCGAGGAACAAAAAGCTTTTCATGGTTTGCTTTTTTTGGCCGAGGGGCCATTAGCTTGGGCTTTGATTGTATGGCGATGTAGCTTGGTTTTCAGTTCTTTCGATAAAATTGTCAATAACCTTTTTTTATTAAAAATAACAAAATTCATAAACCATATGAAATGTGAACATCTCCATGTTCTTCATCTCCGTCTTCTTCCTTAAATCAAATCTATGTCCACCAAAATACAATTTCAATTACCCATTGAACAATCTTAATGTCCATCCAAATACATCTTTATCTCCATCTTCTTTCTTAAATCGTATGAACAATCCCTCTCTCTCTCAATTGTATTTGGGATTTTTTTTCTATGTTTGGTAAAGATAAGATTTTTTGAGATTTGGGGATTTAGAGTTATGAGTTTAGAAGATGGAATTGAAGGTGTGTTTGAGTCAATATTGATTTGATTTAATGAAGAAGATGAAGATGAATTTGATTAAAGGAAGAAGATGAAGATGGACAACATGAGAATGAAGATGTTCACGTGGTTTATAAATAAAGGAGAATGTTGATTAGTGCCCCAAGGGGCATTGGTTAAGCATCCAAAACAAGCAAGTTTTCATAAAAAAAGTTGTGCAATCATTACTTAGTCAAAAGTAACATCTTATATTTTCAATACAACATTTTTATTTGAAAAATCCTTAACCAATACCCTGAGGGCACTGATTAGCAAGACCCATGAATAAATTGTGAACTTCATGTAATCACGAATTGATATGGTGGAATGACATTTATTCATTTTCATATTTATTCATGTTTATAATTATTTAACTTCATATTATAATAAAACAAAACTTTATTCATGTTTAAAATTTTGAGATAACAACAAGTGGTTTTTGTTCCCCTATTTTTTTTTAAGCCAAAAGAAAATAGATTAAATAAAAACAAAAGTACAAGAGACGGGGACATAAACCTAACCGAGGTAAAACATAACATACAAAGAAAACGGTAAAGAATGATGAAAAAAGTCACAGTACAAATTTTAGGAGTGTTTGCACTCCATTCATGAAACTCTTTGAGACATATCCATCAAAATCTCCAAAAGAGAAAAAAAACTTAAATGTGTGTTTGGTCCTTACACTTTTATCCAATTTTGACATTGATCCTGCTCTTTTTTTTTGTTTGGCATTGGTCCCTGTAATTTGTAAAACTTTTGATTTTAGTTCTCCTCTTAAGTTTCAGTTCAAAAAAAAAAACCAAAATTAACGGTGTGCCACGTGGACCAGTCATGACACGCCACGTGGCACACTAAAAAACAAAATTTTATAATTAGTTTTTTTTATTATTTTATTAGATTCTTATTATAAAATTGGATGATAAAATTAACATAGAACCTTAATACACTCGAGAACACAAGCTCAACAGTTCTCTCTGTATATGAAATAAAATCTATCTGAACTAACAACAAGCCCTAGATATCAAGAGGCTTAAAGATAAACTAGAAAGAACAATCATGTTGTTTTGCAGTTAATAACTATAATTCAATCCCAAACAAAGCCGTAAGACAGAGATATTAGTTTTTAATTTGGCTTGCCTTCTCTTTCCCGTGTTTTCTTCTTTCTTTCTTTCTTTTCTCATCTTATTTTTGTTTTTTATTTTAAATATTTAATAAAATAATTTATAAAAAAAAACTAATTATAAAATTTTGTCTTTTAGTGTGCCACGTGGCATATCATGATTGGTCCACATGGTACACCATTAGTTTTGATTTTTTTTTAATTGAAACTTAACAGAAGGACTAAAACAAAAAGTTTTACAAACTGGAGGGACCAATGTCAAACAAAAAAAAACGCATGGACCAATGTCAAAATTGGGTGAAAGTTCAGGGACCAAACACACATTTAAGCTTGAAAAAAAACATGTGTGTTTATTTACGACCTTTTTCTTAAGAAATTTCCTCCTTTCATTCCATTCATTGGTCTAAGAAGGATATAAGAAATAAAATAAGTTAAAATTAGTTTAACATTGGAATTAACCTAAAACACGAACAAGTAGCGCACATAGCAGCTGAGTAATGAATTGAGTTATTTTTTTGAATTAATGGAATGGCAGTAAATAGGAGAATAATATTGATTGAAATAGACAATAAAAGTATGAAAGTTGAGAATTGAAATTACAAAATTTCATAAATCCATTCAAATGTCATGACGACCAAGTACATGGGTTCATAAGGACCAACTACATAGGTTCACATTCAACTTCTTAAAACATAAAACTCAAAACAATATTCAGACATCACTCAGTCTGTGAACTATATTGCCAGACATTTCTCTGCTTACGCCTCAATGACTGGTACTGAGTCGCACGCATGGCCTAAGCTACAACCTGTTCCATAGCCATGTATAAAGGATAGTCTGCATACTCCAGATTATGTTCAATTGAATTAATTGTCAGGCCCCTGATCCTGCAGATGACAGACAATGGCTCAACACCATGTTCCTCCTCTAAGAGAACCTCTAGATTAGCAGGCCTCGACGAATTATTAGGAACATTAGGTATCAATAAAGGGCAAGAGACCCTGTAGAACCAAACCAAGTATCCATTATCTGAATCCCAAGCATTGTCCACAAGTAGCCCACGATCTTCTTCAGAAATCTGATGCAGATTATAACCCTGGAAAGCCTTTGCCTTCTGATGAATGCTCAGTGTGTACGGTGCGACAATTGCAGGATTTCTAGGGATAGTTTGAACATATCCAAATTGCCTCAGCACACGCTCTAGCAAGTGTGTTCGAAAACATGACATTATTCGCTCTTTCAAGTCTATTATTCGCTTGGCATTGTTAAGCACCCGAGGGGTTTTACCACGGTCCTGTGAAGAAAAAAAATGGAGACAATGAAAAAAATCAATTTCCAAAAACGAACACACAAATTCAATCAATACATACAATTTACATAAAATATGAAAGCTATCAATATAAATGTACTGAACTAATATGCTACCAAAACCAATAATAATAATGATGTTGTAGTGCTTAGTTGGCAAATTGGAATTGTTGTAAATGCACTAACACCCCCACATAGGAGAAAATTAAATCTACATTAGATTTATTATACAGGTCTACTTGAAAAGGCGACAACGCCCCCACATTGGTTAAATATAAATGCATGTGTAAATTTTATTCAGATCTACTTGAATTGTTTATCAAGTGATGACACCCCCACATTGGGAAAAATAAATCCACACAATTTTATATTTTCACATCATCGTATTATTAATACAATGGATACTTTAAATATATCAAACACCATTGTATTATTTTAATACAATGGATAATCCACAATATATGTCACCAATATCTAAGGTGTATTTGAGTACATGCATCACATGAGTTTAGCAAGTGTCACAAAATATTCAGGCCTGCTTAAATTAATTTTAAACGACAACATATGTATTGCACTTGTTTCACTTAAGCATGTCATATATGTATCTCCATAAGTTTCTATTTTTTCTTCCAATAATATATTAAATAATATTTCACAATCAAACAATATTCTCAAATATATATTCTCATGCATGCCAAGCGTATATACACACATATATATTCTCATGCATGCAAAGCGTATATACACACGTCACTCAATTCTCCCAATCATAAATATATTATATGCGTCCACAATAAATATAGTTAAGAAAATTTCACACAAATTGAAGTATATATCACAAAAACTTTATACTAACAAAACTTTTAGTTTTGAAAAGTTTATCAAAGAAATACATGTTAACATTGTCGCAAGCTAAATACTCCACATTAGACATTCTATATGAATTCAGCATGCATCATCAACCATGAGTTTCACACACATTTTCTAAACTCATTTGTTGATTAATGTCGCATAGCCTTTCATGTTTTTGCGCAATTATGAGGAGAAAACAATATTAAATTCTGTTAAAGGAATACATATAAACAAAATGATCATAATATATAATACACAACCATCAAATATGACATACACCAATTTATTGATATAATAGATTAAGAAAATAGTCAGATCAATTTGTATCACCCTAAAACTCTTGAACATAGTATTCTTAAAATGAATATGATATATACTTCATAATTAACTATAGGATGGGAATTTGCTCAAAAAAAAAAAAACTATAGGATGGAATTGAATTTTTAACATAGCAGTAATAGTGGCATTTAAAAAGAACCAAAATTCATGATGGATTTCAACATATTCAAAATTAGCACGTAAGCTTAAAATGCATCTAAAGTTAGCCTCAAACAAGTCATTATCAAAACAGAACTCAACAACACACGTAGTGGCATGGATGAGAGCTACAAAAAGCACGGTTTTGGAAGCTCATAGAATCACTATTTTTACAAACATATTCAACATGCTCTCACAATGTCAACACACAAAATTTGAGATATGAGATTTGAACGTGTACCTGACCCATTGTGGATGATTTCAAGGGGAGAAAAGTTTAAAACTTACAAAGAAGTCGATCACATCATACTATTGTAGATTGAATCGATGAATTCCACAGCTTTTGATGTATTTGCCTTCTCCCTCTAAAATAAAGTTCCACCCACCTTTTGGCTTTGTCACTACTCGCTTCCAATCCCTTTAAGGATGAAGTCACCACAAATTTACTTCCTAATTCAATTTCGGTATCAAACAAATCCCATCTCTCTAAAAATTAATTAGATATTAAGTTTCACAGTAATAGTAATAAGACGTTGATTAGGTGAATATTTGTAGTCAAAGTAAACACAACATGTCATTGCCAATAACTTTCTATTAACAACAATATAAGCCATTGACGAATAATAAAGTAATAACTCCAAGTTCCAAATCAAAAACAAATAATATGCAATGAAGTAGTAACATTGCATCCATATATAAAGTGCAGTAACGTGATAAAGAAATAACCCACAACCATATAAAGAATTCCAAACCAAATTTCACATGCACAATACAAGAAAATTATAACGCAATAATAGAAACGTACATATAATTAACAGTTCTAAAAGCTACACCAATTTCAACTTTATTACAATAATTCTATGTCAAAGAAAATACTCTTAAGATATATTGTTGGAAAAATTAGACATAAAATCATTATAAATAATAAATCAAACACAAACATAAGCACAAATAAACATGACTCTTCATCAAATTAAATAGAGAATAGAAAACTTATCCATTACTGACAGAGGCGTGCAAAATGCACTGGGCTTAAGAGTATTTCGCCACCCCGAATAGATTATCCGATGCAGTAGGTCTCATAGCTAATACCCTCGAGGATACAACAGTCACTTCTTGCTAGCACCACACGTGAATTAGCAAGGTCTCATGAACGACTTATTTGAATTGCTCAAGGGAACTTAATGTTTTATAATAAGAAATGAAAATGGAACAGGAAAAATGGGAGAAGATGTATGAATACTTCTACTGCCTATATGTTATTCCTTCTCTCTTCTCTCCTTTTGGTAGTGTGCACTAAACCCACAGATTTATACACTTATTAATTGAAACTGAAAAGTTGCAAGTTATTAGCATTGACTTGGTAATTTATGCAGCATAAATATAGGAATATAAGAAAACGTTTAAGCCATCAAGTAACCGTAAATTACCATGTCAAAACTTAATTGAATATAGTAATTGGATTTTAAATAAATAAATAATAATTAACTTTAAAATAAATTAATTAAACAAAATTCCGACAAACAGATCATGTTGTGATTCTATTGAATTATCTCTTCATTCAATTACTTATTTTCTAATATCACTTTCTCAGTTAAATCAATTCTAGTTTCCTCTTACATTATCATGGCTGTTAATGTTTTCAAATAGCTGTCAAATTGAATTTTAATACAAAGAAAGATATAGATAACAACAATACAAGAAAGACTTTCACCTTTTTCCTTCACAACGGGGAAATAATAGAAAGACATTGATACAAAATAATTAGGTGATTAAAGATAGTCACATGATGCTGTGTTTTTTTTTCTTTCTATATCATGTTTTAGGAGTTTCAGTTCCCCGTCCTCATCTGGTCTGCTGTTTTGAGCTTTCGGGTGTCTTGCGGTTTTGTTTAGACCTTGGTGTTTGGCTTTGTCACTATTTCTGGTGTTGTGTTGTTGCTGTGCGGTTGCATTTTTTAGTGCTTTCAGGTGACTTTTGTTGTAAAAGTCATGTGGCTGTCTTGATACAGTAGTGGTGCGGTTGTGACAGTTAGGGAGGGGGGGATTCTCTTTTGGTGAGTTATCAGAGGTTTGTGCCTCAAAGGCAATTGTATTTGTACTTTGTTCTTATTGCAAGCTATGTAATTCTCTTGCTGACTTAGCTTAATAAAAAAAATTCCGTTTTAAAGAAGAAGAAAAAAAGAAAAGATAGTCACATGATGAAACTTCAAAAGTGAAATTTCCTACAACTCTAAACTTCAGCCCATCATTGAGTTAATGAAAACATGCTTCGAAAGGAGGTTCAATGAAAGGCGTGTGTGCGTGTGCACGTAATTTCTACTTACTTGTGATACTCTAAAAAAAGGTACACGTTGAATAGAAATTTGATTAAATTGGTTAAATTTAATCACTTTTATAATTAGATTATAATTATATCAACATTGGTGATAACGAGTTTTGCGATTCTGATCCTTATTATCATATCTGGTATACCAATGCATAAGTTGTAAACTTGAACTCATGTGCAAATGATATTAGAAAGAAACAAAGTTGAGGAATCCAATATTAATTTTCATAGAATGAACTTTATGTCACTTAATATTTTCTGTCATGCGTCACACATTGATGTCATTTGAAAAAATAACAATTTTTAACTATGTTGATCATTTCTTTACCAATCCAAAAGAAATTCTTACCTCTCTATTCCAAATCTTTGCTGCAATATGTTGGCCAAAACTCCTACGCCATAGCCCTCCTGAACCACTCCTATGGAAGGAGGTTGTGACCATATGCTACCTGCGATGATGGCATCTCAATATCAGCCTGAGACTATGAACTAGATAGAGCCTTCCGGTCCCTAGCTCTGACCATGTTCGTGTCTGCGTGTCCTTACCTGAGCGTTTGCCACTCACTTTCTGCCGACAGAAACATGCAATGACTACTTACCATATCGTGTCCTGCCAACATCTTCATTATCCATATCTACATGACAAAGAAAAATGAAATTTAATCATTGAGGCATTTTGTGGAACACTTGGAGCACATTCAAACAAACTACTTAAAATCAATTCAAATATACCAAGGCATATAACTTCCGGTAGCTATATACTGGATGCTCAAATTAAGGGGAAAAAGGGAAATTCAGGGGCCAAAAAAGATTTTTTTTTTCTGGGGGGGCGGGGCTGATAAAGAAATGTGCAGGTGATTTATAGTCTATCTTCCTCTCACTCTCACACTCAACCATGGCTCTCTCAAAAGCAACATTTCTCACCCACCTGAAAACCGTTGCACGAATCCGACCACCTTATTCACTCTGCCCTCGCTTTCTCTCCTTCGCCTCACCAGAAGAAGCCGCCGCCGAACGTCGCCGCCGCAAGCGACAACTCCGCATCGAACCCCCTCTCTCCGCCCTTAACCGCAACCAACAACAATCACCCAATCCAAACCCTAAATCACAATCCCCACCCTACTATCTCAACCCCACTGACCCTAAACTCCCCGAACACGCCTCTGCGTTAACCGGCAACCGTCTAAACCTTCACAACACTATTCTAACCCTAATCCGCCAAAACGATCTTGATGAAGCCGCTCTCTACACGCGCCACTCCATTTATTCCAATTGCCGCCCAACCGTCTTCACCATCAACGCTGTCCTCTTCGCCCTCCTCCGTCAGTCTCGCTATTCCGATCTTCTATCCCTCCACCGTTTCATTACACAAGCTGGTGTAGTTCCTAATATCATTACTTACAATCTTATCTTTCAGACTTATCTCGATTGCCGCAAGCCTGATACTGCTCTTGACAATTTCAAGCAGTTCATCAAGGATGCTCCTTTTAACCCTTCGCCTACTACTTTCCGCATTCTTATTAAGGGTTTGGTTGATAACAATAGGCTTGATCGTGCTATGGATGTTAAGGATCAAATGAATGCTTCCGGTTTTGCACCCGACCCTCTGGTTTATCATTATTTGATGTTGGGTCATGCTAGGAGTTCTGATGGGGATGCTGTCTTAAGGGTTTATCAAGAGTTGAAAGACAAGTTGGGTGGGGTTGTGGAAGATCGGGTTGTTTTGGGGTGTTTGATGAAGGGGTATTTTCTCAAGGGGATGGAGAAGGAAGCTATGGAGTGTTATCAAGAGGTTTTTGTAGAAGGAAAGAAGATGAGTGGCATTGCTTATAATTCGGTGCTTGATGCTCTTGCCAAGAATGGGAAATTTGATGAGGCAATGAGGCTCTTTGATAGGATGATCAAGGAGCATAATCCTCCTGCTAAGTTGGCTGTTAATCTGGGAAGCTTTAATGTCATGGTGGATGGTTATTGTGCTGAGGGAAAATTCAAGGAGGCTATTGAGGTTTTCAGGAGCATGGATGAGTTTCGTTGTAAGCCGGATACGTTGTCATTTAATAACTTGATTGAGCTGCTGTGTAATAATGGGATGATTTTGGAAGCTGAGGAGGTTTATGGAGAAATTGAGGGCAAAGGAGTAAACCCTGATGAGTATACATATGGTTTGTTGATGGATACTTGTTTCAAAGAGAACAGGCCTGATGACGCTGCTAGCTATTTCAAAAAAATGGTGGAATCGGGTTTGAGGCCTAACTTGGCTGTTTACAATAGGTTAGTTGATGGGTTGGTTAAAGTTGGGAAGGTTGATGATGCTAAGTCTTTCTTTGACCTAATGGCGAAGAAGCTCAAGATGGATGTTGCTAGCTATCAATTCATGATGAAGGTGTTGAGCGAGGCAAGAAGGTTGGATGATGTGCTTCAGATTGTTGATTTGTTGTTGGATGACAATGGTGTCGACTTTGATGAGGAATTTCAAGAGTTTGTTAAGGTGGAGTTGAGAAAAGAAGGGAGAGAAGAGGACTTGGCCAAACTGATGGAGGAGAAGGAAAGGTTGAAAGCCGAAGCTGAGGCTAAGGAGGCTGAGGCAGCCGAAGCTGCTAGAAATAAAAAAGGATCTGGAATTTTAATAACTAACAAGATGTTAGGTTTAAAGGAAACAGAGTCAGAGAACACTGAGGCCACTACTACTGAGTTAGAGTTGGCAGAGAAAACCAACGAAGCTGATGGTTCGGACGAAGGAGAGGCTAAAAGTGATAGAACAAGTGAACAACTAACAGCTTGAAGGCGCCAATTCTTGTTGCTTTGACGAGGATGTATAATAAATTACTGGTGTTTTGGATCATCGTCCTGTGTCAGCAAATATTTGAATCATTGTACATGTAGTTATGAATTTTATGATTTTCCCCCCATTTTATGATATCTTATTATTGGGTATTGCTCTATTCCAACCCCTTCAGAATTTTGGATACGGTAGTATAAGCGTTTGAGTTATTTATCTCATACAGATTTTGATAAGTATTATTTATTAGTGAATTGCAATTGTTGGGCTTTGGTTTTTTTTCATTTTGGATATTTTGTTGGTGAACTGCTGCTTGATTATCAAATTATGTATTTTGTTCTATATTGAGGTCTCTGTATATTAATATTCTTTTAACAGGTAACGATAAAAGGAAAAGGGGAGAATGTGTTACACGCAGGGGCAGGGCATTAGATGCCTTCTCGATTGATTTATGTCAGGTGCCTGCTGATAGAAGATTTTTTATTACCAGGAGAAGAGTTAACGTTTTGATATTAATTAGGTCGCTACGTTTTTCTTTGCTTTAATATTTTGATTAATTAGGTCACTACGTATTTCTACCAATACCAATATCATAGCAGTTTTCAAAAACATGAAAGATTAAGCAGTTCTCAGTAAGCGGGATATAGAAAGTAGCAATTAGATGGGGAAAAAAATTGAAATGTGTCTGCATAGCACAGTGTCAGATGCTTTGGTAAAGAAAATTTATCTCTCCATGTGAATTTTGCATTGGTAAAGTAAAACAGAAATTTAATTAAATAAATAGATAGCCCTTTCCATTTGTTTTCATTTTTTATTTCATACCTTTGTTATGAAAAACCAGAAACAATATCCAGTCGTTTTATTTTTATTTATGATATTTAATTTAATTCTTTATAATGTGCGATTTCATTTTTTGATTAGGCAAAATTTGGTGATGGTATAATTATTAGTATATCAATAACTTACAAGTATATTACGAACCCAAGTGTACTGACTATGTATACCCCACAAGTACCACGTACAAAGTGAATTGCAAACTGTGTACCATGTACCGAGTGAATTGAAAACCTGGTGACTGAACTGACCTAAAGACTATCTGACTCGGTACACTTGGGTTTACAGTCACCAGGACCATGAGACTATCTCACTGAGTTGGGACTTCATTTCACTTTTAATTTGATTTATTGTTGACATATCATTTGGTTGACATTGCATATTGGTGCAGCAAGCTTTAGTTGGTGAGAATTCAGGTGAAGAGGAACTTTTTTCTCCCAAAAGTAGCTTGACAAGGGATGGCACTGGTAGTGATATTGATGCGTATCACAAAAAGATAAAGGTTGGTAATTCCTTCTACTCTTCAGTAATCATTGAT
>Ga0315914_1011044_pt1 | contig 10986 bp, 5 predicted proteins | sample MpolenodulesMG_FD_203920 | JGI IMG/M metagenome (GOLD analysis project Ga0315914, IMG submission 203920) | Medicago polymorpha root nodule microbial communities from Los Angeles, California, United States - elongated nodules | ecosystem: Host-associated > Plants > Roots > Nodule | place: USA... | reverse complement strand
ACCAAACACTTTTGTCAAACTTTCCTAGGAATAAAATTTCCACTAATATATTCTCGGGAAAGCTAATCCTGGGGATACATTTTGATTCCCTAAAACAAACGCCCCCTATATGTTATTGTTGCTTGAAACTGTTTTAGTTATTTGTTCTCACATATACTTGCTCCACATATCTAAATTTATTTGTGTGATTTGAGTTTGAGTTCAAAACAATTGATGCCCATCACGGGAAAGGGGTGAAAAATTTGAAGTGAAAACCATGGGTGGAAGCAACCTTGGCATATCTATTATTTTTATCTTTATCTTAGATATGAAAGCAAGCTTGATTTATCTTAAATGTATGGAAGCATAGAAGGGTGAGACACCGATGATATTCAATGTAGCACAATCAAAGAAGACTGAAGTGATGTATGAGGTAAGTGTCGTTAGCTAGTGGCTCAAAAAACAAAGTGTTAAGAGAGGAAGTCACGAAGGTAAAATCATGACGGTGACATGTATCCCAAAAGGACTAGTGCATCTTGAGACACACTAAATAGTTAAGAATACTCACGATCAGCTTGTGAGGCATATGTTACAAGATGAAATACATAGTAGATATGCACGTTTGGAAGTTGAGGAGGAGAAAATGGATTCTTCCACTAGTGGGACTAAAACCAAACAACCAACATGATACATGCCTTGAAATATGATGCGCTAGGTACATGGAACTGTTAACTAGCGGATATTTTTTTTTTTATGTTTTCTGCATGTTTTTAGTTATATAGCTTGCAGTAGGAATAAGGACTTATGTGCAAGGATCGCAAGGATGAAGAGTACAAATTGTACTATTGTTGTGTTTTTTTCTTCAAGAAGTCAAACTAGTCGATTGAGATTGGCACCCAAAAGAATTAAACTTAAAAATTTAATAGGAGCACATTCTTAGGTCCCAAGCCAACACCTTGACTCCAACCCAAATGGATTTGAATTGTACTATTTTTGAATCATGTATTAGGCGCATCAGAGGTTCACAGTACATTATATGGGTATGTAAGTGTATAAAAGTCATAACTTATTCAATCTCATGAAACCAAAGGAGAGACACCTGAAATGCTAAGTCTGACGTTCTTTGGGTGAGATTCAAAACAACTAGATAAATTTTAATCTTGGGGAGTCAAAAGAGTTATTGGGAAAGAAATAGTGCCTTTTGGAGTAGAGATTCTTGGGGCGGGAAACACTTAAAAAACACAGTGAGATTGAAAATTATTGACTGGTTATTAGAGGGTAAATGAGATAAATGTAGGGATGCTCTTGGATAACATTTGGAGCTAAATTAACTAGTCAGTTATGTATCTCTCTTGATCAAAAGAAGAGAACGGAAAAAGATTATAAATTAGGTACACTCTTTGGAGAACTTGTTAAAGCCTATTTCTTGTAACTCTTTATAACGACTCTTTGATAGTGGACTGAAGAAATTATTTCTCCTCTAGATGTAGGTCTTTGTTAGACCAATTTGGATAAAATTTTGGTGTATTGTTCTATGCTCTATTCATGTTTCTTCTTTGTTTTTGAATGTAATTTTTATTTAATAATAACTAGATTGGATCTATATTTGTTTTTTGTGCTTGATATTGTTTTAATTATTGGTTGTCAAATTAATACTTGCTTCATACATTTAAGTTTATTGGTGTTATTTATATATTTTTTTTTTCAAGTGGTCAAGTGGTTAAAAATTCACTTTTTTTAGATGAATAAGTAGCATGTCTGGGACTGTGGGTTTTAAACCCCACCTTTTTAGATGAATAAGACCAACAAAAAAAACAATGAATACTTCACCAAAATAAAAAACAATTGGATGCATGTAGAAGAACTAGGAGAATCATATATCTAACCTGTCAATCTTCTCCATTATTGCAGGATCTAAGCCAGCATAATACTCCTTCATTGCAGCTTCTAAGTTAGCCTCATAATTGTCATCCTAAATCAGATCAAAATACATTTAATGATGGGACATGAATTTTTTTTATGCAGATTAACTCAAAGACCAACATGAAGGTATCATAAAATTCATGAGAACAAGGATAAACTTTATGCAAACAGTCACAACAAGTATTCAAGATAATAATGAGAACAAGGATAAACCTTATCATCATGATTTTGATTTACATTTTCTGGAGCTTCTTTAGCTTTAGCTTTCCTCCTCTTATTCTTTTTTTTGTTCTTTTTACTTCTTCCAGTCTCTGCCAAATAATTCTAATTATACTTCCAAAATAAAAATAGCACAAGAATTATAAACTACTAGATAAAGTTGAAATAGAGACAAAAATATAGAGATAATAAAAATAATTTGCGATAGTAAGTAAGAAAGTCAGCAAGTGTGGAAAACACGACATACCTTCTTTTTTGCCATCAATAAATGAGACTATATCATCAATCGAACTTTCTTCCTCACCAGTCTAAAAAATCATTTAATGGTTTAATTAATGTATTCGTTAGTCCGTAAAAAAATGGAGAAATTCACATTTAGTCACAAATTATTATTATTTTCTATGGATCTTTCATATTTTTTTTTCCTTCCATAACTCCATCTTAATCACATAAAAAATATGGTTGGTTCAATAGAGTAGATTGTTAATTCAATTCACGGTTAAATATTCGGTAATATTTTAAGGCCTATCATTATCAATGCATGTAAAACGGACCTGTGTATTACTATTCATATGGTTCAATATCTTCTCCTGTCAAAAGATCAAATCAAAATCAAGAAATTATGTTGTAAAAGTTAGGGATAACACTTTAGCTTTTGACAATCATCACTAACCATATTGAGGTCTTCTTGTGAGATAAATATATCACAAATCTCCTTTGCAGTTTTTCCTTTGAATTTCTTAGAAAGTGCATCACAGGATAGAAGAAGCAAACGATTAAGTCGAAGCCTCGCAGCAACAATTGCAAATCCACACAACGTCTTTGTATTTTTGCGAATGAATTTCTTATCAAAAATATCATGCTCCTACAATAGTAAGCAATCAAATGTAAATTATACTCAATAATCAATTCTTATTGATAAAGAAAGTTGAATTAACAAAAATAAATTTAGAGGTAGAGTTAAATGATAATTGTCTCAAGTTTTAAAAAAAATATTTTTCTCTATCTATAATTTTTCTTGATAATTCAAATTTATAGTTTTTAAATTGGAGGAATGAAAAAGTAAAATCGAAAAGAAATTTAAGTACAAAGTATCAAACCAGAGTCAAAATTACTATTCGAAACCTTATCAGAACGTGTGATATCTCCGTGGAATCGAGAATAACAAACGATCAAATCTAAGATATATGTAGTGACACAATCTGAGAGTGATAATTGCACTTGTCTGATAGATCCATTCGCAGTTTTTAGCCGTGCGTACGACTTAATCTGAAAATTACAAAGTCAAACTTATATCAACAAACTAACTAGTCACTCATGCATGCAACAACATATACCTGACTTTATGTATAAATGTAGTTTGTTTATATAGATAAATAAACCACTACCAAAAAAATATAGCTAAATAAATGTATTATTTGGAAGGAAGATATTCTCTATTGAATTAAAAGTTTTACTAAGATAGATATACATGCAGATTTTGAATGATAAACATATTTAATGAACGAGTATATCTTTTATTCTTATCATACTCCTATTTAAACTCTTCGCATAGATTTTTTTTTTTATTGAATTGGGGCATAAGTAACATTAATTTTCAACAAAACATCATATCTACTGTAAAAACTAACCGAACATTAATACGATAACCAAAGATACAATTTCAAAGAATTTACATTAGAAATTTCTTTCAAATAATGCACAACTTAATAATCAAGAAGCTCAACTCATTAGGAGAATGCAATGTCAAATATAATGGTGTCGACATTGATTTTGGTGGTTAGTTTTCTTATTCCGTTGATAGTAGCCTTCAGTAAGGTGGAGTATGTATGAGTGTTTCTATGAGTTTTCTTTTCACTGTGCCACCTACTTACGACGCTTATGTTTTGTAGTTTCTGTCTGCTGGTCGTCTAGTGCAGGAACTTGGTTATTCATAAATTTGTCCGTTAATAAATAAAACTTATACAAATCAAGGTTTGGACAAGAATTGTTTTCCTTCACAAACGAATCATTTGGGGAGATCTGATGGGGGAAAATAAAATCTATTGGAGTAGTTGGCAGGATGTGCGTATTCCTAAGGCTATAAGAGGTTTAGGGGTGCGGAATCTGAGATTATTTAATCATGTTATGTCGGGAAAGTGACATTGGAGGCTCATTTTAATGCTATATGCATGTGGAAAGATATTCTTTATGTCAGGATAGGGAAACACTTGTGTTGTCATTTTGTGGTGGGAGGGGTGGTGGATCTAAATCTTCTTCATTATGGTGGAGAGATGTTTCTCTTATAGGGGTGGGGGGAGAATGCCTCCGCTAATGAGTTCTAAGATAGAGTGTTGAAGATTTTATGTGATGTACTCATGACTTCTTTCTTGGAAGATGCATGGTTAGGGATGTCGTTCTCCGGGAGAGATTCCAAAGGTTGTTATAGATTTCGATCAAACAATATTTGTTCGTATGTTGGGTGGGTACGCTTGGGTAAACTGTGCATGCATGTGGGAGTTCAGGTGTAGAGACATATTGTTTCTGGGAGAAGGCTTTAGTGGTTGAGTTGTTGGTGTTGTTGGATACACGCCTGCTTTCAGTGGGTCCTAATTGCTGGTCCTGGAATGCCTCTTATGTTGGTGTATATTCGGTTTGTCCGTTGATGACTATCTTTCAGTGGGATCCATGGGGGTCGAAGGTAGGGTGTCTGAGTTGTCCCATTTTTTTCTCTAATCTGGAAGAGTTGGAACCCTGAAAAAGTCATAGTATTCTCTTGGTATGCTCTCCTTGATAGGGTTCTGACTAGAGCTAACCTCCTTAGGCAGGGGGTTATTACCAATCTGACGGGTTCCCTTTATCCTTTATGCGGGGGATCTGCATAATGTATTTATCAACTTTTTGTTACTTGTAGGGTGGCTTCAAAGTTGTGTTATAATATTTTTAGATGGTTAGGGTAAGTGTCGACGCTCCTTAGAGATCTAGTTTGTCTTTTTAAAGGGTTTATGATTTTATTTGGGAAGTATGAGTTAAGGCGTGGTCTTTTATTAGTTTGGGAATCTATTGTGTGGTCCATCTGAACAAGCCATAATGATCTTGTATTTTCTGGTAAGACATTAGTTGAGGAATTGTGGGTTAAAAAAAGTCTAGTTTTCATATTGGTATTGGTTTTTTATTTTAGAAACACCCTAGTTGACCTTGTTCTCATTATGAGTAAGTGGTGGAACATGATCTCCTCTGGAGTAGGGAGGCTTTGTGTGTGGGGGACTTGATTGGGTTTGTTTGAGCTGGTCTTTAGGTCTTGTTCTCTAGTATCATGTATTTGTATCCCTTGTGGTGTAGGCTTTGTTCATTGTATCTTTGTACCGAGTATTTGATGGTGTGGTATGGGGTTGCAAATGTTTTTCTTTGACCTTTTTGAATTTTGATGTCTAAGCCAATCTTGTACATTTGTTCATTCTTTTCTTTTCACACACACTTGCCTTAAGAAATACAATAGTGCATTATGCATTGAAGTATTGAAATCTTCAAACGAGTTCACTTAAATCAATTAAGTATTAAAAGATAAGAATTATAGTAGAAATAATTTTAATGATAAATAAAATTATATACTATACCTCATGTTTTGGAAAATCCATAGCAGCTTTAGACATTGGAAAAATGGTAGAGCTTCTGTAATTTTGCAATTACGCGTAAAAGATACCTGATTTAAAAAAAAAAAAAATCTTATCGACACTATTGCACAGTAGATATGTGCACTATACAAGCCAAAATTTGAAACTTTCATTTGCAATGTTATGAGAGACTAACTCTTTTGTTGATATATCTCATATAACTTTATTTCCCGATTTTATGATTTAGGATGCCACCAATATGAAGGAATTGAATTAAATTGTTTAAAATCAATACATATATTCATATATCTATCTATATTTCTTTTTAACAGGATTTATATTTACGCTTATTAATCATAAAAAGTTTATATACTATTAAATAATTAAATTGGTCAAAACAATATTTCAAGATTTATATTTACGGTTAATAATTAAATTGGTCAAAACAATATTAATAACAACACTATTAAATTTCCTCAAAAATAAAAAAAGCAACACTATTAAATAATTACTTTGACTAAAAATACGGTTAATAATTAAATTGGTCAAAACAATATTAATAACAACACTATTAAATTCCCTAAAAAAAAAATCAACACTATTTTATAATTACTTTGACCAAAAAGATGTCAAATTCATTATTTTAGGACAAATATATATACTATTCGGTATAAACTACCAAATTTATATACTATTTATTTTCAAACCATTTTCGTCTCAAATCCTTAAAACCAATTTTTAATCCAAGTAAAAAATGTTCTAGTAGGTTTATAAGGTAAAACAACAGTCAAACACATCAAAAGGAACACATAGGGGTGTATGGAACCGACCCCATACACCCTGAGATGCGCAGAATTGCACGTGCAATTCTGCACAACTCGCCATGGCAAGCAAATGCTCGTTGGGCGACCCTTACAAAATAGGGGAACCCAAAAATGGGTTTCCTTTCGGAAAAGCACCCAAAAATTTAACAAAAACCTCAATTTTGATTCCAATTTTCCCAAAATCGTTACATAAACTTTGTTGACAGCTAACATACATCAAGGAACAATCAAAACACTTTTAATCATGAGTTTATATCATCATTTAATCATAAATCAAAAATCATCTTCATTTTTAACCAAAAACTCATATTTCCACAAATTGATCCAAACTTCACAAACAACACCAACAATTCATTCCCAACAACATACAAACATATAAAATCATATATCAAGTGATTTGAAACATGTTTCAACATTAATCATCCACAAAATTCATGGTTTTCACACAATTAAGCAAAAATCATCAAAACAACTTATTTCAAACACCAACTATGATCTTGAACATATAAACACTCTAATTCTACAAAATTTAACTTACCCATAATTACTCATCAATTAAGAGGACGAGTTTCATCACAAATAACCATCAATTCACAAAATCATTCATGACCCATAAGCTAAAAGATGAAAATAAGTTATTATATGACCAAACCTATCCACCCTTACCTCTTTTCTTCACAAACCCAAACTAATCTTCACTTTTTCTCCCCTCCCCCTTTGATCCTAGCTTGCTTTCCTCTTGACTCTCCCTTTGGGTCTTCTATTGTTCTTCTCCCTAGCTCTCTCTCTCTAGCCTCTCTCTCTCTCTACTTTTTATGATAAAGTGTGAATGAATGACAAAACCCTAATTTCCTCTCATATATATACTCCTCCTCAATCGGCTAGGTTACTGCAATTAATAATGGGCCTCAAAACACGTTCCACTTAATTCTAAAAAGTTACTACATGCTTAACTCCAAAACATCTCATTATTTTACCATCTCAAAATAATTACCACTAGTTACTACTAACTTAGTAAAAATATTTATCCGCTCTAAAATACTAAAATAATCCTCATTCTAAGTTTACTAAATTACCCTTATTCAACAAATGACCAAAATACCCTTAGTTCTAAAAATGACTAAAATACCCTTCTCGCCTCAATCTACTAATCCGAAGACAAACACACAAACAGGCAATTACACACATATAAACACATAATAAATAAATAAAATAATCCTAGCGAAGAACAGGATGTTACAGCTAACTGCACCTGTTGATCGCACGGTGATCCTTACGTGTGGGGTCTTGCTAATTCAAAGGTAATTGAAACATATACATAATTTGGAGTTCCTTGATTTCCAAAGGCAATGAAAGTAATGCCACTGTGATCCTTAGTTTTCAATATTAGTAATGTCACCTCCTAAGTACTTACTACTAGGGTCAACTCGCTTTCGGTATCTTTTGTATAGTAATTAACTACTTGCTTACTAGATAGGTAAATATGAATATGAAAATATATGAATTAATATTAGGCTCTGTCACAACCTAAGTACCAAATATAGGGTTGCGCTCCTTTGAAATAAACTAATCCTAATAAAACTTAGTAGCGAACAGAAAATTAACTAAAATAAACGATATTAAATTAAATAATTATCCAACAAAACAAATAAAGGTTCATCTTATAACCCTAATCTATAAATATCTATTTACACATGATAACTAAGACATAATACAAAAAGATAAAAGCATACCCTAGAATAGATAAGGAGAAGATAGAACTCCTCCTGAAGCTCCTATAATTACCTTCCTCTTGAACTGCTCCAGTTATGAACAAGAAATTATGAATGAGGAATGCAGTATTTATAGGGAAAGTGTCAACCTAACTTGGGCTAAAAACATGAGCTTCTAGGGGCGTAAAAGTCACAAAAAGTGGTTTTTTTTTGCAAGTCATTGGGCGCCTAGCGCCCTAGCCATGTGCCAGGCGCATGTGCCTGGGCGTTGCATTGCGTTTTCCGTGCTAGAATGCCTGTTTTCTTCACTATTTTAGGTGTTTTCTTTAATGTAAAATGTCTTGGAATTTGTGAACGGAATTCCTTCATCTATAAAGTCTTCTGAGGCCTCTTGAATCTTCATTCTTCATCTTCCCAAGGACCACATAAATCCTTGGATGTCTTTATTTGCCTGATTTTCTTGATTTCTTCGTGAATTACGTCAAGAACATCCTAAAATTGCTATGTTTTGGAAATAATATAATTACATACTCTAATATAGAAAACAATACAAATGTCCCGAAATCATAGGTAGTTAATCTAATACTCCTCTATTTTGCTAGTAAAACATACTAAAAATGACTGAAAAACATGCTAAGAATAATGTAAGATGACCTGTCATCACAACCCCAAACTGAAATTGTTGTTTGTCCTCAAGTAACGAAAGAAAAACATAAATTATTCTTTGCATTTTTTTCAGGAAAAACATACCTTTCTGGGAGTTGTGTTCAGAACATCATTCATCACAATCTACAACCTATACTAACTTACCTTATTACACTCAAGCAGGACCGGCTTAGAGAAAGTAGCTCATATTCTTAGCCACACTCTTTTCCATGATACATGTATGTATCACCTAAAGCTAGTAAGGCTGGTCACGACATTTGTCCATTGCAGTCGTCACATGAACGTACCTTGCTGTAAATTTGAGACAATTCAAAACAAACAATCAAAATTAAATTATATACACACTTTGAGGTCTTTCAGGGTTATAACATGGATTATGTTAAGGGTGGATATATTTTGGGAAAGTAGGCTAACAACAGAACTTGGAGTTTGTTTACTAACCAAGGGATTCCTACTAAACATTGATGATCCGCCAATCTTCCTTCCTTGAATCAAACAAACTGGGTACTGCAGTAGAATTATTCATCTTTTTTATTTTTGTTGTTTTTGGATTTTTATTTTTTTCTTTTTTTCTATATATTTTTTTTGTGCGGACCCATGGCAATCTACATGTTTTCATTTTTTTTTTCTTTTTTTGATAAATAAGTTCTACTGTTACCCCACCCCAAACTTAAAATGTTGTCAATTTCAAATAGTAATCCCAAACTTAGCTTCAAACCATATTCAGTCATAATAATATCCTATCTAACTCCGAGAGAAATCAAACAGGGTGCACTTAAGGTTCAGGACTGTGACATGATTTGTCACTAAGTAACAAGAAAGAAATTTCGTCTGGAGGCTCAAAGTGGTTTCACAAAGGATAATAAGAATATGAAAGGATGGCTTGAAAGACTCAAGGTACCAAAGAAAAAGGCCTCGTGTGTATTATAATCTAACCGATCGTTCGTAAAGAACGACCACAAATTCGAGCAAAAATAACATTCATATGGAACATTCATAATGGAAAGAATTTAAGTATCTAACAACCTAGAATGGACATGGAAATATTTGACTCTAAATCTCACCGGTTATGCTATTTAAAAAAGAGATGGTGGTCTTATAAGTACCTTCAATAGCAAGTCCCAAAAAGTATCGTGCTCTTGAATGTAAGGGTAAAGAAATGACTTCCTAAGACTCAAACAAAATTAAAGCATAAAATGAAAGTTTGTAAATGTAAATGTAAAAGAATAAAATTTTATAAGATAAAACTTGAGGATTAGTAACAAAAAAAAGAAATGAAGTTAATTAGTCAGGAAATCTTACCTTAGCAGAAAAATAAATGCAGAAAAATCAATCATTGGATTGCCTTCCATTCATCGCGTGTTTAATGTCTCTGTCACGATGATTGATAGGTTGCCTCCTATTTGACACTTCTTTTAGGTCACTAGCTTGACGAAATAGGATGCCTCCTATTCAACGTGTGTTTTACGTCTCAAGCCTGACGAATATGTCTAACTTGGGCTCGGGAGCACCTGTGCTTCAGGCTCCTTGATTTCATCCTGATCTTCAATATTCAGGTTGACTTCTTCCTTCGACACTCCTTTTACAACATCACATCTACAACATAAAGCCGCTTGATGGCAACTGGTATGCTAAAACATTTAGGGTCTTCCTTTTTCTTTGGAGAATTGTCTTCATTTTTCTTGTGATCATCTTTGGTAACAACTACCAACTTATCATAGAGTGGTTTACCGGTTAGTGAGAATAAGTATTCCAGAATGTTATTGCAGCATTGGTTCTTGGTCACTTTCCTGGTTTGTAGTCTAACCTTGAGAGTGGAAAATTCCTTCATCATTTGGTTTAATGCTTCTGTGACCTTGCTTTCACTCACCAGAGGATCGATCTCTTTCTCTTCATCATTTTCCACTTCCGTCATTTTTCAATTTCAGTAGACATTTGACCCATCTGCACTTCCAGGTTTGAATAACAACATCGGTCCACTTCTGAGTCTCCTCCTGATCGTTGGCTATACTTTCAAGTTGGTCTTGGGTATTCTTCATTCCCTGGGTGATCATCTCTTCCATATTTTCC
>Ga0315914_1011043_pt1 | contig 10986 bp, 7 predicted proteins | sample MpolenodulesMG_FD_203920 | JGI IMG/M metagenome (GOLD analysis project Ga0315914, IMG submission 203920) | Medicago polymorpha root nodule microbial communities from Los Angeles, California, United States - elongated nodules | ecosystem: Host-associated > Plants > Roots > Nodule | place: USA... | reverse complement strand
GAAATCTCTTGCTTGTGTGCTTGAGTACTTGTAATTTGATATTACATTGTTAGTGAAATCTCCTTGGAAGTGCAAGGGGGACAGGACTACTTCCGGTTTTTGGAAGGAACTTGTATAATTGCTTTGTGTCTTTCTTCTCTCTCTCTTACTCTGTCTTTTTATCCGCTGCACATTAAGTCTTTGATCACTACTTCAGAAGCTAATAGTCAGTTGCTTCTGAACTGTGACATCAGTAGGAGAAACAAAGAAAAAGAAAACACAATTCAACCCCCCCTTCTTGTGTTTTTCTCACCTTCAGGTTTGGGTTAAAAGTGTGGGCTTTACCCAACACGGAAGTAGGAAAAGACAGGTGAGCCCAACATTTTTGCATGCACGGGGCGCATGACAGATGCACGAGGCACATGTGAGTGCACCCCAATGCATGCCTCAGGCATATGGTATGTAAAATCCATGCCCTAGGCATTTTTCCATGCCCTAGGCGCATGGTGTCTGTCTCCTGGGCCCAATCTCCGAATTTCCGTCGTTTTTAGGTCTTCGTCATCGAATAACTTGCCTCAGTACTTTGAGAACTGAATTCCTCCCATTTGTAGGTCTTATGAGGCCTCTTGAATCTTTATTCTTGGTTATCCTGAATCTTCACAATTCTTCAGATGTTCTTGATTTGCCGATTTGAATGATTTCTTCGTGAATTACTTCAAAAACCCCCTAAAATTGCTATGTTTCGGGAAAACTAGAATTACAGACTCAAATATAGAAAACGTTACAAAAGTCTCAAAATCATAGACAATTGTTCTAATACTCCTCCTTTTTGCTGCTAAATCGTTTTGAAAATAACTGCAAAACATGTTAAGAATACGGTAAGATGACTTGTCATCATTTATGAAGGCTAGTTCAGTTGAGATTGGATTGACCTTCTGGTTGTTGATGATGAAGGTTGATTCGTATTGTTGAGACTATTTCCAAACCTCGGGTGCATACATTTTATTAATGGCAAATATATATATATATATATTTATATTTGTGTGTGTATGTAAGAGGCGAAATAAAAATTTTAATTAGTACTTACGCCACCTAAGGTGTATGCCTCGGCCTCTTGAGTTGCACTTGTTGGTCACACGGTGATCCTTACTTCTGGGGTCTTACACCCTCAGGGGTAATTGAAACATATACTTAAATTAGAGTTCTTAGAAATCTTAGAAGTACATAATACATTCTTCCACTCGGTAGTTCTACAAACGAGCAGCCTTATCAACATTTACCTTATCAAGGTGCGAGGAGAATGGAGTTAATGGGCTTATTTACTTCGTGAAGTAACTTGTTTGCTTAATTACTAACTAGTTACTACCTGATTTCAGCAGATGTTCATCAATATTAGGTATGTCACCTATCTAAGTACTTACTATCAAGGTACACTCGCTTTTGGTTTGTTTCGTTAGTTACTAACTAATTACTTCTTGGTTAGACATATATAAATATCAAGATATAAACATCAGTATTAGGCCCTGTCACTACCTAAGTGCCTATATCAGGGTTATGCTTCAAAGGAGAAAAATCTTATGCACTACAGTAAAACTAAATAGGATAACTAAGTGCCTATATCAGGGTTATGCTTTAGAGGAGACAAATCTTACGCACTATAGTAAAACTATATAGCGAATATAAAATAAGTCAATAAATGACTTTAAATTAAATAATTATCCAACAGATAAAATAGAGGTTCATCTTTGAACACTAGTCTAAAAGGATTTAGTTACACATGGTAACTAAAGACAAATTACAAAAGAAATAAAACATACCCAAGAGAAACTTGGAGTGAGGAGAGAGAAACTCCTCCTTGGAAGCTCCTAGTGATTGCCTTTCTCTTGAACTACTTTGTTATGAATGAGAAATTGTGAATAATGAATGCGGTCTTTATAAAGAGAGTCTCCACCTGAAGTCGAGCCCAAGAACTGGGATTTTCCCACTAAAAAGTAGCAAAAACAGTTTTTGCCAGCATTCAGCAATGCTCGGGGCACGCAAGCTGTGCTCGGGGCGCCTTAGTGTGCATAAAATGCATGCTCAGGGCACCCAGGCCATGCTCGGGGCGCCTTTGAGTGCATTCTGATGCATAAATCTTCGTTTTTTCGTCCATTTGGGTGTTTGATTCCATATAAGATGTCTTGGGACCTTGGAGCAGAATTTCTCCCTCTGTCTCTCGATGCTATTACCTGAGAGATCACGGGTAGAGGTAGGTCAATATTCGTGTATAACTTTCCGAACTTATGTCATAGAAACAATCGCCTATTTTGCCACCAATTCATCATAAGTCAATTGTTTTGTGGATCTGATGGTGTTAACTTTAGCAGGAAACGTATGTTGAGGGAATAGTGAAGTTATATTTGAAGCATAAAAAGTATACAATCGATTAAGAGGAAACATACGAAAAATAGTTATTGAAATACGATCCCAACACAACTTTATCTATATTGGTTCTGTTTTACTTTGATTCACGTCACCAACACATTTACATCATTTAGTTCTGAAAAATTCGTCATTACGAACTTAAATCAACTAAGTACGGTCTATATGGATTCAATATTTATTTTTTGATAAAAATCGTCATACTTACCACTATATTTAGGAAACCTGAAATCCTCTTTTATCGTATGACACACGATAATTAATAGCTTCAAAGTTAATTCAACGTAAAGGTTTGATAAAAAAAAAACAAACATTAGACAGCGTATCCAAGTTATACACTGTTTTGTTCAAACATATTATGCATAGCAAAATGGTAAAATATGATTTGACTTGTATATAATTTTTTTATATAGTGAATGTATGCGTAATTATTAAACTAATTTTTTTAATACCACGGTTTTGACCAACTTTCGTTATGTGTATCGAGTCATTTTCATATTACCTTCCTTTTATACTTGTATCATTTTTTAAATATAAATAAAGAGACTACACAATTTTTATCATACAACCAACTTATCTCTTGTGAGTTTTCTTGAGCTCATTTTAGAGTATTATTTTTCATAGCAATGATGAATAATTTTTGGGCTTTGCGCAGAGAAATAACTCAGAACAATGGCTCTAGCCGTCCTGTTCTGCCTGATAGTCAAACTCGCAATAACCATCAATCAACAAATGGTTACCTCACAACACCACAGACCATGATACAGAGACCCCAAAATCATCATCTAATGGGTGTCAACAATCAATCAACAAATGGTTTTGCTTATCCTGTTCAGCATGACAGTCAAACTCACAATAACCATCAATCAACAAATGGTTACCTCACAACACCGCAATCCATGCTAGAAAGACCCCAAAATCATCTCATGGGTGTCAACAATTTCAACCAAGGTATCAATCTTATTATTAATGTATTTTTTTAAAAACTTCATATGTTAAAAAAAAAATTGTGCTAGTAAGAATAATTCACCATAAATTTGTGTGGTCATTTAACTTTTCACGTCATTTGGGTTTGTTTGTATATGAGTTTTCAAACATCAACTGTGCAATATATGTGAACACATGAGTGAAGAACAATAGATTTAAACACCAAAAACTCATATTAAAATAAAATCATAGATTTTAAATTTTGAAAGTTCATAGCAAATTGATCAAAACACGAAAAATGACATGAAAAAGTAAAGGTAAAGAACGAAACCGCTATATGAAAGTAGCTTAAAGATCATTGAGTCTCTCTAATAGAATTGTTTTTATTGTTATTATTATTATTATTATTATTATTATTATTATTATTATTATTATTATTATTATTATTTTAAGTTAATATTTGTTTCACATGTCAAATGCAGAGAGGTACCCGAGGAATAACAATGTTGATGCTGCAACTCTGTCAATGAGGAATTTTCCCTTTTCTGCCAATGATACTACATCATTCATAACAGCAGATCGATATGGTCAAGCTCTACCCTTAGGCTCAAGTCTAACAAGTGGCCCGCAACAACATGTGAGCTCACCCCACTCTACTCTTCTTTCTTCTTATCGTGCAGACATAGCTCAAAATTCCTCATCCAATATTGTTGGTTCCCGCGGTTTTGCAAATTGGTCTCGAAATCCTTCAAGACCAATTATTCAGAATCAAAGTAACTATCGATATCTTCCATATGGAGAGGGTTCAAATCGTAGGAATAATTCTTTTAGATTCAACGATTTCAACCTTCGTCCAAGCGGTAATCCGAATAGATTTCACAGTCTGAATGATGGCTCTATTCCAAGTGCATCTCCTCCTCCATTTTGTCCCATGAACAATAATGATTTGAACATGTTTCTTTCTTCTGGCAATGCTAATTGGGATTCAAGTCGTTATACATCAAGAAGTCATCGTGTGTTCGACATTCGAGACAATGGAGCTAGGAATAGATCAACTCCTCCTCCATTTTGTCCTATTAACAGTAATGACTTCAATCCTCGTGCAAGTGTTGATACAAATAGATTTCATGTGAATGATGTCTCGGTACCAATTACAACTCCTCCATTTTGTCCTATTAACACTGAGGATATGAGCATGTTTCTCTCTTCTGGTAATGATAATTTGGATTCAGCTAGTGAGATATCAACGAGCCATCGTACGTTCGATATTCGAGACGCTGATGTTCGTAGAAGGCCAATGGCTCCCCCTGGTAATTGTTCTAAAGGAATACAAAATGAAAAGAAAGAGCTACTTCTTTTCAAGGATACAATTCCTACAAGCTCAGTGACTGAAGCTGATGATGTAAATGAAAATGACGATGAGCATTTGGATCTCAAGCTTCACCTTTGAATTATGATTATCTTACGTCCTTTTGGTTTAATGAATCGTTACTTTTTTTTTTCCTCATAATAAAATTTAGATATGTTACAACTCTCATTAGAGATGATTCTCATTGCTGTATTTTTTTTTCTTTCTGTTTTATCCACCATATAATATAATGAATTACTTTATGATTACAATCGAAATACCCGCGACTTACTTGTATTTGAAAATATATTTTTCTTTTGGTGTGTTACAATATACATAGCTTTGTTTTAAATGGGGATTGAACCTCTTGAAGTAATCGATCATTTTGTCAGTACCGAGTTTATAAAAAATATATATACTTTCAAGCAAACATAATTTTAATTAATTAAAACAAAAGTTTTTGGGTAGTTTTAAAGAATAACGATTTTGTTTTAAATTAGGTGAATTAAAAGCAAAATAAACAACATCGTATTGCTAGCAAAAGAAATCACTTTTTAACGGATAGAATTATACCATTTTAATTTCAAACAATAACTAAAGTTTAACTTATAAGTTTTTTTATTGACAAACTTAAAGGTTATTTATACCATACTTAAAAAAAATTATTTATGTAAGAATATTATTAAGAAAATACTATATATTTAAATTACTCTAATAATAGATTTGATAAAAACTCATTAGAGAGCAAAAATTATGTTTTAAAAAATACAACGTACAAAGACGGGAAATCAAAATAAACAAAATCATATTACTAGGAAATTGTGTTTCCGCTATACAAATCTATATGTTATTTTTTTATTATAAAGAAATGCATATATTGTTAATTTACGTCTTTCTGCGTTGTTAACGTTGCATATTCGAAAACATGAGTATTTCAGTGGCTTGAATATAATCATATTTGTATGCACATGTACTATGATGTTTAATGTTATTAACATGGATGATGTGAGTTTGTTCGCAGATTTCATCCGTTTTATTTTTAATGATTTTGAATATGTATTGTATCGATGTATGATATCAATTTGAATGAATGAATATCATTTATTTGCTAAAAAAAAATTTAAAATGAAATCAAGCTAATGAATTTAAAAGGTAATTTTCGCTCTCTAATGAGTTTTTATAAAATCTATTACTACAGTAATATAAATATATAGTATTTTCTTAATAATATCCTTACATAAATAATTTTTTTAAGGATGGTATAAATAACTTATAAGTTTGTCAAAAAAAAAACTTTTTTTTGAGGGAAGAAAACTTATAAGTTAAACTTTAATTACTTTTTGAACGTAAAGTAGTAAAATTCTATATGTTAAAAAGTAATTTCTTTTACTTTCTTTCCTTGTAAATATTAAAAAAGTGATTTTTTCCTTCAAATTTTTTTTAAAAAAGTGATTTCTAGACCCTCATGATCAACATAACAACATTTTATAGAAAACCTTTTAACATAAAAAATAATGAACAAAGAAATTAGCAAAAGTGCAAGTCCATAAATGTTATCGTGCAACGAAGAAATTAAAGCTTATTTCTAAATCATTTTTTTATAATAGCTTAAATCAAATATATGTGAAAATATATATTATTCTACCTTATTTAACAACCAATCTAAAATAATTACCTTAATTTTAAAAATTCTATAAGAGTACGTCTAATATTGACACAATTCAAAGGTGAATCTTACCAGTTTTAGTAAATTTTTTATAAAATATTATATCTAATCACTATTTTCTATTGTTATAAATTTTTTTTTGTTAAAGATGGTAAGATTCCACATTTGGAACTTTTTTTTTTTTGACAAAACATTTGGAACATTTTTAAATGGTCAATATAAATTACTTATTTTTTATTTTAAATTTATAAATTTTCCTTTAACTCCCGTTTTTTTAAGACGCTTTTCTTTTGATTATAAAGAAAAGAGTTTAAAAAGATAATAAAAAATTTAAACCCTTATTTAGTATTTCTACGTAAACAATATATTTATATTTAATTAATATTTTTTCTCAAAATTAAATAAAATTAATGAAGACTTTACAATTATTAGTATTTTTAAGAGGATTTCACAATTACTAGTATACAAAAATATTATAATAATATTATTATATTGCTATAATTGTATTTTTTTACAGGTATAATTTCTCTAATAGGAATCTTATTAATTTTATTGAATTGAATTGATCGAAATGATTTAGAATTATATTAATAATGGTCAACTAGCTTTTTTTTTTCTTCGAAAAATTGAAGAAAGAGAAAATTATTTTTAATTTTTTATCAAGTAGCCTAGTGGCTAGAGTTCACACTTTTAATAGGAATCGTATTAATTGATTTGAATTGAATTGATCAAAATGATTTAGAATGATATTAATAATGGTCAACTAAATAGTTTTTTCTAAAAATTGAAGCAGAAAATTATCATCATTTTTTGATAAAGTAGCCTAGTGGCTAGAGTTACACAATTGTTTTGAATTGATTTGATAGAAATGATTTAGAATGATATTAATAATGATCAACTAGCTGTTTTTTTCCTAAATAAATTGAAGAAGGAGGTATCATCATTTTTTTATAGGCAAAATAGAGAGGTTAGGCATCAAGGAGAAACTGAAACATGCCAACTAGGTTGGCACCCAACAGCACCTCCCATCCTCTGCCGCCTCCCTAATACGTAATCATATTATTGAAAAAGGAAAAATTTGTACAAAAGAGAGGGGACTAGGCCAATACCCTCAAAAAAGGAAACAGAAAATAAAAAAACTAGAAATAGCTACGGGAATCTGTAATTAGGAAGCCCATTTATGCCTCTAGTAAAATCAACCGAAAGTGAAACTGGCATAGTTCGGAACCAAGTAGTATCATGCATGTCATGCCCCAATGTAGCCAAAGCATCTGCACAACAGTTGCCTTCCCTGTAAATATGAGAACAAATAACCAAAAGACCAAGATGCATGCAGTTAGTCTGACGCAAAGTCAAGTCTGCCAATAACTGTCTTCGTAAAATATAAGTAGTACTTGCATAAATTCCAGCAATATAGGTTTTAGTGCCCCTGCAATCATATTCTTATTCCAAAACCAACTTGGGATTGAATCATAAACCACCATAGGCTCAACAATAAAAACTAAAGAAGGATTGTTTTGACTACACATTTCTCGAAAAGCAATACGGGAATCATTGTTGCCGATCCCCCGAATGTTCTAGAAAATAATTCTTATTTAGAAAGAGGACCCTGAGAACGGGTTTGATAACCGGCCTTAATTTTATTCAATTTTTTCTTCTAAGACTTAGAAATCACTAGGGAAAAGGTACATCACTCTTAGCCGCTTTATTCAACCAATCTTGCATAAAATTCATTTCCTTTCATAAAGTGGGATCTATAGTTACACCTGGGGCTGCCACTATAGAACTAACATCTAAAGGCTGGACGGGCGTTAAAATTGGCTCATGATAAACAGTTTCAGTGAGAACTATATCATCTGTAACATTAAAGAGTTGCATACTGTAAGAGTTAGCATTAGTGGGGATTACCGTGTCTGCCTCAGAAGTAGTTATGGTGCCTTCAATCTGGTCTAATTTTTCATCCACTCGGATATTCATATTTGTGCCAATGTCATGTTGTGGAGTATTGTTATCTTCAACAGGAATAAAAGTCTGATGATGCGCCTCTGCAATATCTTCCTTAGGAATATTGTTGATGCCAATATTATGATTTGAGCCTGCCAAAGAGACCGTAATATCTTGCATACTGGGAATATCTGTATCTTCCTGTTGCGATGTCTAGATTTGAAGATCTATTACATTAGGAGCTGGGACTGCTGTAGGATTTGGGACTGCCTCCTTTTGTGGACCTGCAAACGCCATTGAAGATCTCATGCCTAAAGGATTATCAACGATTGGAATCCATTGTTGCTTCTTGTTCTGAACCGGCTTCTTACCCTGAGCCACCATTTCTATATGCACATTACTTTCCTAGCGGGGAAAAAGCCATCGACACGCGAAAACATCATGACCAATGTTTTGGGAGTGTGTACAGAAATCCGGGAGCCACTCGTATACGACCTCAATATTAAATGCGTATACTTCCCTCGCAACAGTGATTTCATGATATATTTTTCGTGAAAAATCCATATCCACTAAAATGCGAGCATAGTGTCCGATAATGCGTTTGGTGGTCGCATTATCAATAAGCAGTGGTGTGCCCACGACACTAGCAATTTCCCTAAGAGTCCTGTTCATCCAATACTTCTGTGGGAGTTCCATCAATCGAATCCACACCTGGGCGTGTGTATTATGTTGCTTATGCATGCTGAAATCCTTTGAAATTCTAGCGTACATATTTTAAGATGTTCTGTAAGATGTTTCAACCTTTATAATGTTCCATTCAATGTTCCAAAATCACAAATTAAACAGAAGTAAAGCCAAGAAATTAAATGACGATAAAGTAAAGAACACAATGAGTTTGTTGACCCAGTTCGGTGACAAACATACCTACTCTGGGGGCTACCAAGCCAGGAAGGAAATCCATTAGTGTAGTACTTATTCTATAGCTCTCAGCAAACTCCTCATTTACACTATAGAACTAGGACCTACTCGTATTGATTTCAACCTAGGAACTTCTAGGTCTGAGATCCCATCTCACTGTCCTATAGTCAGTCACAACCCCTGTGACCTATTAGACTAAAAACACAAACTCAAAGATGAAGTTACCTTCAAACAAACAACTAACACCTTGCTTACAAGCTTTGGTGTAGCACAAAAGAGTTTACAACTCAACACACAGTCCTTAACATGTATCACAAATGATACAAGAAAGGCTCATAATAAAAGGTACTAAACTTGCATCAACATGATACAAGAATAGAACACATGTAGACTCAAAACCCTAAAATCTAAATTTTTTAGAATGACGGCTTGAATGGTTCATTAGGTCTTGAAGTCTTCCTTTTATACTGAAGCAGCACGTGTCAAATATTCTTGTTGGGCTTCAGAACAAAACAGATCGTCCAACATATATGCAAAACAAGAATAAAAAACAAATATGGAAAGTCCTAAAATGTCGGAACATCTTTAGGATCGTCCAAAACAACTCCAAATATTTCCTAAAATATAATCACAACTTTAAGAATATTCCACAACTGATTTTGTAAAGATATTTGCGTTGTTTGGTCAACAAGATAAGGAAAAGTTGTTTCCTTTTAAAGATAGGGCGCACATACATATAGGCATGAACCCATGCACACTGAACCGTGCCAGGATGTTAGAACATCGTATCCAACATCTTACATAGATGCCTAAACACATGTTGGAACATTGGTTCCATCAACACAAACAAGGATATTTGTTTTAGCAATAATGCAGCCAATACAAATACCCAAAACCTTGGTCCATTCAAACAACCGTAAAACCCCTGGCTTAAGGTTCACTGTTCTCAACGCCCATACCATGCGCATGTCATGTTATGATGGAAAAGTGAATTCGTAATACCCCCTTCCTAGTGACCTCATGCTCCACTCGGCTTGAATCTTCAATTGGTGATGGATCTTCAATTGAATGTCCCTGGTAGTGTAGGGCTTGTTGCCCTTATTCAAGACCAGTCTTCCCCTTAGGTTTCGCTTACATACCGCCAAACCTTTCTCGTACATATCTTGAGTGATTTTGATGCTAACAGAATCTCCTAGAATCAATGGTTGCGGTAGGTTTTCATTAGAGCAGATCGTTGATGATGCCGATAGTGCCTGAACAAATGAAATTTTTCTTGTTGAGTTCTGTGGAGGAGGCACCAACGCAGCATATGCTAACGGTAGAGAAATCGGAGCGGCCAGCTCGGCCAACCAATCAAACGGCATGGCCACAATTGATGATGGAAACTGCATCCCCTAATTACTGTACGTAAGGATCGAAGAAATGAAAATAATGTTTATCAGTCTTTGTAATGCCTTAAACCATTAACGCGAGTGCGCTTTTCCAAAATTATCAATCCTGGCGCGCAACAATGGAAGGAGAAGGCGGAGGAAACCTCTGATACGACCTTCGTGTATATATAAATCTTGAATCTAATGGCTGGAGCTTACACATATTAAATGTGGAGAAGTGGCCCTGATAAGTCAATAATTAGTGTTTTTAATATAATATTTGAGTCCGTTTTATTTAGATTTGATTTCGTTTTATTTAATATTATTTCCTTTTTAGAACTATTTTACTTCAATTGCAAGTTATTATATTTCAGGAACAAATAATTGATAGATTGAGTCTTGGAGCAAAAGAA
>Ga0315914_1011041_pt1 | contig 10987 bp, 14 predicted proteins | sample MpolenodulesMG_FD_203920 | JGI IMG/M metagenome (GOLD analysis project Ga0315914, IMG submission 203920) | Medicago polymorpha root nodule microbial communities from Los Angeles, California, United States - elongated nodules | ecosystem: Host-associated > Plants > Roots > Nodule | place: USA... | reverse complement strand
GTCAGGATCTGAGGCGGTTGTATTAATAAATGAATGTGGGAAAATTGTTCGGTCTAATATCATATGTGTAAATTTTTCTTCATTGGCCTGATTCATTATGTCTCCAAAAACACAAGGAGAATGGAATGATGAATTGAATTGAATTGAAGAGTGCAAGATTGTAAACAAATTTAATTAATATGAACAAGTAACAAGATGTGTCTTTAATATAACTACTTAATTTGTAACCAATTACGTTATTATGCATGGGTGTGACATTTTTAACAATAATCATATGGTATAACAATAATACCAGAAATTAACAGCTTGTTTTTGTAGTTAATAAACTACATCATCACAAATTTTAAAATAGAAACTGGAGACTGCTAAACAGGGTTATCTTCATTAGTTATTTATGTTTATCATTTGAAAATAAATAGCTAATTTCATCTGTGTATACATTTTCGATTATTGTTTTACCGTTAAACATCGTTATTTTCATTAGTGTTCAAGTTTTTCATTTGAATTTGAATAGCTATTTTTATCTGTGTTTCAATTTTCGATTATTCTTTTTGTACTAAATATAGGGGAAAATATATGTGATTTAATTGTCTTCTTGTATTGTATGTCTGTATCTACTATATATATATATATATATAACGAGTTATCGAAATATATTAAAAATTAAATAATTAAATGATTTAATTTGCATACACCAACAATGTAATTATTATTACTTTTTCTCATACAACCAATCAAACCAAACCTTAATATCACTTTTTTAATTTAGTTCTTTGGGATTTTCAATCGTATACAAATATACAAATTTTAAGCAGTTCAAAATAATACATTTTTATTATAATTTGTGCATTTTAGTTTAAATATGTAACTTTTTAATAAATAATTATTAATTTTTGATAAAAAGTTACTACTTTTAGTTTCTTTAACATGTGCATTATTGTACATGTTAGCCAAACCCTAATTTCTAAAAGTTAATTTATATACATTTGAAAAAACAATAAAAATTTCACTTGCATTCTATCAAATTTCATCAAATAAATTGTTATATATAAGGATATTTTAGGAATTTCACTATAAGAATCTATTATAAAAAAACTATAACAAACAGGCTTAAATTTCAAATACCTTGGTTAGATAATAAATTCTCTCATGTTTGATTCAATAATTTATTTGGTCATGTTCACCGTCTCACCTATAAATTTTATTAGGTCCCCATTATTTCTTTAAGTTGTAAAATCAAATAAATTTTAGATCCATTGGTCCCTCAATTAATTTCCATTTTTTATTTTGGTCCCATAATTAATAAAAAATACCTTTCGCTCCCTTAGTTTTTACTCCGTTTGCCAAAAAAATCCCATCCGTCAAAAAAATTGATTTGCCGTTAGTTTGAGCCACGTGGCGCGTCCTACGTGGCTAGTATAAAAGGATAAGGTTTAGTTTAGAAAGAGAAAGTCTGAGAGCGAAGAAGTTGAAGAGAGAAGCTGAAAATTTCTATCGAACTCGAGGAAGGAGAAGAAGTGGAAACTAAAGCCAAATCCTACCATCGCTGGCTCTGATGAAGAGTTTGAATTGAACGACGAGGTTAGTTTTCGTGTTTCTTCTTGATTTCAAATTTAGGGTTTATGTTTTGTTGCAAAACCGGTTTAGGGTTTTGGTAAACCTGAATGGTTTTTGGTTTAGGGTTAGGGTTTTGATTAAAAAACCCTTTTTTAAACGAAAACATCATTCAATGTTTGAAAATTTTAAGCTCGTTTTTCATATTCATGTTAGGGTTTACTGTTTGTATGTAAAGATATGTGCAAAAGCTTATGTTGTTATGTTGTTTTGAGTTTTAACAGTTAGAAGGTAGGTTTGTGTTTGTTCTTCACATTGGTTTTTTTTTATGAGTTTTACCATGCTGGTTACATTGGGGTTGAGACTGTACCAGAGTGTGAACCAGACTATAGGAGTTACTTCTCCATTTTATCAACTATAAAACATCTGGGGTACCCAATGGTTAGGTCACTTTGGTACCATGACCCAAATTTATTGGATGACTTAATTAGGTTAAGGAATGACCATAGCAGAGATGTATGAGAGGGTACATCTGTTTGTGGAACATACAGTAGGAGAGCAACCACTAATGGGAGAGCTAAACCCTTTGATAGAGTATCCTATTCAATATCCTGTACACAATGAAAATGTAGGAGTTCATGTGAAAGAAATAGTTGAGGAGATGGAAAATGATGGAGTTGATGTGGAGGTGGATAATGAGGGAGTAGCAGTGGATATGGAGAATGAAGGAATAGCTGTGGAGATGGAAAATGAGGGAGGTGATGGAAATGAGGGGTTTGAGAATGAAGAAGGAGTATATGTGGAGGATGATAAGTTGGACTGTGGTGGGAATTTTGAAAAAGAAGTAGTGACTAATGAGGGTCCCACTGTGGGAGTAGAACGTAATATTGTGGTGGATGAGAGAGTAACTGTGGGTGTGGAAAGTAGTAATGTGGGGCCTACTATTTTGGAAGAGGGAGTAAATAATGGCCCCACTGATTTAAATATAGGAGTTAATGAAAGTGGGCCTTCTAGTGTAGTTAATGACTTTGGGCCTCCTATTTATGAACATGAAGAGTATAGGGATGAGTATGTGGATTAGAATTGGTCAAAAGTGGATGGGTATGAAAGTGAAGACAGCGCACTAGGTGTACACTTTGGGGACCCAGAAGAAGAAGATGAGAGATAGGGGGTTGAGTCAGAATGAGGAGTATGACAGTGAAGATTTAGATAGTGGGTGTGATACTGAAGATGAAGATGAGAGTCCTGGTGTTAAATTTCCAACCTTTAAGTTGCTTGATAACATGAGAGACTACCATTGGGAGTTAGGTACATATTTTGTGTCTAAGAAAGCATTTTAGGAGGCAATAAGAACGTATGCAATTCATTCTGGAAGGGATCTAAAGTTCAGAAAAATGATAAGACAAGGGTAAAAGTGACATGTAAGGGAGCTAAGGTTAATTGCTTGTTTGAGGCTTATTGTGCTAAGATTCCAAATGAAGAGACTTGACAACTGAGAAAGATTCAAAGGTTACACAAATGCAGCATAGAGTTTAAGGTAAAGATCCTGAATTTTAATTGGTAGGGAAGTAGACTTCATAGCAGAGTTATGGAAAATCAAGATTTGAAACTGATTACTATCATGAACAGAACAGTTGAGAAATGGGGTTTAGAAATCAATTTGAACAAAGCTTATAGAGCTAAAGGTAAGGCAATAGATATGATTAATGGGTCATTCAGGGATCAGTATACCAATATATATGATTACACTCATGAGCTTATGAGTTTAAATGAGGGGTCTACTGTGAGAGTTAGAACTATGCCTTTTCAAAGTAATGAGGAAGATCTTGAGAGGCATGGAGCAGTGTTATGTCCTCATTTTCAGAGGATGTATATTTGTTTCAAAGCTTGCAAAGATAGTTTTTTTAAGTGTAGGCCTGTGATTGGACTGGATGGATGCTTCTTGAAGGGTTATTATGGTGGGCAATTGCTAGCTGCAATTGGGAGGGATCCAAATGATCAGATGCTACCAATTTCATTTGTTGTGGTAGAAGGTGAAACAAAGGATTCATGGAAATGGTTTTTGGAGCTTCTAATTGCTGACTTAGGTGGAACCAGATTGTGCAAGACACACACCTTTATCAGTGATCAACAAAGGTAATTTTGTGTTAAAAAATGTCTGATGTTTATAAATTTTTTTGTTTCCCTAAAACTCATTTTCTGTTATAAACTCAATTTGTATGGTCTTTTGCCTGCTATGGATGAACTACTTCCAGATGTAGAGCATATATTTTGTGTCAGACATCTCTATAATAACTTCAGAAAGAAGTTTCCTGGCAAGAAATTTAAGGAGTTAATGTGGAGGGCAGCTAAAGCAACTTTTGAAAATGTATTTGATGATGCAATGAAAGAGATAAAGGATATAAGTCAGGGTGCATATGATTACCTCAAATTAATACCTGCTAGGCATTGGAGTAAGTCCACGTTTTCAGGTATGTATATTGGCTTTAGGTGTAACAATTTTTAATAAATTTCTAGATGTAATGTATACTGTTTTTATACATTTTCTATCATATGTTTAACTCTGTAATGATTTATAATTATTTTTAGGTAATTCAAATTGTGACACTCTAGTGAACAATATGTCAGAAGTATTCAATTCAACCATTGTCATTCCTAGACAAAATCCAATTGTGACAATGTGTGAAGATATCAGGGTGTATTTGATGGAAAAATGGGATGCAAATAGGTATGTCACTTTGTATGTCTTTTATTGAATTTTCTGGATGTATGCAACTTACTGGATGTGAGCAACTAATGATATTTTTTATGTATAGGCGTAGCACATAGTTTGATTATAAGGTGAGGCATGTATCTGGTACAGGATACATGTACCATGCTAATCTGCAAAAGGGTGTGTGTGACTGTAGGAAATGGTTATTGAAAGGTTTCCCCTGCTGTCATGCCATTTCCTGCATGAGGAACCAAGACTTGAATGTGTATGACTGTGTTCCAGACATTTACAAAAAGGAGAAATTAAATATGTTGCTTGCTATAGCAGTGTCATCTACTCTGCTAATGGACAGAGCCTGTGGGAAAGAACTGAATACAATAATCTTCAGCCACCACCAATAAGGAAGCAACCTGGAAGAACTACGAAGAAAATGAAAAAAGAGGCTCATGAACTTGTGAAAGATGATGCACAGATGAGAAGGGATGGGTGGGGAATGAAGTGTAGCAGAAGCAAGCAAAGTGGGCATAATAAGTCCACTTGCAAGCTTCCACCACCTCCAATCCCTCATTCAACTGAAGGCTCATCAAACCCTGCATCAGGTGAAGAGTCATCACAATAATCTGCTCAAGTGACTTCTCAACCTCCACCAACTGCTCAAGGTGCACAAACTACTCAAGTGACTGGTCAAGGGACTCAAAGTGCAGAAACTGCTCAAAGGAATGGTACAACAAATCAAACTACACAAAGAGTTGCAAGAACACAACCAACTTCTCAAGGTGCTAACATTTCTCTAAGAAATACCACTACTCAAAGAACACAACCAACTTCTCAAAGGAATGCTGCTCCTTAACCTAATCAAGGTGCTGCAACTGAAGGTGCTCACACTTCTCAAAGACCTGCCAAATCTCAAAGGAATGCTAGTACTCAAAGAACTCAAGGTGCACAAACTGAAGGTGGACAAAAAAGGAAAAGGAAGGAAAAACAACAAGTGTCTGCAACACAACCTGAAGGTTCAAAGGCAAAGAAAAAAAAATCTTCTGCTAGAGTTGAGGGTTCTGTTTCAACCCAGCAGTAGTAAGTTTTGCAATGACTATTGTTATGTGATGTAATGATGAAACTTGTTTATGATGTTCTTTATGTTTATTGCTATTTGGTTGTAATGCCTAAGTGCAATGTACTGATGCAACTTCTGGTATTTTGGATGTAATGCCTCTAATGGTTATGTAATGCCTAAGTGCAAGCAAGCTACAATTTACAACTTCTGGTTTTTTTGGATGTAATGTAATGCCTAAGTGCAAGCTACTTATCACAGTTAATGTTTAATGACTATGAGTATGTTTATGTTAAATTGCAACTACTTCTTATGTTATACAATAGTGAATATATACTTCTGCTAATATAGAAAACCTCTATACCTTGCATCTGAGTTATTATATACAGAATTCAAATAAATCCCTCTCCTACAATTTTTTCATAACAAAATACCCATTCACTCATTTTTTCAGTGAATAATTATAATAGAGATTTATCCAAGCATAGACATTAACATTCATTCATTCATTCAAAATAACCGTTACAAATTTATTCATATCAAAATAGCCATTATAATTTCATTCATATCAATGAGTGAATTACAACCATAAATTACTTCATTAGACAACATCTACTCTATTACAATGAAACTATTTCAAATACATATGACTCCATGACACACTAATTTTGCAGATCAGTATTGTGCCTAAGACCAAGCAAACAGCAAAACAGGCTAATCCAAAAACCAACACCTTCTTCAACCATGACCTTGTTTTCTCCAATTCATGCTTCAATTTCACATTTTTCTTCTGCACCTTTGCAATCAACAAATCCCTCTCATCACTAAGCTCTTCATCCAGTAACTTAAAAAAACTATAACCTTTATCAAAGTGATTCTTGTAGTTTTTGCATCCTAAAATCTTTTCCCACAGTTTGGATTCGTGTTATCAGTAACAGTACGAATCACTGTTTCTTCACCACACCAACATTCAGTCGCTGCTCTTCTTCTCATACTCGAACCAACAGATCCGTAGGATTGGTCCATTTGCTTCGACATGTTTTTCGATTTTTAAATGAATGGTGAGATTATTGCAGAAAGGGGAGAAGATGATGAAGAATGAAAAGAAATTAAGGGTTAGGGATTTTGGAAGAGGAGAGAAGATATTTTGGGGAAGGGGAGAAGAATTTCGAAGGAACCCTAATTTTGGGTGGAATTTTTTTTTGGCCGCTTTTATACTAGCCACGTGGCTCAAACTAACGGGAAAGCAATTTTTCTGATGGATGGGAGTTTTTTGGCAAACAGAGTAAATACTAAGGGACCAAAAGGTACTTTTTATTAATTATGGGACCAAAATGAAAAATGGAAATTAATTGAGGGACCAATTGATCTAATAAGCCAAATTCTAGGAAGTATTTACACAATATTGAATTTTGATGAAAAATATGATTTACAACATTAGAATAAGTATAGAAAACCAAAATATTACATACAAGAAAACTGTTGTGTGTATGTACATGAAAGTATTCATCACGCCTTAGGCATTACTTGTTGCTGCACAACTAAAATTGAAGCTTTGGTATTAGTATCTGGTGAAGCAAGCAAATCTCCCAACACACCTAGCTCTGGATACTCGGTCCAAGTTTCAAGTGACTCTGTCTGAGGCGATTTGATTCCATTGCGCCTCCCAACTATAATGAAATAATGTTGACTCGCTATATCTGAGATGAATGTCGTGGTATCAGAAGTGTTTTCGACTTCTACTTTTTCATATATCACGTTATCTACACTACCATAAACTCCCTTAACACCCTTTAGTAACTCATCATCAAGCATAACATCCCAACTAGTGAACTCATCATTCTTGATTGTTGAAACCAAGTGATACACAACCAAGTGATAAGTATCTTCTTTGAACTCATCATGCATTGAGATGGTATGGCTGATATTCAGGGTGAATAATCAGTTCGGTGCAGGTATTTGTGGCCATTTCTGAGTTAGGTTCTTGTTGTTGGGGGCTTTCGAAAGTAACTTCATCAGAAGCTATTTTAGAGTCTCTTTTTAGGTTTGGCTCAAACCCTGGTAATTCACCTTGATAGTGATTAGCCAGTTCATCTAAAATAGATGGTTCAGAAGTTTGGGTTGATGGTTGAGGTTGAGATAATGATGTTTCAGGAATACCAGACTCAGGCTCTGCTTGCTCACATCCAACTTTTGCATCAGCAGGAATAGTTTGGAGTGACTCAATCATAGGTGGTTGTATAGGATGATTAACAGGCAGTTTATTACAAACATCAATTATCATTTGGCTCAAATCAGCTATTCTATTAAGAACAAATGGATACATAGGTGCAAATGTATCATTATCAGGCTTTTTCTGGTTCTTAGTAGATGACGATGGGGATAAGGATTTTCGTAAGGTTGCATAGACTCTATTCAATGGAATATTATATATGTCTGAAGAGGTTGAAACGGAGGTTGAGTGGGAGGCTGAGGTTGAGCTAGATTCTACTTCTATCACATTAGAGATATTATGAGAATCAGTGTTACCTTTAGCAGCTTCTGAACAAGTAGCATCCTCCTTCTGAGTCTCTTCAGCAGCATTCAACAAATCACTAGCCACCACCAACTGTTGAAGATCCTCTGTTAGCTCAATCACCTTATGAGCAGCTTCAACTGTTGATTCCTTCAGCAAAGCTTCAGAATGAACCTCAATATCTTTAGCAATCTCCAGAGCTTTTTGTAAAGCAGCAGCATCAACAGCCTTCTTCCGTTTTACCTCTCTTATGAACAGATCAGTTGCTGCTTCTATCTCCTCATCTTCCTCTGTCACATAGGTTGAAACCTTCAGTTTCCTGACATTTTGTTTCCTTTTCTTCCTAGAAACTGATGGTTGAGGAGGTAGAGATTATGAAGAGCCAACTGACTTGCCACTCCTTGTCCTTTTGTTCAGAATCTTAGTAGGTTCTAAGTCCTGAACTTCATCTTGAATAGTTGGCACACCAGGACCAACTGATTGTTCTTGAGGAGCATCTTTTGCTTTCTTGTCCTTCTTCTTCTTTGGTTCAGAAGCTTCTTCATCATCATCAGCTTCTGAAGTTGCTTTCTTCTTTGATTTCCTTTTTCTAGCAACAAGTAAGGCACCACCATACATGGTTTCTGGAATTTCATCAAATTTGATGGTTTCTCCAATTCTTTCCCAGTGCTCATAGACAAAATGAGCTCTTACATCTGGAGGATCTTATCTGCAGATTGGTGGAAAATCATCCATTAGGTTGGATACAACAGATGGTTCCAGCAAATCAGTGCTAAGCTGAGTGTATTCCTCTTTCTTGATCAGGAGCATCTTCCTCAAAGTGCGTCCATTCATAACTTTACCAGTCATTGTGCCCAGTTGTGCATCAGTTATAATCTTTTACAACTTGATGGCTTTCAGAATTCCTCCTTCATGGAAAATTTCAGATAATAATATTCCATAAGGAATCCAGCTTCTGTTGCTATCCTGGCTTTCCTTCAGTGCCCAAAGCATATGATTGAAGATATACTTTGGCACATTTGTCATCTTAAGTGTGATCAGGAAATGTAGGAACACTATGTGCTCCAATGAGGGTTGATCTACTCCTCCACCTTTGGGCAGGAGATTCTCAGACATGATCTTCTAAAGAAGTTTGTATTGCATCTTCAGATCACAGTACTTGCCTTTCTTTGTACTATTGAACATAGTCATGTTCACAACCTTATTCCAAGGACTTGTCTTGTTGTCTAGATTCTCTTCATAAGATCCTTCAGCTTTTCTTCGACATACCCTTGCAATAACTTCTTTTGTGATAGACACAGGGATTCCCATGATGCTTGATCTGATCTCTGTACAGGTAAATGGTTTCAAACCAAGTTCTTCTCTTGTCTTCCCTTCAAGAGTAGGACCATTCAACATGCAGAAGTATGACTATCATAGATTTTAGCCCTGACCCAGAAATGCTTGACCAAATTCTCATATGAAGGACCATTCAACATGCAGAAGTAAACCATCCAAGTCTTGAGCGTGAAAGAAGTCTCTAAGCTCACAACAATGATGAGTTAAGGAAATGAAATCCACCGGATTTTCCACTTGAACTGTCAGTTCCCATTCCTCTAGCTTCATTGTTCTTCCCTTAATCTGATATGCTTCACCAGTAGCTATTTGCAAGGAGGTTCCTTGATTTGAACTTGAAGTTGCCATTGATACTGATGAGAGTTTTAGGGTTCTAAGGTTTTGATTTTGAAAAGGGCGATTTTTGCAGTGATTTAGTCTAAAATCAGAAGGTGTAGGATGTGAAGTGAGTAGTGTGTGTTTTTTGTCTAATTGATTTTAGCAAAAACGATTGCAATTTAGAAGGGGACAAACAAACACAACATTAATGACTTAAGGGGCGCGAGATAGTGTATTCAAAGCATAAATCATCATTGCCCTCTTACGTTATACACCAATACACTTAAGCCACGTCAGAAGTTCTCAGAGTAACTGCCAAGTTAGTGGGACATGTGCTACCAAAAAGTAACTTCCAACGTTTTCACTAACATTGCTATTCAGAAGCACAAAATCCAGCTTCTGAAGTTCAGATGCTGATGTCATCCTCAAAAGTACATTTTCCTCAAAATCTCAGTTAAGAGCTTCTGATGGACTATAGCTTCTGAACAACTTCAGAACCTAACTTCTTATTCAGAGGAAAGCAAATTTAATCACACATAAAGTGCATGTTCAAATTTATCTTTATAAAATCAAATCTTTCAGTATCAATGAATTGTATATCCAAAATTTCTTTTTGAACACAATCTCTAATAAAGTGGTGTTTGAATTCAATATGTTTTTCCCTTGAATGTAGAATTGGATTTTTGACAAACAAATAGCAGCAATATTATTACACTAAATGAGAATACTGTTAGCATTAATCTGATAGTCTTCCAACTGATGTTTCATCCAAAGTAGATATGTACAACAACTTGTAGCTGAGATGTATTCTGCTTCTGTTGTAGATAAAACAATAGTTGCTTGTCTTTTGCTAGCCCAGGATATCAGATTCTCACCAAGAAACTGACAGTTTCCACTGTTTGATTTTATTTGAATCCTGTCACCAGCATAATCAGCATCACAGAATCCAACCAACTTATAATCTAAGGATTTCCTATAGAGGAGTCCAAGAGTTGTTGTTCCCTTCAAATACCTGAAGTTTCTCTTAATAGCAGTTAAATGAGATTCTCTAGGATCTGATTGGAATCTAGCACTTAAGTATACACTGAATAAAATATCTGGCCTAGATGCAATGAGGTATAACAAAGAACCAATCATACTTCTATACAACTTCTGATCTACCTTTGATCCAGTATCTTCTATGCTTAAAGTGCAGGTTGGATGTATTGGAGTGTTCATCACTTTACAATCTTCCAGCTTGAACTTCTTCAAAATCTCCTTTGTATACTTTGTTTGATGAACATATACCCCATCTTTGCTTTGATTAATTTGAATTCCAAGGAAGATCTTCAATTCTCCCATCATGCTCATTTCAAATTCATCCTGCATTAACTTAGAGAATTCCTTGCAAAGAGATGCATTAGTAGAACCAAATATTATATCATCCACATATATCTGCACAACAAGAATGTCTTTCTCAAGAGTCCTTCTGAAGAGTGTTGTGTCAACTTGACCTCTTTTA
>Ga0315914_1011040_pt1 | contig 10988 bp, 7 predicted proteins | sample MpolenodulesMG_FD_203920 | JGI IMG/M metagenome (GOLD analysis project Ga0315914, IMG submission 203920) | Medicago polymorpha root nodule microbial communities from Los Angeles, California, United States - elongated nodules | ecosystem: Host-associated > Plants > Roots > Nodule | place: USA... | reverse complement strand
AAAGGACCTATCTGAAACAAACTCTAAACTTAAAGGATCTATCTGAAACCTTATAAACTTAAAGGACCTATCCGAAACAAACTCGAAACTTAAAGGACCTATCTGAAGGCTTAGAAACTTAAATGATCTATCTGAAACAAACATGAAACTTAAAGGGCCCGGGGAAGTATTTGACCAAAAATAATACACCGCATAGCCCAAGTCTGAACAGACAGTGGCGACATGCATGTGGTGGTCATGTTGAGTATGTTGAGTACATCATCACCCATTTACAAAGTTGTGTATTCTAACCGGAACATCCTTAGGAGTCTTACCTCCAATACATAAACATTAGTGTGGTGTGTAAACTATCCAATGTGTGAGATACTAGAATTAGATTTTTTTTTAATTCACACAAAAAACTTAATGTTCCAACTCTTCGAAACATGGATGGTGAATCATAAACTTGTTTACTTGCATAATCTTATGTGCTGAAATGATTAATGGTATGTAAGCAAACTGACAAAATTCTTTAAATTTAAAACACACACACAACTGTGAGGTCTCATATTCAAACGTAGAGAAAAATGTTAAATATATCAATATTGATATTATTAGTTGAGTTGTGCATTAGGGATTTGATGTTTTTAAACTTAAAAGGCTAAATTTGCTATGTAAAAATGACTAACTTGATGTAAAGGATATAAATGACATTTTGAAACTTTAAATTAAATTAAATAACTCGTTGTAGTTTTGTGTAAAAAAGGGTTGGGAAGTTCCCACCTCGGTATATCAACAAAAAAGGCGATTTTTCTAACTTCAAAAACTACTTTTTTTTTTGTAGTTTCATTTCAGTGTGAAACTGAACTTGAGCATGTTGTTCAGTCAGCATCATTTTATGAGAAAAGTGTATTTTGCAGCCAATGAATATGTGGAAAGGAAATATGTATAAGTGTCCTTTCATTTCATCAAATTGACCCTAAACGATCCTCAAAGATGGCCCCCCTTGCTTGTAGCCGCCTTTAAAGTGGCCTAGTTCCACATTTCGCTGTATCCACGTATATAAGAGACATGATTTTCTAAAGTTTGATATATATTAATCTTTTTAGTTTGATTGGTTTAAGAGAAATAAGATGCAGTAAAAGAAGGAGCAAAGAGACAAACAATAGGATCTTTTCTTCTCATGTTGAGAAAAATATTAAAATAATAATAATGTGAGATCTTCTTGTTGGGAGTTCGGAGAGCTCTGGGAGCGGCAATAGGTCAAACGTCCAGGACGAATAAGAGGCTTAGACGACACATCTCTACCAAAAACTTTAAGGCATCAAGTACATGAGTCTCCTCTCTTATATATTCAATGTTTCCTTCATTCCTAGTCGATGTTAGACACAATCACTCACATTTGAAACCCAATAATCACCCCCTCAAGTGTGAGTCACCCACATGACTAACCTGATCCACACTAGGGTCCTGCTCCCACTTCCCTACCGAACCTAACCAGGGCTCTAATACCAAATGTTAAGGAGTCCAGGGAGCTCTGGGAGCGGCAATGGGTTAAACGTCCAGGACCAATAAGAGACTTAGACGCGACATCTCCACCCAAAACTTTAAGGCATCATGTATATATGGGTCCCTCTCTTGTGCATGCAATGTTTCCTCTGTTCCTAGTTGATGTGGGACACAATCATTCACACTTGAAACCCAACACTTCTCTCCTCAATCACACACTTTGAGTGTTTGAGCAGTTATTGGTTTTGTAGGTTTCTTCCCTAGCGTCGAAGAACATGTTTTGCCACACCGGGGCTCTTCCTCCACCGTACTGAATCATCATCAGCATGAACATCGAGATGTGTGCGCCCTAAAGGTCATTTCACTTGCAACACTGGTCTGCTAATGTTCGAAGGGAACAACCCCCGCAATGCTTATTGTCATCACACAACGGCCGAAAGACTTATGTCTTACAAATATTCAATTCAAGTTCCAATCCTGACTCCGACTATCGAATGATGTCAAGTGCTTTAGTCATCTCCTCTGAATCTCATATGATATCTCAGGTTGCACTCCAATACTTGACATAATATCTCCATCCCCAAGCTATAACCTCGTTGTCTAACCATAAAGAAACTCAACCAACAAAGAAATAAATGAGCATCTCACGTCCACTTCGAACAGTAGTAATGACCTATCTATCAAGTTGAAAGCATTCTAAAAATCTAATGTGAGCATACCAAAAGAACCATCCTTATGTCTCTAGCTCAATATCCTGCTAGCATTATGCCAAATGGCATCTGCACCACTATATACCCTGACACCGTAACACCAAACTGAAAGTCATGAAGATATTTTGTTGCATCTTTATCAAATGATTTCATAGAAACCTTGGATATCAAACGCCTCCAAATAGTACCTACTACAATATGGTGTATCCTACTATCATGCTTTATTAACTGTGTCAAGGTTATAGAAACTACGAAGTCTCCCAAACTCATTCGGCATCTTCCTTCTAGCCATAAGTTAACCACTAAAGTGATAACACATAATAGATCTCTTGTCATAACAGAACTTTCACAACACAATTAGTCTAATATGTGTTGGCTCGCAAACCATCTCCAACCCATCCTTTAGAGAACAATTTAATGCATAATAATGTCAACTTCAACCATAAGGGGAGTTTCAAAAAATATGACAATTGACACAAAGGGAGGTGGTTTGTATAGGTGCTTAGCCGCTAAAACCTTCATGATATCTTCACCATAGAGGAAAACTCCGGATTAGTCTATCACATTCACAACCAATGTGAATTGTTCATATGAAACCTTACAAAGAAATTGTGTGATGTTAGCGACCATCTTTTTGTCTTCCTCCTCAATATATTCTTCTCCATAATAGAGAATATCTTGTCCAGAGGTTCCTAACATGCTATTGACTAGCTTGGCGAGTTGGTCTCGTTCTCTCCATGTAGCCAAGAAATCCAAAATGTGATGTTGCTAGGACTTTTGATTTTCAGACATGTGATCCCACCTAGTCTAAGGCTTGAACACCTATAACGTGCAACGAGGAGGAAGTAATAATAATTAAACCGAAGAACCTGCACGCCCCGACTCGACCATCAGAATTATAACGACTCGTGATATGAATACTCACACACCTCCTGCACATTTGTTACTCAACCACCCTTAGAGTCTCCTCCAATGCCATAAGCAATATTTTAATTTAATACTTGCTAAGAAAAAAAATAAAAAAATACATCAGGAAAACAAATTATTTATTAAATAAAATGAATGTTTTTTTTAAAAGTAATAAAATTAGCTAATAATAAAATTTTAAAAAAAAAAGAGTTTTATTTATGTCCTTTTCAAAGTGATAAACCACTATTATAAGTTTTCTGCTCAATTTGAGGAGAAAGTACATGTGGGTGGGTGGGAATGCTAAAGGATCCTTTCGTTTTCAAAACCAGAGAAGACTCCCCTTCCAATAGTCTTTCCGTGCTTGCTTATGCTTTTCGTTTTTCACTTTTTGTTGATTCCAAACACACCTTTTCTTTTCTTTTTTTTGAAGGTAGATTCCAATCATACCTTTAGTTGATAAAACAATAAGAATGTTATTATGTATATTGAAATAATGAATACATTTATATGTATTTAAGTGTCAATTTTAAGCATTGTGTTTGAAAAGTGGAGATACATTTGCTTTTGATAAACCATTTATTGAGTATCAATATTATAATGAACCAAGTGAAATTGGACTTAGATCTTTTAAATAAGATCCCAAAAGTTTTGTGGATGAAAAAATTATGGTTAGAAAGGATTTAGGAGAATCCATTAAATGAGGCTAGCCCGATTTTCCGATCAAGTTAATCTTCAGCAAAAGTCAATGGATAGTTTCTTTTTTAGAAAGAAAAAGTCAATGGATAGTTCACACTCATAACATCGGTAAAATGTGAATTTTTAGAATATTATAATATTTGTTATGAGAAATTATATTTGTACAACCATTTTTTAACAACTTTTTGACAATCCTCTCGATTATACTCACATTATATTATTATTCTCTCTCTTCATTTTTCTCTCTCTATTGTTTTTGACCAATCAAAAAAGAGAAAAACAAAGTTGACATAAAAGTTGTTCCAAAAAATTGTACAAATATCATTGCTCATTTGTTATTGTGTATCAGTTTAAAACAATAATAATCATACACGTCTGTAAACACTTATACACAGTAGGTACCTAAGTATTCATATCGATGTACATTTTGTTGTTGAAGTTATTCATATCAATATATGTTATCTGCATTTTTATCCATCATTTTTTATCATATAAATTTAAAAAACAAGAGTAATGATACACCTTAATTTATGAGTGTACTATAAAAATTCCCTTAACTAAATATATGTGTATGTGTGTGAGGCAGATCGGATACTAGAGTACACATACAACCCTCTGTCATATGTGCATGAAATCTTATAATCCATAATGTAAATTTTACACTATTCATTGCATGTATTTTGATACAATTATCTAATGAATTTGGATCCAAATGTCATCCTTTAATGAAGAGTGACCATAAAGGATTCAAGTCCTAACATTTTCACCTTTTAATCTTTATTAATATTTATTTTAGTAAAAGAAGCTTTTTATTACAAATAAAAGAAGAAGACTTAGCATAGAGTATTTAGTTTATAGTACCAATACTACTACTACAATTAAATATGAATCAAACGTGCAAGAAAGAAGGCACTTTTGGGTCTAGTCCATGTGCATGATAAAAGCATTATGGCCGAAAGTACTTTTATGAACATATTTTGGAAATTTCAGCGGAACCTACGTTTTGCAAACATTAATTCCTTTGCTTGGTTTTATGGTATAATAATGGACATCTACTAAGGTACGTAAAGCTATAATCCAAATATATAATATTGTATACAATATACAATTGTTAACATCTAAAAATATTATAAGTTGTTAGGAGAAAAGTTTCTACAACCGAATGAGGGATCAGTCTAACTAGACACAAATGAAGCACAACTGAATATGATTGAGTTGAATCTTTCTCAAGTTCAAAGAGACTCACAAAAGTATTGGAGGGGTAACTTATCTGTATTATAAATGATTATCGAACCTAGGTCTTGATGGGGTCAAACACCCCTTATACTTCTTAGAATGGCACCGAGTGCCAGAAAATGGTCGTGGGGGGTGGGGGTGGGAGGAGCAAGGCCGAACATGAGGCGTCACATGTACCCAACTACATTCACTCGTAGATTTAGCCGAATAATGACAATCAAAGCGAGATTTTGAAAGCCATGATGCTTGGCTAGTGGGATTATGTGCTCTGTGGTTGTCAATAAATATCGAATAACACTTATATACCATTAAGGTACCAATGTTATATACCATTAGCCAATTAGAGTGTGCCACATACCAATATTATTTTATAAATACTTTATTTGATATTTTTTTAAAGGGTGTGCCATGTGGCACACCCTAATTAGCCAATAGTATATAACATTGGTTCCTTTATAGTACACAAGTGTGATCAATAAATGTGGCACATCCTAATTAGCCAATAGTATATAACATTGGTTCCTTTATAGTACACAAGTGTGATCAATAAATGTCGAGTGCTCTCTTCCCATCCCTCTCCAACAAGCCGGCCCTAGTTTTCTCTCTCTAGGTTTTCTCTTCTAAATTTTTCATTGAGGGGTGGTTTTGGGTCAATTCTTGACCTGAAATCACCTCTCTTCATCTTTTTCTCTATATTTCAATCTACATAAGTGATTTTCACATAGATCTAGGTTTTTTCTCTGTGATTTCATCATCTAAATGTGGTGGTTTGTTGTTCGTCGTCTTGTGTGGCGTTGTTTGATTTCCCATCTTCTTGCTGTGTTCATTTGATTCATATTGAAGATCGATTATTTAATCAAAGATTTGGGCGTCAACGTTGCAGATCCGGAAGTCATAGATATTCCGGTCACTTTAATTTTATCATATATTTTTGTGGGCATTATGTCGTTGTATGCTATTAACTTGGATGTTGTGAGTTTGTTTGCAGATTCATCCTTTACGTTTTTAGCGGTGTTGAATGATGTAATCTCTCGATTTGAATGAATGAATATCATTTTATTTTTGTAAAAAAAAAAAAAAAAGTATTATCAATAAATATCACTTGTAATTAATATTGTTTTAGACACTCTTAATCAATCAAACTATCATAATACTTGCAATTTATAATTTGTCTATCTACATTTCATTTACATATATTTTCATTATTTCGTTAATTAGTTGTCAAAAACTCAACAATTCATTCTTAACATTTTAAGAAAAGTTAAGGAATGCACAATCGAGGGAATTAGTTTTTTCTTTAACATAATTGCTTGAAGAGAAAAAGAATCATCATTGAGAGTTTTTTAATAGACGAATTTTCTCAACAAAAAAAATAATTAGACAGAGACGAATTTTCTCTATCTTTAGTTTTCAAAATCAGTGTGTGAATTAATCATTGATCAGCCCATTAATTTCTACCCCGCGACTCCATGTGTAAGTTAAATAACTTCATGTATACGATTCAGTTTCTCACCATGAAACTAACTTTAGTGACTTAACATCTACACAAAACCCAAATTTAGTGAGAATTGATATTTCTATGACTATTTTAGAACAATTTTTGAATAATTTTTCATATTCTCGTTGTGTTTTTTTTATTTGATTGTTTTTTTACAAAAAAGAAAAGAAAAAAGGAAAGTTGTCTTAAAAATTATCACAAAATTGTTGTACAATTATTATTATTTGAAGGATTTCCAATTAAGTAACTATCCATTGAAAAAACCTAATGCCCCCAATTTCCGATACATTTAATGCACAAGTATTTCATAAAAACTTACTATCTAAAGTTCTTAAAGAGAGCCCTTAGGACACTCATTATCATTTCCCTTATTCTATTTTAGTCGATAGAATTACATAACTATATCAATTTTGTCTTCTATATTTGTTAAGATTTATGGATTGTTTATAAAAAAAAAAAAAATGTTTCTCACTAAATTAAATCTAATTAATATTTTGTAATTTAAATCTTAATTTTGAAATATTAACAATATGAGGAGTGTGTTGATCCACAAATATATTGTTTTTAGAAATATCTTGGCAATTGTCATTTAAATTTAAATATTTTTCAAAGAACTATCTTCGTGTGAACAACATACTCATGACATTGACTTAGAGATATGTAAATTTCGTTGATGTTTTGTACTTGACTTGTTTTTTTTTGTTACAACTACTTGACTTGTGTTAAGCACGCACAAATTATTCAAATATTTATGGCAAATATTGATAAAATAGATTAAAAAATCTCAGGAGAAAGTTCAAGGAAACTTTGGTAGTGAGAACAATCAATCATCTATAACCCCCTTAATACTCTCATGATTTGTTTCAGTGGCTATTGAAGCACAAGAATGTTCAGATTAGACTTAAAAAGCTAATGTTACATCATACCATAAACAAGGGGGAATGATCCCACAAAGAATCTTCATTAAAAAACAAAAGACACCACCCTCTAGTGCTAGCCCTAAATCAATGACAGTGCCAATATTTAGTTGGTTTTAGTAATAAAAAATATGAGTTAGTTGATTAGTAATTAATTAGCCTAAATAAAGGCCTGGTGTAATTAGTAACCAACTAACTTGTAGTCTATATCTCTCTTTGTGGGAGCTTGATATCTAAATTTATTTGAGTTAAGAGATTAAATAAGTTGAGGAGAAGGTCCAAATTTCAAGTCATGACAAGGAGAAAACGTTAATATACTAACAATTAACATATCAACAATTGCCATTAAAAAATAAAACTATATCTCCCTGTATCTTTTATATGAGAAAAGTAACTGAAAATGATTACATCAAACCTTTATATATACATGATAACGATTTCCACAAATGTATTTAATCGTTGCGAATAATATCGATAGAGTATTGAATGTCGAACTTAAATATTATGTTATACCTTTTGATTTATGATTATATTACTAAATTGAAGAAAACAACACAATTTTTGGTTGATTGGACAAAACAAGATATAGAGGGTAAGAAGAATCATAAGAATTGTTTAGGGACATTTCTTGAAGAAGCCACTTTTTATATGTTAAAATTCATTATCCACTCAAGTTTCTCTATAGGGCATTATGATCTCATAAGTGATTCAAAGATGCATTAAGTATGTTAAAAACAAAAAAGTATTCATAGTGTATCGACCAGGCCAACATAGGGCGCCTCAACCTGGTTGTAGCGTCTAATGTTGGGAAAAATTGTGAGAACGATTAAAATAACACAACTTGTTGCGTTTCAGAGGTCGTTTAGCGCCCTCACATGTAGAGCTAGAACTTGACTTTGTAGACTCTGGCACCTAGTGTCGAAGAAAAAAGACATTTTCACAAATTGAGTTTCATACAGAACTAATTTGACTCCAATATAATAGAACATCTACAAATCGAGATATGATTAAAGATGAATGCTAGCAACACACATTCTAACACACACTTACCAACTCACTCTGTTTCACTGGTTAAAATTCACATGGGTCCCACCAAATCATGTGGGTCCCATATAAATTTAGTGGGTCCGAAGTGAATTTTAATCAATCAAAGAGAGTGTGTTGAAAATGATGTGTTAGAATGGGTGTTGCTAACATTAAACAGTGCATTAAACTAATGATACTTTTTCGCCAAAATTTAACAGTGGATTAAACCAATTACAAAACTAAAAACAAAAGTTTGGTTAATCAAGAAAATCACAACACAAACACCTTATTGAACTTGAGTAAAATTTATTTTAAATAACTCTAAAACCAACAACAAATTGAAAGAAACAAACTAAACAACTTATTCAAATTACTTTAAAAATTGTATTTGATGAGGACTATTAGCTCAATAATTAAAAAATTGTAAATTTTGCAAGGATTACAACATATATATTTACCATAAAAATATTAAACATAAATAATTCTTATGTGGACCATGTGAGCACAAACGTGTACGTGACAGTGGCATGTGAATTTCTCGTAGTCAAGTGAGATTGACCTAACAATAAAGATGAAAAGTCGGAATAATTTTTTTTTTTATAGGATGTAAACATGTCATTGTCATTACATGTACTAAAACTGAAAAACCTAATATCTATATAGACCGAAACATTTTTAACCATAATAATAATAATAATATTACCTAATAATATATGCAAGGTCTGCGATTCGAACCCTGGACACCATAAAAAAATATTACATAATAATTGACTATAATAATTCATATAAATGATTAATTCAATTATTTAATATAATAGAGCATTCTGATGAAATCACGGCTCCTTCTCATCAAAGTATGCAAAAAGATGAATTTTACAAGGAAATTGACGTTCACATTTCAATGATTTCTTTAAAAACTTTTAGAATTTTTTATAGATAAACGAAATGACAAAACTATCATAAACTTACACGTATAAAATGAAGGTGTTAGGGTTTGAACTCTAATCATGACGTCCGAATGTCCTCTACAATCCTTACCGGTTAAGCTAGTATTTATAAAACAACTTTTAAATTTGTTTTTGATGCAAACCGGATGTTCTTACAATCTATATACAGCTGCAGAGATTAATTATTCGAGATGCGTCAAACTACAAATGAATGATAAAACTCTTGTCATGCGAGAACAACTTTTAGGGATGGTCCTCACTTTAACGTGCTTTGGAGAAAAACAGTATGCAATTGCCAGGCATCAACCATACCGTTTCATCCACTTGACAATTATTTATTATTTTATTTATTAATAAAAAACAAAACTAGCTGCACCAAACAAACAAGGGGCAATAAACATGGCGTGACAATTAATATGGTGTAATAAAATTGACACATATTGAAATATTTTTGAAATAAGTTATATATCATATATTATATTTCAAGCCAATGTAAATGTAAGAATATTTGTTGGAGAGAAATAAATAATTTAAATAAATTTCATATGATATTGCTAAAGCCATGAGTTTGAGGTAATTAGGGGTACTAGTTTACATTAGACACTAGTTTTATCAAGTTGAGAGATGCATGATACTTAAAATGATCACTCCTACATTACTTTTAGACTTTAGTTTTATCAAGTTGAGAAATAATTATACAATAACAACCACAAATAAATTCATGATAGTTATTGATTGGGGAATAAACAATATCATGCTATGTTTGATTTCTTGGTAGATGCTAAAAATGTATGTTCATGTTCCTAATTCTATTTTTTATTAAAATTCTTGATAGTTAGTTGTTGATATTATTTTTTTAATATAAAATATTTTATAACAAATCAATCTGCAAATCGTCCAGAGTGGTGGGACAAGTGGAAGTTCCAACTTGACGATTTAAGTTGCCCCATCATGCCCTACTTGTGAAGGGTTAATAGTCAAAACAAGGTTTACTCGTCTGTTTTTTTTTACAAGATTTCAGGAGAGTAAATAGTGTCCAATCAAGTAGAGAAGAACTTAGGATTTAATAAACATTTATAAAGAGATGTATATTTACCTCTCTCCAAAAATATTAATGTTTATGAACTCTAAATTTCTAAATCCTATTTTTTTATCGCTAGATGAAACCCTTAAAGTTTAAAAAATCATTGATCTTGTCAATTTAATACAAAATTAATTTTTTGAAAAAAAAATGTATTCTTTAAGTCACATGACAAAATTTCACACTCATAGTTTTCAACATTTTTTTTCTCACAAAAAACTCTTTATGGCTCACCTTTCTAAAAAGGGTTCCAAGTATGAAAGAGAAAAAGATGAGAGTTTAACAGAAGAAAAACCCAGATTTGGTGTCACACCACTCACCACCATGTCATAAAGTAATATATATATAACTTTAATATTTCCTACTTTTTGATTTGCCTTTTTTCAAAATTTGGTTATTTTAGTTTGATGAAAGAAACAATAACAAAATTAACGTCCATTAGTTATAACTTACTATATATAGACACATTCACAAACACAA
>Ga0315914_1011037_pt1 | contig 10990 bp, 6 predicted proteins | sample MpolenodulesMG_FD_203920 | JGI IMG/M metagenome (GOLD analysis project Ga0315914, IMG submission 203920) | Medicago polymorpha root nodule microbial communities from Los Angeles, California, United States - elongated nodules | ecosystem: Host-associated > Plants > Roots > Nodule | place: USA... | reverse complement strand
AGTATGATTTCTCATTCAATAGAAATGGTGGAGAAATGAAATGAAAGTAGGAAAACTTGCTTTTATACTTGAATGCACAAAAGACCATTTTGCCCTTTTTCCTTGAAATGTTTAACTCGATACTGCAAGATAATATCCTTCGCCATTTCATCGTTCGTGGACATTCACCTTCTGATATATTCGACTGATAAAACTCCCGTTGTTGATAAGCGGGATATTACAGTAATATTACAATTAGCCAGGCTTTTAAATTGCCGAAGTAAAAGTATCTTCATTTTGAGCCTCAAGTTCAGACATTTTACCATAAATCTAATCAATTTATGATAGAACAAGAGTTTGAGACACTCATGTGGATATAGTTCTTCAAGTTAAAATATTTTTCTTAATCTTCATATCCATAATAATAATGAGAATAGGCAATGCTATGCAAGTTCTCAACTGAAGTCCCCTGAGATACGGACCACACCTCGGCTCCTCTCTGCAGTTTGCGAGTTATGGGATTCTGCTAATCGCCTACTCTCGTTATTACTCCCAAAGGAAACTGTAAACCAAGATGATGATGATAAAGGTTTCCCAAAAGATAAAATTTTGGGTTACATTCATGACAAAAGAAATGGTGCGGTTACTTCAAATAACACAGATTACTTTTCTGTTAACCCGAGGGCTAGTATTTCCGGTTCACAAATTGTGCAGGAAAAATTGGATTTCCCTAAGGTATCACGGAAGATGTTAATACTTGAATCTTCTTATGGAAATCAAGATTATATACATTCTTTATTCCATAGATATTTGAAGGCAAGTGATGAAAATTCAAATGAAAATTGTAATGAAATGGAACTTGGGAGTGAACAATTTTCGTTAAGATCAGAAAATGTTCCTAGTGAGCTAAAATGCAATGCAAATCTTCGGTTGCCAGGGACTGCATTTCAATAGACACAAGCACCACTTCATTGGTAATAGAATATAAAACATCAAACTTTTTACAATATTTGCTAATAGAATATAAAAATATTAAATGTCAAAATTGTGCATTAGCATGTGTGAAACAGTGACCTTCCAGTTAATGACAACAATTTTACCAGTTGCGTCAAGGTTACACAAAGAGCAGTAGCGAAGAGGTAAAATTTATACGATAAGAAATTAATTAAGTTGTTTATCCAAACATGTCCTAAATTAATGTCATCAAAACCATCTCCATAAAAATGACAAAGATGCAATTGTCATAGGCAAGTCAGCAAGTGCAATCTTCTCCATACATTCCACAAGAGAATATACACCAAATTTTAATTGATTCAAATTTCAACTCATTCTATTCAAGATTCCTATTTAAATTCCACGGAAAAAAGTTAATTGATTCACACTTACAAAGCAGAACATTTTGACTTTAAAATTTTCAAGTGTATCTATGAGCTTAGTTCAATTAATTGGTAAGGACAATGCATAATTTATGCAGAGGCTGAGGTTCGAACTCCGGATACCTCACTTCTCACATTTAAATGTGAGCTCTAACCACTAGGCTACTAGAAAAGAAAAGAAAAATCAAGAAAGAAGCTAAAAGTAGACATAATAAGAGTATGAGGAATGCTAGCAACACACCTTCTAACACACACTTTTCAACACACTCTCTTTGATTGATAAAAATCGCATAGGTCCCATCAAATTATGTGGATCCCATATAGATTTGGTGGGTCCAATATGTATTTTAACCAATGAAATAAAATGTGTTGAAAAATGTGTGTTAGAAAGTGTGTTGCTAACATTTCTCTTCGCCTCTAGAATGAGCTTCAGATCTTGTGACTTGAGGGAATTCACAAAATAATCAGCAAACTCAGACCAAGAGCCCCCTATTCCATTAATAATAATTTGAAACTCAAGATCATAAAATGAAGAGATTGGGGTACTTGAGGTTGGGGATACCCACGATGTCCTCGAGCGTGGAAACTGAAAGATGAGCTTCCCAAGTATCAGAGTGGAAATCAGTGACATGAATTACAAGGTGGGAACAATGAGGAGCATGAGCATGGAACAAAAACGGATGCAACGGATGAGAACTGTGAGGTTTCTGCTCCAGTTTGGGTTCACCATATTGCTAGTTAAATCGATGGAGTGAAGCTTCGTTAGCTACTAGACAGCTTCTTCTATTGTAACAAAATAAGAAGAAAATTGAGCCACGGTTTGTTTTTCAAGCCACTCATACTAACAATTAGTAATAATCGAGAAATACTTACTGTGCTACTATCGAGTAATCGAGAAAACCCAAGAACTGGGAGACGTAATGATATACGAGGAGGGAAGAACGCAAAAGACATATTATGCATTAATCTTGAAACAAACATCGTTATGCATCAATCCCGAAACAACAAACGACATTATGCATTAATTAATCTATAAATCATTTGCTAGTTGCTCGTTGAAGGCAAAATCATAGTGGATTAATCATACCTAGGGGGTCACATCCTACACTAGTAAAAAGCATGTTACATTTCTAATTGAGAAATGATATTTGAACGTTCATTTAGTGATAACTTTTATGACAACTTTCTCTCTCATATTCACATTATTTTTTACTTTATGTTTCCATTGTTTTGGTTTCCGTGCAAATACCTACTTTTTCTTTGTAAATTATGGTTGTCATATAAGTTGTCAACTAAATTGGTTGTTCAAATAACACTCATCTTTCTAATTAGAAGACAAGCGGCCAAAACAACTTCTCAACAATGTAAGGTGAACGAAAAAAAAGGAGAGATTATAAAAATATTAATGAAGACACAAAGATTCATATTGAACATCAATGCATAACTAAACAAATTTCCTTATAAAAATATTGTATGTTAGCCGGCCCTAGTTTTCTAACGAGAGAAGCTCTATAAACTTTATTTCTCCTTCTTTCACCGAGAAAGGGTGGTTTTACGTCATTTTTTGACTTAGAATCGCCCTCTACATTTTTTTTCCTCTTTTCTTTCAATCTAAATAAATGATTTTCACATATATCAAGTTTTTTCTTGTATTTTTTGTGATTTTGTCGTTTGAGTGCAACGTTGTGTTGTTCTGCGGTGTTTGATTACGCATCTTGTCGCGGTGTTTGTTTAGTTCCTATTGAAAGATCGACCTCAGTCAATTACAAATTCAACCAATGATTTGAACGTCAACGTTGCAGATCCGGAAGCATAGGTATTTCGGTGACTTAGGTTTTATCATATTATTTGTTGGCATTTTGTCGTTGTATGCTATTAACCTGAGTGTTGTGAGTTTATTCGCCGATTCATCGTTTACATTTTTAGCGATGTTTGTATCTAATGTTTTGAATGAATGAATATCGTTTTATTTTTGTCAAAAAAAAAACTTTCCTTAAATAATAAAAAAGCAAATCATTGAAATCTACAACATTCTAAAGTCACTCGGAAGACAATAAAAAATAGTATTGTCAATTGTCATCACAAGACAAGAGGCCAAAACAATTTCTCAACAATGCAAGGTGAATGAAAAAAAGAGAGGAGAGATTATAAAAATATTAATAAAGACAAAGATTCATCTTGACCATCAATGCATAACTAAACAAACTTCCTTAAATAATAAAAAATCAAATCATTGAAATCCACAATATTCTAAAGTCACTCCGAAGGATAATAAGTATTATGAAGTGAAAATAGTATTGTTATTGAAAGAGTAATCAATGAGTACAAGCATGTGCAAATCAATATTTATCACTGTATAGTGGTGAATAGTTAAATGGAACCCAACGAGATCCGGTTCAAGTCAAATGAACAGATTTTTTTAACTGAGCGACGCACAATAATTAAAAATGGTGACTCAGTGTGCCACATAAGCTCACTGACTCAGTCGGACGACATCAAAGAAGAAAAGCAAAGAATCTTCTAATGATGAGGGAAATCTCCAAGATTTTTTTAAACATGCTATGAATACAACAGAATGATAAGAATATATTATACAGTTAGCAATCCAAGCTTTTCCCCTAATCGCTATATTATGCAGAATATGACAGCAAATCCTAAAATCAGGTATATGTATAGACAAATGGCCATTATAGGTTCCTTAAGATTGCCTACAACTTAGAATAGGTGGAACTCACTAAGACATCATGTCTCACCTCAGTCCCGATTTTTTTATTTTTTTATTTCAGATGCACATGTTGCTTGCAAGCATGATTGTTCGCATTGAAGAGTAGCAGAAGAAGCTGGACGATTTATGATTACTTGTCTTGTACTAGTATGAGTTTTGCATATGTTATGTATTTTATACACATCAATGGTACTTTTATACTCAATACGACTTATATGTACACGACAGTGGTACCTTACCAGATGTATAAGAAGAGTAATCTTATATTTTATATTTTGTTAAGAGAAATTTATTTAATGTATAAAGTACCAGGTTTAACACACATGTTAAATATTTTAGATAAAATTAGTATGGGTGTTACATTAGATATAAATAAAAACGCATCCAAATGACAGAGAAGATATTATTTAACCCTTAATTTTAGATAAAAAAAAAAATTCCTCAAAAAAAACCCTTAATATAATATTAAGAGAAGGGATTCATTGACTCCATGAGTAATTCGAAAGGATTCAAAAAACCCTTCTCTTAATTTAAGGGATTCTCTGAAACCCATTAAATTAAGGGATTCTCTGAAGATATTATTTAACCCTTAATTTTAGATAAAAAAAAATCTCATACTAGTACAAGACAAGTAATTTAAGAAAAACCCTTAATATAATATTAAGAGAAGGGATTCATTAAGAGAAACTCATACTAATTACTTGTCTTGTACTAGTATGAGTAATTTAATGGGTTAAATAATATCTTCAGAGAAGGGATTCTCTTAAATTAAGGGTTAAATAATATCTCCAGTAGAAACTCATGGAGAAGGGATTCAAAAAAAATTTCCTCAAAAAAAACCCTTAATATAATATTAAGAGAAGAGATTCATTGACAGTAGAAACTCTTTAAATTAATACTCGCTAAATTAATAAACTCTCTAAAATAATAAATTTGTCCGGTCCCGACTTGGGACAATGTAAAAAATTGAAAAACTCGATAAAATAATAAGATAATAATTTTTCAGGAGATCCCTTTATAATTTTCGGTCCCAAGAAAATCATAAATTAATAATTCATAGAAACTGAAAAAAATATATTACACTCTATTGAAATATAATTCAATAGTTGTCTGTTTTCCTTTAAAGTTCAAGTCTGTTTGAAGCTCATCTCTAACTTTTCTTATTGCATCCAATAGCTCAGGTGTTGTATTTTTGTATTGTATTTTTCCAATGCATATGAACACAGTAGTTACTAATTTACGTTGAGTCCCAGTGTTCGCTGCAACGTAATTCTAAGAGGCATAGACTAATTTGCCTTTTGGTATGTACTGTATAATTACTTAAAAACTCTTTAAATTAATAATTATTAATTTATCGATAAATTAATAACTCTCTAAATTAATAAATTGCTCCCGTCCTGACATTATTAATTTATAGAGTTTCTACTGTATTAATGTTTGTGATTAATTAGAAATAATTTTATGGTAAGATGTTTCTACTCCTCTCTAAGCACAATTTGAGATTGCACGGTGATGCAAATATCTGGGTAACAGTTCGCCAGAGCCTTGGATCTCAATTACACCTATGAGCCAACTTATGCCTTCAACATCAAAGAATTGTGGTAGTTCTGCGCACGTATTTTATAAGAAGAAAAAATCTCCATAACATCAAAGAATTAGGGTAATTGCACCTATGAACCAATGGTAATCGTTTCAAAAATAAATTGTCTTACATTTTAAAATTCACTAATCTCAATCGTTTATGAGAAAAAAAAAATATCTCCATTCATCTTGCTAAACCACAGGCTTTTTTTTATTGATATCTTATAGGTTTTAATTTGAGGAAACGTTAAAGCTATGAAAAGACGTATCAATTAGATGGGTTTAAGAAGATGGAGTACGAAAGTCTTACCATATGTATTATTAGCATTTAATCACAACCATTAATTATTATAAAAATTAATGGTCAAGATTTGGAGTAACTCTTTTGAGTTACTCTTAGAGTCAATGAATCTCTTCTCTCGCATATTAATGTTAATTCATTAATTCAAATAAGAGTCAATGGCCTTAACTTACTCCTTGTAAAACAATACTTTTTCCGTCCTAAATTATAAGCAAAAAAAACTCATTTTCTCTATCCCAAATTATAAGCAAAAAAGACAATTTTTTATCATATTTAATTATGTTTTTTCAAAAAATTATCTTTTTCAAAGAAAAATTAAATGCAAAGTGCATTCAATTTGCTCTTGTTTTTATTTTCTCTATAATCAACTACCAATGAAAATTGTATTTACATCTTTCTATAAAACTTATTTCAAAGATAACACAAAAAACTATATTACAATTCTTAATAAGTGTGATTTTTTTTTTGCTTATAATATGGGGGGAGTAGGCCTTAACTTTGTTACTCGATATTTTTGTTTGACTTAATTGTCTTTACGTTAAAATAAAAATAAAGTTGTATTAAATGTGAGTTTTGAATTGATTTCCTTTTATGGAATTGATGGAAGAATTTGTTTCAATTTTTTTCATAGGTGTTCTTTTGTTCTTTATTGGGGTAATTAGCGCTATATGTGAGATGTTCATGTCATATTTTGACTCTGTTTTGTTTGGGCCAGCTACTTCTCTGCATAGCTTATGTTGTGGTTGTTATCCATTTTATTTTAATAAAATTCCCTTTCGCTTTTTCTAAAGAAAAAAAAACGAATTTGTTTCAATTGATTTTGGATGGTCTAGTGTTTAAAATGTTCAAATTAATTAAGAGAAATATTAGGGACAATCTCTTCAACATTCATTCTCTTATTTGATAATATCAATGTATGACCCATCACTTTAAGTGTAATCCATTTTCAAGGTGTCGGTCTAAGCCAATTAAAAAGTGAGTGTCAGAGGAGTGTTGAAAATGGAGTGTTGCTAGCACTACTATCATTAATGAATTCACATGCTACTATTCAAAAAATTAGATTTCTTCTACTTACACCCGTAAAAGATCCGGTTACACCCAAAGTTCACTACATCTTATCTTATCATAATGCCCAAATAGTCATAATTGTTCACGTAAAATTCTTTTTTTTTTTTTTTTGAAAGATCGTGAATTAAAATTCTAAAAACCTGTATGAACTCAATTTAATGTTTGACCATATATAATTGAATAAATGTGGTGTGGTACCGGTGTTCGAAAAAGTCATTTTGTTACATACACTCTCCACTAATATGAACTCACACAAGACATATATGAAAATTGAAATTATGTGGGTGTACATGTGTAAACTTAATTGTTATTTTTGTTAATTTAGAGTGTAACCAAAAATTCATGGAATGGTATTAGAAAAAGTCAAAAGATTATTGCCAAATTATTTTTGTTTATGTAACTGAATATTATATACTTTTATGTGGCCTTTAAATAGTAGCAAGTTAAAGTTTATGAATCATAATCAATCGGTATACCGTGGTGAATGAAAAAACTATAGTCCTTATAACATATTGAGGGTCACGGGTAACAGTTTTTGTTAGGTTTTTATTGTTCATTGTCGTAACGGCACATGTTCAAGGTGTTTGGAGTTTGAACCCATCATCCATGCATATTCAAAATATATTGAAATGTAACGGTGTTCTCGTAGTTCATTACAAGTCTAAAGATGATGATTTAGGTCAAATCTGAGCCAATAATAGGATGTTGGACCATATCATTATCCTTTGATTTGCAATGCATTACAAGAACACCGTTACCTTCTAATATATTTTGAAATATGAAGACTTCAAGCTCCAATCACCTTGAGCATATGCAGTTGCAACAAAAAACAAAACAACACTAACAAAAATTGTGACCCTCAACATATTATACACAATTTGATTATGATTCTAACACCGTAACTTGCTACTATTTAAAGGCAACACCAAGATATTATAATAAATGATTGCAATGAATCACATAAAATATAATAATTTGGCAATAAATTTTGAATCATAACGTGTGCATTCACTAATTTCAACATTATACCATAATACCATAAAAATCATTTAAAATAAATTTGTTGCATCTCTTTAAGACGTTTTGAGTATTGCAAACTATATTTTTAAGATCATTCTTGTTTTCGAAGGAACAATAATAATTCTGAAGGAACATTATAAATCGAATGGACTATGACCTTTAGAACACTCTTTGAATCCGAAGGGACAGAAGAAAGGGAAAAGAAAAGAATAGTTTGTCAACACAAGCTAAAGGGGAAGAAGAGAGAAAAGTTCTTTGACAATTCAAGAGAATTTTTGGTGTAGGTAGAAGTGAGGGAGGAGGGCTATGTTTATAGGTGAGAAGGCAAAGATAAGTTACAAATTCAATGACTATGATTAATTGATCGTTATAAAATTAATGGTTTAACCTCATCTTATAAGTGAGCCCTTGTTGTGAGAGTTGACTTGACAATTTTTTAATTCACACATTCACACCTATAGAGTTCCAACAGTTACTGAATTTGTCTCCAATCAGTGTAATTTGCTACAATCCCCAATCAGTGTAATTTGCTACATACTCTTCACGCTATTAAACCTTACAAACGTCCGCTCTCTCAAAAGAGGTAGGCTGTTTTCAAGAAAGAGAGTATGAATTTTTATCCGGTGATATGTTTAGGTTTAGGGCCGGCCTAATAATTTTTAAAATTAAATGGGGCATAAAGCAAAGTTGAATATATGGATTTTTTTTAATTAGAATATGAGGTTTTTTTTCTTGTAAAATATAATAAAAAATAATATGAATAATTTTTTGTTGGGGGATCTAAAGCGAGGGCTTTGGTAGCCTTACCCTTAGGCCGGCCCTGCTTAGGTTTCTAAATATGTCGATTGTTCATTTAGTTTGTAAGTTTTGTTTTCTGAAATATCCATCTTCATGTTGATTGAATTTTGCTTGGAAGCTTGGTTTGTTTTATTGTTTTAGTGCTAAGGGATTTTGGTTGATTTAATCTCTTTTTGTACAGTATGATATACTTGGTGCTCTTTAATGCACTTGATGTTCTTAGTATGTACTGTATTTAGTATGAGATGTCACAATTTTTCAGGCCTGCATTTTCCAACAATTGTCACTGCAGTCTATTTAAATAAGTTTTTCGTCCCTAAAAATATAGCGAATTTTAATATTCGTCCCTAAAAAATTAAACTGAATGTTTTCATCCTCATAAAAAAGTTTATTTTGTTTTTTGTCCTTAAAGCTCAATTTATGTTCATGTAAATATCAAGATTATAACTCTTTTATGTTCAAATTGTATCTATATTATGTTCGTTTATTATGTTCAACCTTTATATATTCTTACTGTGTTCAAAAAATTCAAAAACATGTCAAAATTATATTCATTAAGGACCAAAAACAAAATAAAATATTTTGTGAAGATGAAAACATTCAGTTTAATTTTTTAGGAACTAAAATCAAAATTCACAATATTTATAGGGACGAAAAACTTATTTAACCCTTTATTATATTGTAGATTTTGGATGATTTTAATGAATGTTATGATGTTTGGTGTTATATGCAACTGGATCATAATAACCAGCTATTTGACTGGCAACTTAGAGTTTAGTGAAATCCAATGAAATCATCTTGTACAATATTCATATACATGCATCAAGATTTAAATTTTTAAATATAATCCACTTGGGTTGGCCTAGTGGTATTGGCTTGGGACCTGGGAGTATGCTCCTCCTCGAGGTTTCAGGTTCGATTCTCACTGGTGTCAATTTGGATTCGCTAATTTAACTTCTTCAAAAAAAATATATATATATTTATATAATCTAATAAAAGAATTGCTATAAGAGTTTATTTTTCATTAGATTCTATAAATATGTCTCACTGCAAATGCCGAAATTGCAAGGCCGGACGTCGTGATCTGGGTTCGAACCCGGGACTTCACAGTTGTGTGTGAGTTTAATTTTATTGGTTTACCACTTCATCTAAGACAAAAAAAAAAAATAATAATACAAGTCTTGCAATTCAAGTTTGAATCATTCATTCGTAAAAAAATCAAATCTATATTTATATCTACATTATATAAATTTGAGGGTTTTTCTGAAAGTTTTATATGAAAATGTTTTTCTCAACCTATTAATGAGACACATAACACTCTCAACAAACCCAGCATCCTCATGACATGTGGCACCATGAAATAAACCAAGCATTCTCATGCATTTGACATTTAATGCTATTAATTTTATTTTTATTTGTGTTTCATAAAATTATTCTAATTTGATGTCTTTACTAGTATGTGGACCCGTGCCAAGCACGGGCTAGAATTTCTCTAGATTTGAGGGCGATAATATATTGTGATTTATCAAGTGTTTTACGGTTTAACATCGAATAGAAGAGTTGAAGCTGAACAACAAATAGGTTTGAAAACTCTTACACTTGTGTGGTTGCTCTTTGTACAATGAGTCGACCCACACCAATATTGACTCCCTTAGAAAGTCTTATGGTTGTATCATAACTCTGTTCAACTTTGTGGAGAAGTGCCATTGGTTCATGATGGTAGATCGAAGATGTGGAGAGTCGTACTTAAGGAATAGATGTTAATGTGTCAAGTGTGAGTTAAAGTTATAAAAAGTGTAATTTTTTATATTTGTCGTATACAATGTCAACTTTTAGATATCCAAAGAACATCCTCCATTAAAAATGCTGGTTTTTAATGCAGTATATTTATATTTAAGAAAGAATAAACAATGTTCATGTGTACCTCCAGCGAACCCGGGGAAACACCACCAACTACATCTTCAGCTTGTTGTATTTCCGGCGAACGGGAACCACCACCAACAAGATGTGTTTGGGTTTCCGGCGAAATAACAACCGGGGAGCCGACGTCTGTTTCCATGGTTTCTCTCTTAAACTCGCCAGGAGCAACTTCACCTTCACAGCGTTTGTCTGTTTCCATAGCTTCTCTCTTAAACTCGCCAG
>Ga0315914_1011036_pt1 | contig 10991 bp, 15 predicted proteins | sample MpolenodulesMG_FD_203920 | JGI IMG/M metagenome (GOLD analysis project Ga0315914, IMG submission 203920) | Medicago polymorpha root nodule microbial communities from Los Angeles, California, United States - elongated nodules | ecosystem: Host-associated > Plants > Roots > Nodule | place: USA... | reverse complement strand
TCACACAACCAGGACTAATATGAACAAAAGTGAAAGAAAAAAAAAAATCCAAGGACAAATTTGATTGAAATCCACAAAAACATTGTCTTCTTCATGGCCGTTGTATAATGGCTATTTCTTCCCCAATTCTATAAACGTGGAACCCGAATTTTTCAATCTCTCATTTACGGTCCAAAATCCCCAAATTTTCTTCCATTAATTAACAAATACTTCTTCCCGAATTCTACAAATGTCAAACCCTAATTTTTTTTCTCCCATTTACAATCCAAAATCCCAAAAATTTCTTTGATAAAACTTGTCCATATGGAATCCTAAATGATGGGTGGTGGATGTATGGTCAAAACAACTCTCAAACTCGAGCTTCATTTTCAAGCTCCATGTTTAATGGTGACATCGGAATGCTTGAATGTTGGTCTCCCGGTCTTTGTGTTGTAAGAAAAGTCAATACTTTAAAAAACCCAAGGAAGGACTTTCTATGATTGCCCTTTGCCAGAGGTTTTTTTTAACAATGGTTAGGTGCTGTTTAATGTTATCCATTTTTATTGTTGATTGATTTTGATTTTCCTTGGTATAGGGTGATGATGATGATGATTGTAAATTTTTTGTCTGGATTGATGAAGCTGAAGAACTAGAATACTTTAAAAACAATGGAATTGATGCTGGGGAAAAGCAGGACTGATGGAGAAAGTTCAGTCTATGGTTAAGGCTAAGGAAAGTGGCAGAAGAGGTTTGGAGGACACGGTTGATGTACAAAGTTGATTTTGTAGGAAGTGAGCTTAGACTGATTAAGTATTTGATAGACATAATTTGCTTGTTTGATTTTTTTAACATGTTACTGTATAAGCAAATTAGTCCTTGAATTATTTCAAAAACATCAAATCGGTCCATACATTATATGCAAAACTACCAAATAAGTCTTTGAACTATATATTTAGTTAGGCAAATGTTAACTTGTGCCCTTAAGGGCACATGTTAAGGAACTTATTAAAGAAATATACGCATAAAAAGTCGTGCATTCAACTTCTTAAAAATTAATATATTATGTTTTCCAATGCAAAGTTGCCATTTTGAGTTGCTTAACATGTGCCCTTAGGGCACAAGTTAACATAGTTAGTTATGAAATTGATCCTTGATGCTTATATGTTCATAACAAAGTAAAAAGTAAAGAGAGACACAATTTTTAGTGCATAATATTCAACTTGTTTCATAATTTAGTCATTGTACTACAAGTCTTTACATACCCAAAATAATGGTTTCTAACCACCCTTAATAAAGTCATAATGGTGAACCATTGCAAAACAAGTGCAGCAATATTACATATCCAAAAGCAACCTAACTAGGGGCATAAATAAGTCATAAACATGAAGTTCCTAAATATTACATATCTAAAAACAATACTATTATAAGTAAGCCATAATTTAAACATGTCTCATTACTTCTTTGGAAATTCTGGTGTTGGGATAAACTCCATGAATCGGGGTTGAACCCCTCACTTGTGTTTGCTAAGGCCTCTCAGTTGAAATAATTGGTCCTCTCATGCCATACCTCCTTGTAGTTATACCCAACAAAAAATTTCAATCAAATCAGTCCCTAAGTTAACACACTTACTAGCAAATTGATCCTTATATTTTAAAACAACAGTACGAAACTATGAGACATACCCTTTTAAACACTACTTCATTAGCAACACCAATGATTTCAGGCATTACCTCATCAACAACAACATTGATTGCAGGCACTACCTCATTAAGAACATTGATTTCATGTTCATCAATTTTAGTAACCAAAATGAAAGGAAAAAAAAACAAATTTGTAAGTTATAAACTGATAACCGTAAAATGAATTCAAACTCTACTAAACGTATGACTGTGTGACCAACAAATCAAACGTCAAACAAAGTTTAAGGATGGAAATGAATGGATGAAAATGAAAAAGAGTTCACAAACAATGGAGATAATGAACTGCCATGAATGGAAAAACGAACGGGAAATGATTTACCTTCACAAACTATGAAATCTTCCTTCAAAACGGCCCTGCAAACGATGATGGATGGTGATGGAATCAGATCATTTGGAGAGATGAAGATGATGATGGTTGAGAAGATTAAGGAACTGGTTTGATGTATGCGAATAAAATGTGACAATGGAAAGATGGTTATAAGAAGAGAACTGAAAATTTGGCTATTTCGACAAATTGGGGGGCGAAATTGATTGGTCCTTGCAAATTCATGGACAAAAATGCCTATTCACTCAATTGATTATTTGCCAATTTATTTAAATTTAAAAAATATATTTTTTATTACAAAGAATGATTTTTACAACACAAAAATTTAGTTGTACAATTAACCAATTTCACTACTTCATTAATCAAAACAAAATATGATGTTTTTGAAAAAGTCAAACTAGCTCACTCAAATTGAAACATGTAAGAATCATCAAACCTAAAACTTTAAGGAGAAGCATCCAAAACCAACACCACCAGGACATCCCAAGTGGGTTAAAACAAAATACGATGTTAACCATACTTGAAACATATGTACTTTGTAATCATTTTTTTTTGTTGAATAAATGTACTTCTGTAATTTTTGAAAATATATGATTAACTCCTTGCATTTTTTTTAAGAGAACTCCTTGCATTTTTGTGATTAAAGTTGTCTATACGAAAAAAAAATGTTTTTTTTCAAAAAAATGTAAAAAATTAAAATAAAAATATGGGGAAAAAAAGCATTGTTCACTGTATTTGTGTCAAGTTTTTTGTGTTTGTATATCATTATTACACATCTAATAAATGAGCAATATACGGTGAGTTTGTTACTTTTTGACTCAGAAGAGTATTCTTTTTCTTGACGAATAAATTTCCTTTAACCGTACTACTCAAAAAACAAAAAAAAAAAACAAAACAGAATCTCTATTTTCACGAGACTTGACCTATATTATAGAGTTAGTTTCACATGCAAGTCTAGGGTTTAAACATTTAATTCACTAGTTTAAGATTCAATCTAGGGTTTACACAGTGATGGCAGATAACACTGAGGTACATGAAAATTCTTCATCATCTACCCATCAACATGTTAACAAAGCCAACCAAAAAGTTCCATTCTACAAGCTCTTTAGTTTTGCTGATCGTCTTGATGTAACGTTGATGATCATTGGCACTATCGCTGCCATGGCTAATGGATTTGCAAATCCTCTCATGACACTTCTTCTTGGGAAAGTCATCAATGCTTTTGGCTCCTCTAATCAATCGGAAGTTCTCAATCAAGTTTCCAAGGTATTAATAAATATGTTACATCATTCTTGCTTAGTATTTATTTTTAGTGCAATTAACATGCATGCATATTTCCTTGCAATTTTCGCATCAAGAGACTGAAACCTAATTAATAGAATTATAAAGATTGAGTTCGATCCCCTGATACGTTACCGGTTGAGGTCGGTTCCAGGGTAAATAGTCTTGGTTATTCGGAGTTCGATTGAGATTGTAGATGAGTACTAGTAAGATGTATGGAGCTACAAAATTAGCAATCATGAAAACACACGGTGATGCTAATACATTCATTGAAGGGGCCTTTAATGGTTTGTTAGTTATCACATCAACGGGTCGATAGCCAATATGCAAACTAACATGATAAAGTTACGGTAATTCAAAACAAACTAATTAAATTAGTTTGAATTGATTTATTTTACCAAAAAATTAGTTTAAATTTATTCTTTCTTTTTGTGTGAACCCTGGATCTTGTATGAATTATGCATTGTCCATACCAATTAAGCTTATCTCACGAGGACAGTTTAAATTGATTTGAATAATCACTTGAATTTACTTGAAATCTGAACCAAAGTAGTTATACGGGCATTCTTTGGTCAAAAAATGAATATGGCTATTTTTTTCCTTTTTTAGGCACTCTTCTTTAAAACATTAGTTCATGCATTTTAAATTGGGTTTGTCTAACATGTGCAATATTGCACATGTTAAGGTAACTAAAAGTAGTATCTTTTCATTGAAAACTAACAATTATTGATTAAAAGTTACATATTTAATATAAAAAACACAAGTTCCAAGTCAAAGTTACTACTTTAAACTTCTTAACATGTGCAAATTTGCACATGATAGAAAAACCCTTTTAAATTTAAGTATGTAAAGTTCATCTTTACTATTTATTGTTTTTTTCTTTCATTTTGACACTCATAGTGTTACCAAATATTTATTGTTATATTACTATTTTTCTTTAATTATAGATTAGGTTATAAATTTAATGAGATATGCACAGTTAGAATTATATACTAATTGATATGATTAAAATTTAGTTTGTTTCAAAATCAATACATCCATAAACACGCTAAGTTTATTTTTAAATGCATACATAGTAAATAGATAATCAATACTCCCTCCGTCTCATATTAGATGATCTAGTTGACAATGTGCATTATTGACCTGACATACTTTGACCATATTTTTCTATTAATGTATAAAGGTAAATAATATCGTATAAGATGTTGTTGGATTCGTCTTGATGAATAATTTTAAAATATTAAATTTTCATAATTTTTTCTAATAGATAATTAAAGATATTAAAGATAAAAAATACATTGGTATGTGTGACAGAGTCAAATGTGTTACTTAATATGAGACGGAGGGAAGAGCTATTACTCCCTCCGTCCCAAATTGTAGGTCGCTTTAGGGACGGAGGGAGGGAGGGAGTATCACTTTCTTTTACTATCTGACAATTTCACTCTATGAAATTATGTAATTCACCAATGCAATATAGGTTTATTTTTCTGATAACTAATGAATCAATTGAAAAACTCGAGTTTCAATCTCGATTGGAACTATCCGTAACCATACTTTACTAACCAGAGGGTTAAAACACAAAATAATCCTTGTTACCAAAATGGATCTGGAATAACTTGCACTAATTACCATAATATAAAGCATTCTTAACACATTTCAAATTTCAGGTATCATTGCTATTTGTTTACCTGGCTATTGGGTCTGGAATAACATCATTTCTACGTAAGACTACACTTTTTTACTTTGTTTGCTTATTTATTGTGTTCGAGACTAATTATTGCATTCATTCTGATAATGAGGGTGACTTTGTTGTATGCTGCAGAGGTATCATGTTGGATGGTGACAGGAGAAAGACAGTCTGCGAGGATTCGTAGCTTGTACTTGAAAACCATATTAAAGCAGGATATTGCATTCTTTGACACTGAAACAAACACAGGAGAGGTAATTAGTAGAATGTCTGGTGACACAATTCTCATTCAAGAGGCTATGGGAGAAAAGGTATATAAATGCTCCTCTTTTGGTATACAATCACATTCATTAATTGTTAGTGTAAATGTTTCCACAAGTTTTCACTGTGGAAGGTTAATGGTTAGTATAAATGTATCTACAAGTTTTACTGTGGAAGTGAAGTGACCTATACATTTTATTGTACTTAATAACTAGTTTTGCAAGAAACCTTATGAAAAACTCCAATTTTGTGTAAATAGTGAAGTAACTTGTTTCTCAAGTAACTTATTAACTTTTGCAATGTTGGGAATTGTTACTTGAAGTTTCTGGTCAACATGATGGATGTTAATCTAATAATATTTATGACAGGTTGGGAAGTTTCTTCAACTTGGTTCAACTTTTTTTGGTGGCTTTGTGATCGCATTTATAAAAGGATGGCGCTTAGCTGTAGTTTTACTCGCATGTGTACCTTGTATTGTCATTGCTGGTGCTTTCATGGCTATGGTGATGGCTAAAATGGCAATTCGCGGACAAGTTGCTTATGCTGAAGCAGGAAATGTTGTTAATCAAACAGTTGGAGCCATGAGAACAGTAAGAGATTTGCATCAGTTCAGAAATATTGAATGATTAATTTGAGTTTGTATCTTTGACCTTTATTTGAAAATTCATCAGGTTGCATCTTTTACTGGTGAGAAAAAAGCCATAGAGAAGTATAATAGCAAGATAAAAATTGCTTATACTGCAATGGTTCAACAAAGCATAGCCTCAGGGATAGGAATGGGAACGCTTCTCCTTATTATCTTCTGCTCTTATGGACTTGCCATGTGGTATGGTTCCAAACTAGTGATTGCGAAAGGATATAATGGTGGAACGGTCATGACTGTGATCATAGCTCTTGTGACTGGTTCAATGTAAGTGAGACATTGGTACCTGATTGAATGAATTTCATTGTTTAGGCATATGATTTTTGTGTGATGAATTTTCATTGATTGACAGGTCACTAGGTCAGACATCCCCAAGCTTACATGCATTTGCTGCCGGCCAAGCAGCAGCATATAAAATGTTTGAGACGATTAAAAGAAAGCCGAAAATTGATGCATATGATACTAGTGGTGTTGTCTTGGAAGACATGAAGGGAGATATTGAACTCAGAGATGTTCACTTCAGATACCCTGCAAGGCCAGATGTGGAGATCTTTGCTGGATTCTCATTGTTTGTTTTGAGTGGCACAACTACGGCTTTGGTCGGTCAAAGTGGAAGTGGAAAGTCTACTGTAATAAGTTTACTGGAAAGATTCTATGATCCTAATGCTGGAGAAGTACTTATAGATGGTGTGAATTTGAAAAACTTGCAACTTAGATGGATACGAGAACAGATTGGACTAGTTAGTCAAGAACCTATCTTGTTTACTACTACTATCAGAGAGAACATAGCATATGGGAAAGAAGGTGCAACTGATGATGAGATAACAACAGCGATAACACTTGCTAATGCCAAAAACTTCATCGACAGGCTGCCTCAGGTGTGTGTGTACAAATTCTTGTGTTTTGACTAAGTTGAATAGTAGCAAATATTGTAGAATGTGATTCTTATGTTTTGAATGATGCGGTATATATTGTATTTGCAGGGTCTTGATACAATGGCAGGGCAAAACGGGACTCAACTTTCTGGAGGGCAAAAGCAAAGAATTGCAATTGCAAGAGCAATATTGAAGAACCCTAAAATCCTTCTCCTTGATGAAGCAACAAGTGCATTGGATGCTGAGTCTGAACATATTGTTCAAGAAGCATTAGAAAAAATTATATTAAAAAGAACTACTATTGTCGTTGCGCATCGTTTGACTACTATTAGAAATGCTGACACAATAGCGGTGGTTCAACAGGGGAAAATCGTCGAGAGAGGTTGGTTATACACATGAACAAACATTTTTAGTATGAGAATCCAATTTTGTAACAACTTGGAAGACTGTATTCACTTTTAAATGCTTCTTTTTTTGTAGGAACTCATAGCGAGTTAACCATGGATCCTCACGGTGCTTATTCTCAACTTATTCGTCTACAAGAAGGAGAAAAAGAAGCTGAAGGTAGCAGAAGTTCTGAAGTAGATAAGTTCGGTGACAATTTAAATATAGATATTCACATGGATGGATCTTCAACACAGAGAATTTCCTTTGTGAGATCAATAAGCCAAACTTCATCGATGAGTCACCGACAATCCCAGTTGTCTGGAGAAATAGTAGATGCAAATATTGAACAAGGTCAAGTCGATAACAGCGAAAAACCTAAAATGTCAATGAAAAATTCTATATGGCGTTTGGCCAAGTTGAACAAGCCGGAGCTTCCTGTCATACTGCTTGGAACCATTGCTGCAATGGTAAATGGTGTCGTGTTCCCTATATTTGGCTTCTTGTTTTCAGCAGTCATTAGTATGTTTTATAAACCTCCAGAACAGCAGAGGAAAGAGTCCAGGTTTTGGTCACTTCTATATGTGGGTTTAGGTTTGGTTACACTAGTAGTTTTTCCACTAAAGAATTACTTCTTTGGGACTGCTGGTGGAAAACTTATTGAAAGAATTCGTTCATTGACATTTGCGAAGATTGTGCACCAAGAAATTAGATGGTTTGATGATCCTGCACATTCAAGGTATGTACAAATTGTATTTTACTTCAAGACAAAATTATGATGAATTTATTCCTTCTACGCATGAAACTGAAAGAAATGAATCACCTTGCAGTGGTGCAGTTGGTGCAAGGTTATCTGTTGATGCATCAACTGTGAAAGGTATTGTTGGCGACAGCTTGTCCCTCCTGGTGCAGAACATAACAACGGTTGTAGCTGGTCTAGTTATAGCATTCACTGCTAATTGGATTCTAGCTTTTATAGTTTTGGCTGTGTCACCTTTGATTCTTATGCAAGGAATGGTTCAAATGAAGTTTCTTAAAGGGTTTAGTGGTGATGCCAAGGTTAGTCTTGAAGGTTTCTCAATTACATTATACTTTGCGGAAATCATGAGAAATTTGTTTCTTTAATCTGTCTGCATAGGTTATGTATGAAGAGGCAAGTCAGGTGGCAAGTGATGCTGTCAGTAGCATCAGAACTGTTGCGTCATTTTGTGCAGAATCAAAGGTGATGGACATGTACGGGAAAAAATGTTCTGGACCAGCGAAACAAGGTGTTCGCTCGGGGCTTGTTAGTGGTGTAGGATTTGGTTTATCTTTTTTAATTCTATATTGCACAAATGCTTTCATCTTCTACATAGGATCTATTTTAGTGCATCACAGGAAAGCAACGTTTGTAGAAATTTTCAGGGTACGAACGATTTTACAATCACCTAACTTGGCTTAATATTTACTCAATGTTTCCTTTGATCTGGTTCTTACAAGATAAATTATGCAGGTTTTCTTTAGTTTGACAATGACGGCAATGTCTGTTTCCCAGTCTTCTACATTGTTTCCCGACACTAACAAGGCCATAGATTCCGCAGCTTCAATATTTAACATTCTTGACAGCAAACCTGATATTGATTCCAGCAGCAATGATGGTGTAACACAAGAAACTGTCGTTGGCAACATCGAACTTCAACACGTCAACTTTAGTTACCCAACAAGACCCGACATTCAAATTTTCAAAGATTTAACCCTAAGCATCCCATCTGCAAAGGTAAACTTTTAGTTCTACAAATCAGTATTGAGAATGTGTAAAGTATGTATTTAAATTGATGATATATGTATGTATTTGCAGACTGTTGCCTTGGTTGGAGAAAGTGGCAGTGGAAAATCAACAGTTATCAGCCTCTTAGAGAGATTTTATGACCCTAATTCCGGACACGTATTACTAGATGGAGTGGATATCAAAACTTTCAGATTAAGCTGGTTGAGACAACAAATGGGTTTGGTTGGTCAAGAACCTATTCTTTTCAACGAAAGCATTCGTGCCAACATAGCTTATGGCAAAGAAGATGGTGCTACGGAGGATGAGATCGTCGCAGCAGCGAATGCAGCCAATGCACATAATTTCATAAGTTCTCTTCCTAATGGTTATGACACTTCTGTTGGTGAAAGAGGCACACAACTATCTGGAGGACAGAAGCAGCGCATTGCGATTGCAAGAGCCATGCTAAAAAACCCTAAAATACTTTTGCTTGATGAGGCAACAAGTGCACTTGATGCCGAGTCAGAGCGTATAGTTCAAGAGGCTCTAGATAGAGTGAGTTTGAACAGAACTACTGTCGTTGTGGCTCATCGTCTTACAACAATTCGAGGCGCTGATACTATAGCAGTAATAAAAAATGGGGTGGTTGCTGAAAAGGGAAGACATGATGAGTTGATGAACAATACTCATGGTGTTTATGCTTCATTAGTTGCTCTTCATTCAAGTGCATCATAAAATATTTCTTTCTTCTAATTTTCTATTTGTAACTTCTTAGAGATTAGAGCCTAGTGGTTACTAAAATCTAGTTGATTTCAGCATTTTAATATTTAGTAAATTGAATTAATAATTGATTGACTCCTTTATTTTTTTCTACTCCTATCTGAGGCATTCAAATTCAATTGGCAAATATGACATCAAATTTGGAATTGGTTAGCATTTTTGCTATTTTTTAAAGAGCTTGTCATAGATAGTAGCCTACAATACAAGCAACCAATACACTTTTCACTCTTCTGGTCACCGACATTTATAAATTTTTTACAACATATTCAGACTACACTTACTCAATCCTTTACAAACTAAAGAAAATTAGTGTTGTTCTAACACACAAATGTTTAAAGTTTGTTTGTGATTCTGATCTCACATAAGAGTATGGTTCTGAAGATATTTATACAAAGTTATAGGGTAAGCTTGAGTGGTAAGCTTGAGTGTATTTGAGATTGCTTGAGTCGAGAGTACGATTCTGATAAGGGTACTTGAGAATGTTAAAGTATAGTGTAAATTGTGCAATATCTTTGCCTTTGCATTTGAATAGTTGACCTTTGGATACTAAACGTAAGACCTTGATTTTCTTAGAGGGAAAACCATAATATAACATATCTATTTTTGTCCTTTTTAATGTGAATAAGTAAGACTTGAGCAAGTTTCCTTCAAAGAGTGCTTAGTTTTGAAGTGAACCTTTCTATTCTGAACTCCCTTCCTAATCTCCATTCTAAAGTTTTTGGGTTAATCTTTAAGTTATTCTTTTGATGGACTTATTATTGACCATAATCTCCTTAATGTTAGATTTGAGGTGTTAGTTTGCTCAAAAAAAAAAAAGATTTGAGGTGTTAGTCCAATATTAAAAGTTTAGTCTTATAATCAAATATATTGATCAAAGACAGAATATTTCATCTCCTCATTTCTCATTTAAAATCTAAAAAATCCAAAAATTCTCTCTCAAATCATTTAAACCCAAAATTCCTTCAAGTTCAAATCAAACAACACTCCAATAACAAGTAAGTTTTCATAATCAAACACCATTAACCTTTTATGTTTATATGTTAAATTTTTTCTCTTAAATTAGAAATTTTTTAGATTTAGGGTTTGTTTAAATTTTGGTTTTTTTGACAAGAAATGATACAATGTGTACATGAAAATGACTTGTGTTGCTTAAATGTTTAGACGTTTGCATGTTTATGTTGTAGTTTTTTTTTTAGATTTAGGGTTTGTTTAAATTTTGATTTTGATTGCAAGAAATGATACAATGTTACATGTAAATGACTTATGTTGCTTAATTGTGGTTAGATGTTTGCATGTAACGTTGCTGAGATCAACTGAAGATATCATCAA
>Ga0315914_1011035_pt1 | contig 10991 bp, 10 predicted proteins | sample MpolenodulesMG_FD_203920 | JGI IMG/M metagenome (GOLD analysis project Ga0315914, IMG submission 203920) | Medicago polymorpha root nodule microbial communities from Los Angeles, California, United States - elongated nodules | ecosystem: Host-associated > Plants > Roots > Nodule | place: USA... | reverse complement strand
ATAGTACTTTGATTATGGATCCTGCACACTCGAACAAATTGTTTAGCATGTCCAATTGATTATTTTTAATACCTTGTTATTGTCAAAACTCAATAGGTGACTTGTGAAACACCCTTGTTCCAACAATATGTTGGTGATGCAGTTAACTGTGATACAAACATCATTTGGTCATAGTATTACCGTATTGGAACATAGATTCAAAGACGTCACTTTGTACTCTGGGTTAGGGGGTAATGTGTCTAGATATCCTTTGGGCAACATTGTTTTGGAAGAGGAATGTTGTAGGGGAACATTGTGTATGGACACGGAAATTTTTGGTTGTGTTCAAAGGACATCGTACGGGCTACCATGTGCATGCTTTATTGCTACTAAAATCCGTGAAGACAAACCTATTTTATTGGATGAGATACACCATCATTGACATAGGTTATGTATGGGTCAAGAAAGCAAAGAAGATGGTTTTTCTGTCGAGGAGGAGTGAAATGGTATCCAAGAACGTCTCAAGAAAGTCCCTTACCAAATGAAGCTAGAAATGAAAGAGGTTTTGCGGCAGTTGGCATTTCCTGACACCACCATGATGTCTCCACCACCACGAAAAGTACAAACCAAGGGAGCCAAGAAAAAGTGGATATTGCGAGGTCTAGAGCAAAAGTGGCATCAACTAGTCGAATCCCTTCTTCGTGGGAGCGTGTTGATTCCCAAAATCCGGATAGTCAACCGTCACCGTCACCAACAACGTCATCATTTTCTAAAAGGAAAGGTCCTCGTATTGGTAAAACAGCACGTTTCCCACTTCCACCACGTACATGCTTTCCAAAGCCTATTATGGTTCCAAAACCTATTCCGGTTCAAAAGCCTATTCCGCTTCCAACGTCTATTCCGGTTTTGAGCCCTATTGATTATATGCCAAAGTTCATCATTCTATTTATTGAAAAAGTGGTGGATGTTGTGGGCGGTGGACATTGTGGATTTTGGGCTATAGCCGAGTTCATGGGATTGACCGAAGAAAGTAATATCATGATTCGTAGACATCTTATTCAAGAGTTGAAAGGTCAAAGAGATGATTATGTGGGACTATATGCGGGTGAGTATCGTTATAACTACATTTTAAATGGCTTACATCCTCCCACAAATAGTGGTGGTATTGCACATGTTGATAAGTGGTTGATGTTTCCGGACATGGGACATATTGTTGCTAATTATTACAATAGGTGTGTGGTGTTGTTGACAAATCCCGAAATTGGAACTTCAGAATCTTTTTTGAAAATAAGAGGGCGATCACCGGCTAAGCAAAAAACTCCTATCATGTGCCTTGACTTAATTCCGTATCATTTTGTGCTACTTTTTTTGAAGGATGGTTGTCCACTACCTCCATCATCAACAGAGTGGAAGAATTACAAGAATGAAGAGGCAATGACTTGGGAAGATGAGTATTTGGATCAACATCTTTTGTTCCGAGATCTCATGATTATTGAAAAGGGTGAGAAACCACCCCAACCAAAAAAGGAGTCAAACGAAGCAGAACCTATTTTGTGCGACACTCCCGAAAAAGCAAAGCAACAATTTGAAGTTATTGCAGAAGATGAAGAATATTTTATTTCACTTGATCTTCCCCAATCACTTAGTGATTAATGAGTGATTATTTGTCGGTGTTAGTCATTTTTTTGGGTAGAAATTACACCGACATATATTTTGGGGTCGAAATTGTATTGCTGATTGTTTGTGGCCAATATATAACTAACATTATGTAATTTATATAAATATATGATAATATGACTTTTACGTGGTGAAACTAATGCATACTTATTTATTCCTTATTAATGTTTAGGCATTTTATATACATTTTTATTGATTATTACGTTTCGTTTAATTCCATCGTAATGTATGATTTTTTTCATAAAGCTTTTGTGAAGTGAAACATGTCTGAGGTTGCAAAAATTGAAGGCCGTGTTTAGTACTCTTCTTTCAAAAAGACAGTTAATGTTATGATAACGCCGACCGACTCACTAGATGATTTAAAGGCACAACTTAACACATATTTTGAGCATCTTGGTAAAAATTAATATACACGTCACTTATCTGCTCAAATGCCTTGCATAGACCTAGGAGAAGATAAAGATGAACACGTGTGGAAAATGGCGTGCTATATGCCTTGGCTTATTCGTGACAATAGCGACGTCAGATTTATGTTTAGGAATATGGTGGAAGATAATATATTATATATGTGTGTTCGTTCCATTTGCAAGTGCGTAGAATGTCAGTAGAGATATAATTTAATGCTATGTAATGTGTTGTTTAATTATGAACACTCTTTAATGTTTTGATGAATTTCAAACATTCATGTAATTTTAATGAAATGTTGGATTGATTTAATTATGGGCAACTGTAAAAGATAATGTATTTTTATTGTTTATGGCTGAGTATAAATGTTGTATGAGTTATATTGCCTTTGGAAATGCTCTGGTTGAGTTACAGGTAAAAACTGGCCGAAAAATGGTTAGGTTCAATTATGCAGAACCCACTGTCTGCATAATTGTTTTCCTCGGCAGTTAACTGCAACTGCCGATGGAACCGGCGGCAGTTAACTACCGAGGAATTTCGATAGTTAACTGCCGAGGAATAGTGAAATCGGCGACAGTTAACTGCCGAAGGGTATTTTCGTCTTTTAATGATGTGTTCCAGCCTTATCAAATGCGTGAACAACAAATTTCAAAACGTTCGGAGAAGGTGGGAGGAGGCTGACCCAATTTTTTAATTTTTTTTAATAAAATTAAGTGATATGGTCTTTAGATTTGAAATTGTTTTTTACATTCAATAGACAAAATTTTGGACACACTGCTGTTTGCACCATGGTTTTTGGCATACCCCCGTCTCAGTGTGGAGCCACTCATGGAGTGGGTTGGGTCACGGCCCACCCATTAATAGGTATATATATATATATATATACACACACACACACATTTTAGAGTATGGCGTTTTTAATAGGTACATATGGTCTTTTAAAGGATAAAAAGGTAATTTATGTTTTAAAAGACAATTAATTAATTTCCTTTTTTCGGGAGGTTAATACTTCAAGCTTAACAAAATTTGTTTTTGCACCCATTTCATCCTTTTAAAAGACCGTTGATGCTTGCTAAATTGTATTTTATTATTATAACAGAAAAATATGTTCGCGCGTATAAATGACTAAATGAAAGGGGTCGTCATCTTTCGCGTGTACGACTTCGAATTTTGACTTTGTAATCTATTCGACTGCTTTCGCGCGTACGTCTTACAACTTCAAAACTCCGTTGAAAAATAATCAATTTACGCGCGAAAAGTTCTTTTTAGTAGAAATTTTAATTTAAAGGTACCGTCGACTTTCGCGCATCCGTTACCGTATTTTAAACACATAGACGTCAGTTTTTGCGTGTACGACTACGAGTTTAAAATAGCGTTTTTTTGGTACGACATTCATCACATTCTGGACATTATAAAAATCTACTCAGACATAATTAAATTATACATAAAACTTAACATTGATGAACTCATATTTAAAAAAAAAAAACAATTAAAAAGAATGAAACCTGCAATTTCTAGAAACTTTAATTGAGTATAATTCCATTGCAATTTTCTGGGAGTGCACCGTAATGAACAAACAGCAGCAGATGAAATAGGAATGGAAAGAACAATAATTCACACGCAGCAAACAACACAATGAAATGGACCGCAGCAACAGTAAGAAATAATACAGTAGCGCAGCACACAGTATGGGAATGAAGCAAAATCAGCACAAATAATTGTGTTGAAGGACACCAACAGTAGCGCACACAACATCCAGCAATTAAGTAATGAATTGAGTTTTTGAATTAAGGTAATGGCAGCAAATAGGTTAATAGCAGTACGAAGGGAAATTATATGAAATAATAGTAATATATTGATTGAAATCAGCCACAAAAGTATGAAAGCTGACAGTTGAAATTACAAAAATAAGCACTTAAAACTCAGAAAATAATCTGTATCTAATTTACTTAAGTTCTCTCTAAAAAGCTTGGTGTCCTTCAACTGAGTTCATAAGGTCTATTTATAGGCAAAAATCTTCTCTGAAGTGCTTCTAATCATGTCTAAGGTAGTGGAGAAAATGCAGGAAGTAGACAAACTGCTTCTGAAAAGTGGGAAGGAAAAATTCAACCCAACCCCATGACGGGTGTCACTGGGGTTGACAGTCTGCCGTCATGGGTCGTGACAGTCTCCCGGTCATGGGACATGACGGGCGTCATGTCTGGCGTTGACTTTCTGATGACTTTGAGCTTTCTTCCTTTTTTTTAACCTTTTTTCCCCCTTTTTCATCGTATTTTATCATTTTGATGCGCGACGGCCTTTAACAGACAAATATCTGAAATAGACACACAATACTAACATAACATTGCAAAGATCTATAAAATCGAGATAAAAAAAATGTGTAAGTCAAGCTAAAATAATATTGCATTTTACGTGTTATCAACTTTGCAAACTTGTTATTTTTTCCACTCATGTTTCTAGATTTTTTTTTATTGGAGAAAGATTATCAATTGTGACAAAAAATGATTCCTTAGAATTGAAGAAATTTTCCACTCAAGGTAGGCTTGTTCTTTTTTAAACAAGTCGAAAATTAAAACACAAGTATATATCCTTTTTTGTCAAAAAAAGTATATATCCTTGTTGTAGTTGGGAACAAGCAGCGTTAAACAAAAAACAATGTTTCCAACCAAAAATACAACAAAAAGTAAATTACAGTAATGCCCATCACTAAAATAGTGTTTATTATAGATGTGTGATGGAGTCTACTTCTACTATACTATCTATCAAAAGAATATATAAACAATTTTTCCATGTTGCCCATCAGTAAGGACATTTTGGTAATCTCCTTTAACAATTGCATTTCCAAGCTACCCATTTTTTTCATGCTGTCAGAGGCGTGTGAGAACTTTCCCTCCTTCCCATCATATTACCTATTTCCAACACTAAAATACAATTTTCTAATTTTTTCTATCATATCTTTCATTTTCTTAAATTCTCAAACTTCAAACCCAATTTCATCTGCATCTGTTCTTGAGGTTAGGTTCTTTCTTATCTTTTTCGACGTCATTTTCATTCATACACTACTACTGTCATGTTTGTATTTGCATCAAAATCTTTATTTTTCCAAAACACTTTATTTTTCACTATTTCAACATGTCAACGAACAAGTTATCATGTTCTTATTTGTTCGCTTGCTTGAAAATTCCTTTTTTTTCTTCGTTAACAGTCTTTAACTTGCATGTTTGCATATAGTTCAAGATCTTTTTTTTTTTTTTTCTTTAATTTTATTTAATTTAATTTTTAAGAATAGCCATTCTTTTTCACTGTTTCAACATGTCAATACTTTGAATAATGTTGCTATTTGTTTGCTGACTAAAAAAAATTCCATTTTTTTTCTTCATTTCTACACAATAGCTTGCATGTTTGCATTTACTTCAAGATCCTGTAATTTTTGTTGTTTTAAAAATCCTTTCTTTTCACTCTCTGAACATGTCAATACTTTTAATGAAGTTCTTAGTTGCTTAGTCAGGTAACAAATCATTTGTTTTCTTTATATTTCTGTTTTCTATAGTGTTAACAACTTAGGTTTATTTTTCAGTAGTAACCTGAATGTGTAAAGTAACATGTTTTTAAATGAGGTTATTTTTGGTTATTTTTTTTAGATTATTTGTATCATGATGTTACATTTATGTGAATTGTTACCCAGTTTTATATTAAGAACATGTAATGAATCAATTTTCTTGCTAATAGTTGTTTTTTATATTAACATGTAACTCTTGCTCAATAAATACATCCTGATTTGTATGATTTAAAATGTCAAGGGATCTCACAAAGGATAAGGAACTTCGGAGGGTCATTAATTCATGGATTGTTACTGGTAGTTATGAAAGCTCACATCTTGAGCTATATGTTGTCGATGCCAAGGTTATATTTTTATTGATTCTAATGGTCTGATAACATATTATTGTTTTTTATATCAATTTATATATAACGTAATATAACATGTTGACTTGATTTCAAGGTGATTGTGTTCATGTTATCACTTGATTCAGAGAACTGGAGAATCGACAAACTCTCATTGAATAGCCAAATCTCTATAACAATTAAGGTTGGGTAAGTTCAATGTCATATATTATCATTGCACATTATTTATCAAAATATCATCTAAACAAAATATCAATTTAACATTTTCATTCCTCATTTTATATATAGGATTCAGACCATTAATTGTTTACAATCACTAAGTCAGAATTTTAGCCAAACTTATGCTTTTTCACAAGTTACTTTAAATGATGACTTTTCTAATATGAGTCAGGTTAAGAGAATTGCAGACTTTAAAGATATTGTGAAGGTTAGATTCTTTTACTGTGTTGTGTTATAGATTACACATATTGATTACTATTTTGATCTTCAACTATTAATCTTTCGCCTTTTCCTTTCTTTTGCTAGGATACATATTGCCTTATTGTTGGAACAACCAGAAAATTCAATCCTAACCATTTTGGTTGGTACTATGAGAGTTGCACTAAATGTACAAAGGCTTCAAAGTCTAATAGTGGAAGCTATAAATTCCAATGTGGTGAAGAGTATGTTGTTACGTTGACTAGGCAAGTCATTGAACCTGTTGTTTCAACTTATTTTTATGACATGATCAATATTTTCACCAATATTTTGTTTATGTGAAATTACTATTAGATACAAAGTTGTTGTTCAAGTGGACCATGAAGGTGCTAAATCTGATTTTGTTTTCTGGGATAATGAATGTCTTACTATAATTGGAATGTTTCAAGAGAAAGAGACACTACTACAGACAAAGAAAACTTGGCAGAATCTGAAGCAGTTGATGCAGTGCTACTAAGGGAGGCAACCATGTGAGTAATAGGAGGAAGAAGGAATGCAGAATACTCCAACCTGGAGCAAGTCAAAGAGACAAAAGGACACAAGAACGATCTTAAGGAAAAAGAATTTGTGGTTAACAAAAGAACAACAACTGCAGACTCTCCAGGTAAATCTGAGACTTTTGTGTGTTGGAACAAAATATGTTTAACATTGCCACCTTAAATTTTGATGATAACAATATATTAAAAGTTCAATGGGATATGCTAATATTTATTCAAGTGTGCAGGACAATAGACTAAAATTTATAAGTCTTTAATCAAGACATTGGTTCTGGAATAACAATTGAGAGCAAAGAATTTTTAAAGGAAGCTATGTTGCAAATCAGAGTCTGAAGACAATCAGAGTCTGACTACCAGAGTCTGATATGAAGTCACCCAAAGTTTGAAGACCTTCAGAGTCTGAACCTGAAGTCAGTTATATTTGGTTATTAAGACACAAGTTTGCAGAAGGAATAGAAGCCTGGAGCAATGACTATTTTAGAGGAATTAGAAGGTATTAGATGCTTATCCACTGAAGGAGTTCAGAGAAAGGACAATAGTACAATTGTACAACCACTACTCCACTACTCCACTATTGTCTGCACATAGTACTGCTACAGCTGTGTCTTTGCTGGTTAATTCTCCATACAAGGAATGATTTTCAAATTACCCGTTCATAGGACATTAACCAAATCAAACAACAAATCATTGGTGATTGATCAAGCTTCTACAACGACTCTTTGATGTGTTGGCACTTCTACACCGTCTCTTTCATATCTCAATATAAAGGAATGAAGACTTGAAGATTAATAGAGACTCTACAACATTTAAACTGTGTCAAAACTCTGCTGAAATTGTTGTGCATCAAACACTTCGAATTTCTTAACAACTTTCATATCTTAGAAATTCTAGACTCTCAAGAGTCCAATTTGTTTTGTATTGTACACCACTGATTGTATATCAAGTGTTCAAACCAAACTTATTTATGTGTAATTTGTTTGTTTAGAAGTCTCTTGCATTTGTGCTTGAGAATATGAAATCTCTTGCTTGTGTGCTTGAGCATTTGAAACATGTCTGGTGAAGACTCCACTTCTGGTCAGAACAACAATAACAATGCTGTGCCATATGATTATGGTAATAAGAAAACTAACTCTAGTAAAGTTCCAAAGTTTAATGGAGATCCTGAAGAACTGTGGGAATATTCTTGGTGTTGGTGACTTGGTCCTTGATGAAGAAGGAGCTGCTATTGATAGAAAGAAACATACTCCTGCTCAGAAGAAACTCTACAACAAGCATCACACGGTCAGAGGATCACTTGTTACTGTTATACCTAAAGCAGAGTATATAAAAATGAGTGACAAATCCATTGAAAAGGCAATGTTTGCTTCTCTCTGTGCAAACTATGAAGGTAGTAAGAAAGTTAGAGAAGCAACGACTCTTATGCTTGTTCATCAATATGAGTTGTTCAAGATGAAAGATGATGAAAGTATTGAACAAATGTACTCAAGATTTTAGACTCTAGTCTTTGGACTTCAAATACTGAAGAAAAGCTATGTAGCTTCTAATCATGTGAGCAAGATACTAAAAAACTTACCTGCTAGATGGAGACCTAAAGTTACTGCTATTGAGGAAGCTAAGGATTTAAACACTTTAAGTGTTGAAGATCTTGTCAGCTCTCTCAAATTTTATGAAATAGGTCTAAATGAACATGAGCCTGCTAAGAAGAATAAATCTATTGCTCTGCCATCTAAAGGGAAGTCATCAAAAGCTCTTAAAGTTATTGAATCTGAAGATGAATCACTTGATGGAGATTCTGATGAAGATCCTACTGGGAAGATGGCTATGCTCTCCAACAAGCTTGAGTATCTGGCAAGGAAGAATAGGAAGTTTATGAGTAAGAGAGGTGGCTACAAAAGCTCCAAGAAAGAAGATCAGAATGGATGCTTCAACTGTAAAAAGCCTGGTCATTTCATTTATGATTGCCCTGATCTTCAGAAGGAGAAATCAAAGGACAAGTCAAAGAAATGAAGTTTTAATTCAAGGAAATTCAGGAAGCAGATTAACAAGAGTTTAATGGCAACCTGAGAAGATTTAGACAGTGAATCTGGGTCTGAAAAGGAAGAAGCTGGAGATGAAGAAAATGTAGCTATGGGGTTAGTAGCTACACTGACATCAGAAGCTAAACCTTACTCAGACTCTGAAGATGAAAATGAGATATGTCTAAGAGCAAAGGAAAAGTAAAAATCATGGCACCTAGACAGCGGTTGCTCAAGACATATGACAGGAGAGAAGTCTATGTTCCTTACCCTCACAATGAAAGAAGGATGAAATGTGAAGTTTGGAGGCAACCAGTCTGGAAAGATCATTGGTACATGAACAATTGGTAACTCCTCTATCTCTATTAATAATGTGTGGTTGGTAGATCGTCTTAAACATAACATTTTGAGTATTAGTCAGTTTTGTGACAATGGTTATGATGTGATGTTTGGTAAGACCAACTACACAGTAATTAACAAGGATGACAACTCCATAGTATTCAAGGGAAAGAGGATAGAGAATGTCTCTAAAATCAACTTCTCTGAATTGGGGTATCAGAAGGTAATTTGCCTTCTATCAGTGAATGATAAGAAATGGGTATGGCAGAGAAGGTTGGGACATGCTAACTAGAGATTAATCTCTAAGCTTAGTAAGTTACAACTTGTCAGAGGCTTACCTAACATTGACTATCATTAAGATGCACTTTGTGGTGCATGGTAGAAAGGGAAGATTGTAAAATCATCTTTTAAAACTAAAAACATTGTTTCAACCTCCAGACCCTTAGAATTACTTCATATTGATTTATTTGGACCAGTTAACACTGCATCCTTATATGGAAGTAAATATGGTTTGGTCATTGTTGATGATTACAGCAGATGGACTTGGGTTATATTCCTAAGAAGTAAGGATAATGCTTATGATGTATTCAGTAACTTCTGCACTCATACAGTTTGAAAAAGAAATGAAGATTTTAAAAATAAGAAGTGATCATGGTGGAGAATTTGAAAATGAGCCATTTGAAGCCTTTTGTGAAAAACATGGAATTATCCATGAATTCTCTTCTCCTAGAACTCCACAGCAAAATGGGGTTGTAGAGAGAAAGAATAGAAGTTTACAAGAAATGGTAAGAACCATGATTCATGAAAATAATTTGGCTAAACATTTCTGGGCAGAAGCAGTGAATACAGCATGTTATGTCGAAAATAGAATGTATATCAGACTTATCTTGGAGAAAACAACATATGAACTCTTTAAGGGAAGAAGACCCAATATCTCTTACTTTCATCAATTTGGATGTACCTGTTACATTCTAAATAACAAGCTATACCTAAAGAAATTTGATGCCAAAGCCCAAAGAGGAATCTTTTTAGGTTACTTTGAAAGGTCAAAGACATACACAATGTATAATTCAGAGACACTCTGTGTTGAAGAATAAATGCATGTTAAATTTGATGACAAAGAGCCTGGAAATGAAACTCCAGAGCAAGGTGAAAGTGTTGCAGATATGCAAGTGCCTGAAGATACTTTAGAACCTGATCAAACTCCTGAAACTAAAGAAAGTCTAGATGCTGAACTCACTCCAGAAGCTCAAGATGAAGTAGCTTCTGATGAAGCTCAAGATGGCTCTCAACAAGCTAATCAATCCAGGAATACATTCAATACAAGTCTTCACATCCGGAGGATCAAATTATTGGAAACAAAGAAAGTCCTAGAAGAACAAGATCATATTTCAGACAAGAAGAGTCTATGATAGGATTTTTATCAGTGATAGAACATACTACAGTTGATGAAGCACTATCAGATGATGGATGGATATTAGCTATGAAAGAAGAGCTAAATCAGTTTCAAAGAAATGATGTGTGGGATCTGGTACCCAGACCTCAGCAGAAGAACATTATTGGAACAAAATGGTATTCAGAAACAAGCTGAATGAACAAGGTGAAGTAGTCAGAAACAAAGCTAGACTTGTTGCTCAAGGTTACAGTCAACAAGAAGACATTGATTATACTGAAACATTTGCTCCAGTTGCAAGATTGG
>Ga0315914_1011032_pt1 | contig 10992 bp, 8 predicted proteins | sample MpolenodulesMG_FD_203920 | JGI IMG/M metagenome (GOLD analysis project Ga0315914, IMG submission 203920) | Medicago polymorpha root nodule microbial communities from Los Angeles, California, United States - elongated nodules | ecosystem: Host-associated > Plants > Roots > Nodule | place: USA... | reverse complement strand
ACAAAGAAACCAAAAGTAGTAGGTTTACATGAAATTCTACAATATTTTAATTTTAAAAAAATCAAATTCATCTCTTTTCACCATTTTCCAATGCAATATTTCTATTTGTATCTTCTTAGCCAATGTCATAAGGGCACTCTTTGGCATTTCCCTTGTTATATTTACAAATTGACCATTTTTTGTTAGAGATTTGTCATGCATTCTATTATAAATTGTCCATTTTTTGCAGAGAGTTGTCTATGCATTCTAATTAGTATAACGTATTGCTTAATGTACTAACAACATTTGTTTACTTCATTATGAGAAGGTCAACGAAAGCTTCCCCTTTTCAGTTTCTCTTTCGTGGAAATCTTCTGGTTCAGATGCACCAGACAGTGAATCAGATAATAAGCAAAGTACCCTTGTTTTCCCAAAGGGAAATCCTATACCTAGTTCCAAGGTATTGACATTCTTCAGGACAGGAACCTTTTCTATTGATGTACAATGTCATGATCTCAGTGAAACGCCTACAAAAATCAGCACATATACTGTAAGTCAGTTTTCATGTTCTTGTATGTTTTACAGTATTTTTCCCTATTGGCAGTCTTTTGACTCTTGCATATGTGCAGATTGGCCCTTTTCAAACTAAAAACGGTGACAAGGGAAAGGTTAAAGCAAAAGTTCGTTTGAATCTTCATGGAATTGTGTCTGTTGAGTCGGCAACAGTAAGTCTCTGTAGGCTTAGGGACTGTTCTGTTTTTTTTTTCCTTCCTTCTTCTTTTCTAATTACGCCCATGTGAAATCATTGTGGTAAATTCCAGAGCGTTTGTTATTCAATTCTTTTTTTTTTTTTTTTTGTTAAGCTCTTTGAAGAGGAAGAAATTGAGGTTCCAGTTACCAAAGAATCAGCTGAAGAAAATGCTAAGATGGAAACTGACGAAGCTCCCACTGATCCTGCTGCACCATCTCCTAGCTCCAATGACAATGATGTTAATATGCAAGATGCTAAGGCAACTGCTGATACCCCCGGGACTGAAAATGGCATGCCTGAGGCAGGAGATAAGCCTGTGCAAATGGATACGGATACCAAGGTACATTCCAAGGAAAACATTTTTGTGTGCTCAAATTATTTGTTTTTGACCGTGTTTTTGCGTTCTTCATCTATTTCACTGTGTACTCAAATAGTTTGTTTTTGACTTGTGTTGTTGCTTTCTTGTATGGGTTTAATTGTTTTCTCATTTCTATTGTGGAAGGAGAGAGCTTGTTTGGTTTCAAGTTTTCAGACGAACTTATATTTGGTTTTTTTCTTGTTAATTATATAAAAACGAGAAGATTGCAGATATTTGTGATTTATAAAGTTCTTGTTGGATATTATGCATCAATAAGCTGTCTAGAATTGTCCATAGCGGGGTTTGTTATTTGACTGACTGTGCTTGTAACAGGTTGAGGCTCCAAAGAAAAAAGTGAAGAAGACCAACATTCCTGTTGCAGAGGTAGTTTATGGTGCAATGGCAAATGTTGATGTTCAAAAGGCTGTAGAGAAGGAGTTTGAAATGGCTCTGCAAGATAGAGTGATGGAGGAAACAAAAGACAAGAAAAATGCAGTTGAGGCTTATGTCTATGACATGAGAAACAAGGTTAGGATCGTATTGTTTTTCTTGTTTATTTAACATGGAAATATTTGATTATTAACTGATTTCTTGTTATCTTTACAGCTTAATGAGAAGTACCAAGAGTTTGTCGTTGCCTCAGAGAGGGATGAATTTATTACCAAACTTCAAGAGGTGGAAGATTGGTTATACGAGGATGGTGAAGACGAAACCAAAGGCGTGTACATTGCCAAGCTGGAAGAGCTAAAAAAGGTAAGACATTTCGGATGGTCCCTACCCTTAGCTGAACTGGTATAAAAAAGTCTTGATGGTGGTTGCATGTTGTAGAGATTCCTTTTGCTAGCTATCAACATTTTTCGAAATGACAATAGTGGTACCATGCGTGCATACTTTCGTTTACTACTTTTGTTTAACAAGCAATTTGTGAAGGTCCACGGCAGTTATAGTTTTTGCACTCTTAATAAACTTTTTTTATGATTTCAGCAAGGGGATCCAATTGAAGAGCGCTACAAAGAGTATTTAGACAGGGGTGAAGTAATTGATCAATTGATCTGTCGTATAAAAAGTTACAGAGAAGCTGCAATGTCTAATGATCCCAAATTTGATCACATCGACATCACCGAGAAACAGAAGGTAACCGGTATTCAATTCTAACATTCCTGATTCATTTTTTGGTTGACTTGTAGTCTGAAAGTGTTTTCTATTTAAATTTTTTAGGTCTTAAATGAATGTGTAGAAGCTGAGAATTGGCTCAGAGAGAAGAAGCAGCAACAAGACTCGCTTCCAAAATTTGCCAACCCCGTCCTCTTGTCATCTGATATAAGAAAAAAAGCTGAGGCTGTTGATAGGTATATGTTGTAGCTTTATAGATTGAGACTATGGTTCTGGCAAAATAGATACATATATAATAGTTTATTAACCTTGTTTGCACCTAATCATTCTAATTATGTTATCTACAATAGGTCCTGTAGGCCGATTATGACGAAGCCAAAACCGAAGCCGGCCAAGCCAGCTACTCCAGAAACACCAACAACTCCACCTCCTCAGGATGGTGAGCAGCAACAACAACCAGAACAGCAACCTCAGGAGGACGCTAATGTCGGTAGTAATGAGAATGCAGGGGACAATGGTAATCAGGTCCCGCCAGTCTCTGGCGAACCAATGGAGACTGACAAATCAGAGAACACAAGCTCAGCCTAATTTTTTTTGTTTATTTTGCTATGAAATTCATGATATGTCCAATCCAATAGTGTCTGGGTGTTGTTGCTGGATGCTAGTAGAGCTCTCTGATGGCTTGTCACACAAGTTTATTTAATATTGTGGTATTTGGGGTCTGGGGTTTTTTTCCTTCCAAATCTAGTGTTCTAGGTTGATTATTTGTGTAACATTTCGTACTGATGGAAGGAATGACAATGTCTTCCTCGTTAAATTAAATGCTCCAGTTTTGCTTTTGTGCGGCATTAGAACTAACAATTGTGTTTGGGGGCGATTTTGTTTCATTGAAGTGTTGTGATGTGGATCAGATTGTCAGTCCGGTTAGTGGACAATTGCTTGTGTTAGACGGATCATATGATATTTTCTGGTTAGTGATATCATTTTGCTTCCTCGGAGTAACGCGAAAGAATGGTTAACGCTGTGGTGTATGAGGAATAACATCGTTTACATTGTGTTACAGAAATTAGTTAAGTTTTGCAGAATTGTTGGAAAGGACATACGAAAAATGCCATTTTTGCAATGGAAGTTCTCTGCATTGTCATTCTTTAACCACCAATTTTGTTTTTAAAATCTATAATGTTAGTATACTAACAGGGACTCCTTTGATCAAGGTTCTTATTAAAGTTTTAATGAGTCCAAAGACAACACACCAACAAAGACTCCGAAGAAAAGTGGTTAAATAAGTTTCACAAACTTTAACATCATTATCCAAAAATAATTTATTTTACATCATGAAATATTACTTCTTTCAAAAATGAGACTAATTTGTACATATTTTATTACTTTTTTAAAACGTGGGGCTCATTAGTTGCTTAGAAGAGAGGGTATTTATATAGTTGTCTGTTATTTAATAGATATTTTTTTTCTTTTTTTAATGGAGGTTTTTAATAGGGAGTAGTCTTTGTTAAATAAAGAACCTTCATTGGAGATGTTCTAATTTTTTTGTGGGATGCTCCCTCCGTTTCATAATACATGTCGTTTTTGATGAACAATTTTGTTTTATTTTACTTGTTGTTTTTAAGTTTCAATGCAATATTATTTATTGGTATACCCTTTCTTCTTTATTGTAGTGAGAGAAATAATAGAATGGAATAATAAATTGGTAAGTGTATTATAGAAAAAACATAGAATTTCATTAAAAATAACAAAATTTCTTTGATTTTTTTTTTTGAAGAAGCAATTTCTTGGTACGTGTAATTCCCTCAAAAACGACAAGTATTGTGAAACGGAGGGAATATGTTATTTTTCAGTTGTAAGTTGTGAGGATAGGAAGAGAATCTTGAATCTTGTACCGATCATGTTGGAACATATGAGAATGTCATGTGCAACTTTGATGAATTTAGTTTTGTTAATTATTATGTTATTTTTCAGTTGTAAGTTGTGAGGATAGGAAGACAATCTTGAATCTTGTACTGATTATGTTGGAACATATGTGAATGTCACTTAGTTAACAGTGAATATGTATTTTGCCTAGTTTTTGGTTCATCGTGGTTTATTATGTCAGAGATAAAATTGATAGCAATTATTTAAATTTAGGGATCAAAACGAGAATAAGTGGTTAATTGTAGGGAGTAATCATTTTTGAATGTATTTACTGTGTTATGAACGAAGAGATTTTGTGAAAGGTTCTGATTTTATAGCTCATTAAGTTTTTGTGGTAATAACATATATATCAACATTCTTTAAAAAATAAACATTTCAACATATATTGCAAATTCGATAGTAAGTTGTTGATCACATGCACAAACTTGACACTAACGATACTTAATTGGTCAGATCAGAGTCCTTGTAAATTGTAAAAACCGTCACAAAGCAAATTGGAGTATGCTTTGCTCACTTGCTTCTTCATGATCTTGGGTGAGAGTAAGTTAACAATTCTCTTAGTTAATATATATAACTATATCTTTTCATAATATTAATAGTTTTTTTAATTTTTTATTTTTAAAACGGGTATCCTCCGCGTGTACCTTGCAGAGATTAATCTCTTAGATGTCTCATGTTCGATTCTCTTTAGAGATTAATCTCCTAGATGTTTCATGTTCGATTCTCCTCAATATCAGTTTAAGTGGACTAGTTTAGCTTATTCAAAAAAAAAAAAAACATTCTAATCATTCTTGGGACATAAAAATCCTTAATTGAAAACGGATTTGAAACAGGACTCTACAAATTACGTGTCCGAATTTTTAAATTGTTATTGTCATTTTGTATATAAAAATAACACGTAACCTGTTTTTAACTAAACAAAACCATAATAATTGAACATCTTTATGATCTAAAGTTCCATCTACACCCCTGCTAACAGGACTAAGCCTACCTGGTTTGAAGGAAAGAAAGAAAAAAAAACGCTCGTTGTAGTTTTGTGGTCGATGGTGTGGAACTGTGAATGTGAATAGTGAAAATTGTTACTTTCACTTTCTCTGAACCAATTTGATAGCTTAAACCCTTCTGGGGTATTAACAATGCTTCCTGGTTTCGTTACTGCGAGAAGAAAGATATCAACTTCACCTCCTTTCTCTCAGAGATTAAAACAAACAGGTAATGCGCTGTTTTCACCATTTTCATGTCTTTGCTTGTCTCTTATTAATTTTAGAGAATTTATGAAATCAGCTTATGAAATGTTCACTACCTTCATTCAGCTTATTTTCATAAGCTTTTTATGATAGCTTATGAAAACAACTTATAGCTTATACAAAAATAATTTAACTTCATTTTATCTTCTGTTATAGAAGTGAGTTATACATAAGCACTTATCATGTTATAAGCACTTATAGCATAAGTGATTGGCATATATAAACTACTATAACAAAATGTAAAATTAAGTCAAATATTTCATACGTTATAAGTTGTTTTCATAAGCTATCCTCAAGAGCTTATAGAAATGAGGCGAAAAAAGCTTATAGACATGTCATAAGTTGTATCAGTAACCTCTTTCAAGCAGTCTCACAAATGTTTATGTCAGTAGATAAATTTAAATAAGTTAGATAAGTAATTTGTTTGATTTGTATATATTGAACTTCATGTGGTATCTAATTGTGTGTTTTGAACTAGCAGAAAATGAGATCGTTAAAATGTTTCGGTTGCCTGATTCCCAAGAAGAAAACCACTACGTTCCAATGGAAGGACGGAGAGTATTGAGGAAGGATCCAAATGCTAGAAAATTGGATGAAAGGTTCATTAGGATTTTGAAAATATTTAAATGGGGGCCTGATGCAGAAAAGGCTTTGGAAGTGCTGAAGCTTAAGCTTGATATTCGCTTAGTTCGCGAAGTTTTGAAGATAGATGTGGAGGTCCATGTGAAGATTCAGTTTTTTAAGTGGGCTGGGAAGAGAAGGAATTTCGAACATGATTCGACGACTTATATGGCTTTGATACGATGCTTAGATGAAAATAGGTTGGTTGGTGAACTGTGGAGGACAATACAAGACATGGTTAAGAGTCCATGTGCGATTGGTCCTTCTGAATTGTCTGAAATTGTGAAAATCTTGGGTAGGGTTAAGATGGTTAACAAGGCATTATCCATTTTTTATCAGGTTAAGGGTCGCAAGTGCAGACCTACAGCAGGCACTTACAACTCTGTCATCTTGATGTTGATGCAAGAGGGGCATCATGAAAAAGTTCATGAGCTGTATAATGAAATGTGTAGTGAGGGACATTGTTTCCCTGATACAGTTACATATAGTGCACTTATATCAGCGTTTGGAAAACTAAATCGCGATGATTCTGCCGTCAGATTATTTGATGAGATGAAGGAGAATGGATTACAGCCAACAGCAAAAATTTATACAACTTTAATGAGTATATACTTTAAGTTGGGTAAGGTTGAGGAAGCATTGAACTTAGTCCACGAGATGAGAATGCGGCGGTGCGTCCCAACGGTCTATACTTATACAGAATTGATAAGGGGATTGGGGAAATCTGGGAGGGTTGAAGACGCATACGGAGTATACAAGAACATGCTGAAAGATGGTTGCAAACCAGATGTTGTCCTCATGAATAATTTAATTAACATTTTGGGTAGATCAAATCGCTTAAAAGAGGCTGTTGAGCTTTTTGAGGAAATGAATTTGCTTAATTGCACACCTAATGTTGTGACATACAACACCATTATCAAATCTCTATTTGAGGCTAAATCCCCACCTTCTGAGGCTTCTTCATGGTTAGAGAGAATGAAAAAAGATGGAGTAGTTCCCAGCTCATTTACATATTCAATTCTCATCGACGGTTTTTGCAAAACAAATCGAGTTGAGAAGGCTTTGCTGCTTCTTGAGGAGATGGATGAAAAAGGCTTTCCCCCTTGTCCTGCTGCCTACTGCAGCCTGATCAATAGCCTCGGTAAAGCAAAACGTTATGAGGCTGCAAATGAGCTGTTCCAAGAATTGAAAGAGAACTGTGGAAGTTCGAGTGCGCGTGTATATGCTGTCATGATTAAACATTTTGGAAAATGTGGACGATTCAATGAAGCTATGGGTCTTTTCAACGAGATGAAAAAACTTGGATGCATCCCCGATGTTTATGCTTATAATGCTCTCATGACCGGGATGGTAAGGGCAGACATGATGGACGGAGCTTTTTCTTTCTTTCGAACTATGGAAGAAAATGGTTGCAACCCAGATATAAACTCACATAACATCATACTAAATGGCTTGGCTAGGACCGGTGGCCCGAAACGTGCTATGGAAATGTTTGCAAAAATGAAAAGTTCTACTATCAAGCCAGATGCGGTTTCTTACAACACAGTTCTTGGCTGCCTTAGTCGTGCAGGACTATTTGAAGAGGCTACTAAGCTTATGAAGGAAATGAGTTCAAAGGGATTCGAGTATGATCTAATCACTTACTCTTCAATACTCGAGGCAGTTGGTAAGGTTGATGAAGATCGTAATATGGCAGAGTCATGAGAACCAACTTGTATTACCTTTTTTTAGTAACAGTGCAATGCGTATAAATCAATGGAAAATGCTTATTGTTACTAGAGAAAGCCGACAAGAAACACAAGAATCCTATGTGACTTCATGTAACACTTACAAATAACAACCACTCACTGAAGTCACAGAACTTTGGCGCAAATGTTCGAAGTGAACAGGTGATATACACCATTTATTCTGACTTGTACGTCATTTTAGGAGGGGATTCTAAAAGTTCTACTGTATTTATACTATTATGGTATAAGCCTTTGCTCAAATGTTTGCATGAACTTATAAAAATGTTTATGTTAGCTTATTGTCACAAGTCTATATTTTTCAGTTGTTGCGGTTCAATCTATTTTAATTACTTTTGTATATGATAGCTGGTAGCTGGTGTATATGGCATTACAAATAGATGATGTTGCTACTTATTTTGTTGTTATATCGGTTGTAGCACCGACACTTCTGATCGAAGGCGTGTCTTGTGTTTGACGAGTGTTAGTATCTGACGCATGTGATTATGTGTATGTTTGGTTTCAATTTTGGAGGGTTCAAAGTTGATTTTAGAGGTTGTAGAATTGATTTTGTCATGTTTGGATGATTTAAAAGATAATTGATTTTCTTTGTAGAATTGATTCTAATAGAAGCTAGAATTTGTAGCTTTCGACTTCTACACAGTTTTTTAGCTCTAAATTTATAGTTAATCAACTTTTGCATAAATACATTCAAACATAACTTTTTATAAATACATAACTTTTGCTTCAACTTTTGTTTCATTGAAGTGTTTTGGTGCCGATCAGTTTATCAGAACGGTGAGTGGAGATTATTGCTGGTGTTCTATTGATTTCTTGTTGTTTCCTCATATTCTGTTGGGAGTGACACTTAAGAGAGGGGTTAGTGTGGTTAACTGGTTATGCATGAAAAATAACATTCTTTCCATTGTGTTTAGAAATGAAATAAGTTTTTGTGGAGTTGAAGCAAAGGACATGCAAAAAATTGAATTTCTGGAATGAACAGTTCTCTAAAAACTGTCACCACCAAATTTGTTCGTAACCTTGTAGGATGCTCTCAAACAAATTGCTATGATTATAAATATTTCGTAATCGTCTTTGATACTTAAATGTTACTTCTACCAACTCTTGCTTTCTGACGCTGTTGCAAGTGGTGGTATGTAGCCGGTTAAATGCCATGTGGATGTCATTGAGTCGGATACCGAGTTTTTTTTTTAATTTTAAAAAAGCCTTAAATATCCAAGAATTTAGAATGTTAAGATTTTGTGCAACTTTGATGAGTATAGTTTTGTTAATTTATATGTTAGGATGGGAAGACAATCTTGTATTGATTATGTTGGAACAGATGAGAATGTGATCTAGTTAACAGAATGTGTATGTTTTTTCTAATTTTTTGGTTCATCATGTCAGAGATCAAATTGATAGTAATCGATTAAATTTAGAGATCAAAATGAGTATAAGTGGTTAATTGTAGGGGTCAAGTTTTTAATGTGTTTGTTTTGGACTTGTGGTTATGAATGAAGAGTTTTTGTGAAAAGGTTCTGACTTTATAGTTCATCATGTTTTTGTGTTAATAACATACATCAACTTATGCAACTCATAAGAAAAAGATATACTATGCAATTATTAGCGTTGTTCTTCGTTCGTTATTGATTTTGCCTGTGTCATTTTTTTTTTTTTATGTTTCTGTTTTGCAAATTTGATAGTAATGTTGGGCACCAAACAATATTTAATTGATCATATTATTGCTTGTAAGTTGTAACAACGTTAGAAAACTAGAGTTGACAGAAGGACTTGAATTAAAAAACATTACTTAACAAAAAGACTTTACAAAGTTTCTCTAGAAAAAAAAGACTTTACAAAGTTGACATCAACTATATATTTTCTAATTACACCTGTGTAATCCTGGTTACATCCCTAAATGACAAAATTACTCTTGAATAAAATTTAATTATCAAAAAACCTCTCCCTTCTTTCTTCGTTACACCCCAAAACTCAATTTAAGTATGCCATGTAAATTGAGCTTAAGTGTACATACTTAAACTCAGTTTAAGTATGTCATGTAAACTGAGTTTGAGTTTAAGTGTACATATTTAAACTCAGTTTAATAGGTCATGTAAACTGAGTTTAAGTGGACATCTAAAAGTTCAACCTTGTTTAATGATTCTACGTAATCTCAGTTTAAGTATGTACATGTAAACTTACTTTAAGTAGGTCACGTAAACTCAGTTTAAGTAGGTCATGTAAACTCAGTTTAAGGAGTTTACCTGAACCTACTTAAACTGAATTTAAGTTAATCTCAACAATGTAAATTGAAACTGTCGTATAGTGCAGTTGAACAAGAAGAATAAAATTGAAACTGGTATTATTGAAAAAGAAGAAGAAATTCACTTATATGAAATCGAGTATCGAGTATGAATGAAAGATGTTTTGATTCACTCTTTAATCTTCCACGGAGATTGATTGAACATCATGATTGTTTGATCGTTTGTGGGTGAAAGAGGGTGCAATTTTAGAGTGACAATGAAATCAAAGTTTTAAGAGAATTTATATAAAAGGGCAATTTGGGTATTATTATAAATTTTTAAGAAAATTTGGGTGTAACCAGAAATATATGGAGTGTGAATAGAATGATTCCAAACTATTCACATCACTACTTGTAGTGTAAGCTCTTCTTCGTAATGTTATTGAAGTATTTACTCTTCGTTTGGTTTTTGTTTATTTGTTTTTTCTTTTTCGGCTCCAACCCCTTTCAGAAAAAATAGATTTAATTGATTTTAAATAATTAGCTTTTTGTTTACAAGTGTTTTTTAGAACAAGCTTTTAAATAATTAATTAGTTAATGTATTTTTTTTTTTTTTTTATCTTTTGGTAATTTAACCTATTTTTTTTAAGACATATTGAAGGATCTTTTAGTCGTATAGAGAGAGAATATGTTGAACTTCTTCAACCAGAAGAGTGGAAAGAGTGTACGTGGAAAAGAAAGAAGGAAAAGAACGTGAGTTAATGAGAGAGACAATGTCACTTGAGTGTTTTAAGTTAAAATTTAATTTGAACCGTTTATTTAATTTGCAGGCTGATATTTAACCTTTTTACTTTTCATTTTAAAATCACTTCTTATTTTAAACATCATATATATATATAGAGACAGGATCCGTTGACACTAGGTGTAAGTCGTCAAAAGACTTACACCAATCTCAACCATTCAATCTAATCAATCCAATGGTCTTAAATATGAAAACAAATGTTTCGGTGATCCTTCAAAAACAAAACACA